>Ga0302347_1003892_pt1 | contig 12556 bp, 8 predicted proteins | sample PhyWR1_FD_202178 | JGI IMG/M metagenome (GOLD analysis project Ga0302347, IMG submission 202178) | Leaf surface microbial communities from wheat plants in UC Gill Tract Community Farm, Albany, California, United States - DLSL W.R1 (v2)... | ecosystem: Host-associated > Plants > Phyllosphere >...
ACCGTTCCCTGAGCCGTCTGGAAGCCATGCTGGCCGTGGCCAACAAGGACGCTTCGCTGATCATCACCGGCAACGGCGACGTGGTCGAACCCGAAGACGGCCTGATCGCCATGGGTTCCGGCGGCGCATACGCCCAGGCCGCAGCCCGCGCGCTGCTGAACAAGACCGACCTCTCGGCCCGAGAAATCGCCGAGACCGCTCTGAACATCGCAGGTGATATCTGCGTGTTCACCAACCACAACCTGACCATCGAGGAGCAGGACCTGGCCGACTGATTCAGCTGTTCTGGCGTCCCGCTGCAAGCGGGACTTTTCCACGCTGATCATCCGCCCAAGGACCATTTTCATCATGTCCATGACCCCCCGCGAAATCGTCCACGAACTCAACCGCCACATCATCGGCCAGGACGACGCCAAGCGCGCCGTGGCCATTGCCCTGCGCAACCGCTGGCGGCGCATGCAGCTGCCTGCCGAGCTGCGTGCCGAAGTGACCCCGAAGAACATCCTGATGATCGGCCCGACCGGCGTCGGCAAGACCGAAATCGCCCGTCGTCTGGCCAAACTGGCCAATGCGCCGTTCCTCAAGGTCGAAGCCACCAAGTTCACCGAAGTGGGCTATGTGGGCCGCGACGTCGAATCGATCATCCGCGACCTGGCTGACGCCGCGCTGAAGATGCTGCGTGAGCAAGAGATCATCCGCGTGCGCCACCGCGCCGAGGACGCTGCCGAAGACCGTATCCTCGACGCCCTGCTGCCACAGGCGCGGGTCACCAGCTTCAGCGAGGAAGCCGCGCAGACCAGCAGCGATTCCAACACCCGCCAGCTGTTCCGCAAGCGCCTGCGCGAAGGCCAGCTGGACGACAAGGAAATCGAAATCGAAGTGGCCGATGCCGTGGGTGTGGAAATCGCCGCACCGCCCGGCATGGAAGAAATGACCAACCAGCTGCAAAGCCTGTTCGCCAACATGGGCAAGGGCAAGCGCAAGGCGCGCAAGCTGAAGGTGAAAGAAGCGCTGAAGCTGGTTCGCGAGGAAGAAGCGAGCCGCCTGGTCAACGAGGAAGAACTCAAGGCCAAGGCCCTGGAAGCGGTCGAGCAGCACGGTATCGTGTTCATCGACGAAATCGACAAGGTTGCCAAACGTGGCAACGTTGGCGGCGCCGACGTGTCCCGCGAAGGTGTGCAGCGCGACCTGCTGCCGCTGATCGAAGGCTGCACCGTCAACACCAAGCTGGGCATGGTCAAGACCGACCATATCCTGTTCATTGCCTCGGGCGCGTTCCACCTGAGCAAGCCGAGCGACCTGGTGCCCGAGCTGCAAGGCCGGCTGCCAATCCGGGTCGAGCTGAAGGCACTGACCCCGGAAGACTTCGAGCGCATCCTGCAAGAGCCGCACGCGTCGCTGACCGAGCAGTATCAGGCACTGCTGAAAACCGAAGGCCTGAACATCGAGTTCATTGCCGACGGTATCAAGCGCCTGGCCGAGATTGCCTATCAGGTCAACGAAAAAACCGAAAACATTGGCGCCCGCCGCCTGCACACCCTGCTCGAGCGCCTGCTCGAAGAGGTGTCGTTCAGCGCAGGTGACCTGGCCAGCACCCATGACGAAGCACCGATCCAGATCGACGCGGCGTACGTGAACAGCCACCTCGGTGAGCTGGCGCAGAACGAAGACCTGTCGCGTTACATCCTGTAAGACCGCAGGGGGCCGCTGTGCGGCCCTTTCGCCGGCAAGCCAGCTCCCACAGGATCACCGCAACCCTGAAGACTGTGGAGTACCTGTGGGAGCTGGCTTGCCGCCGATGGGCTGCAAAGCAGCCCCTTGCACAATCCCCCGAATCTCCCGAAGCTGTGCACCATCAGCTCCCGAGAGATTCCCGTCATGGCCCGCCTGCCCACCGCCATCAACCTGCACAAAGCCTCGAAAACCCTTAGCCTCACCTACGCCCCCGGCGAGGTCTACACCCTGCCCGCCGAATTCCTGCGCGTGCACTCCCCCTCCGCCGAAGTCCAGGGCCACGGCAACCCCATCCTGCAATTCGGCAAGATCAACGTCGGCCTTGTCGGCCTGGAACCTGCCGGCCAATATGCACTGAAACTGACCTTCGACGACGGCCACGACAGCGGCCTGTTCACCTGGGAATACCTCGAACAGCTGTGCCTGCGCCAGGCACAGCTGTGGGCCGAGTACCTCGACGAACTGCACAAGGCCGGAAAGTCCCGCGACCCGGCCGAAGCCGTGGTCAAACTCATGCTCTAGCGCAAGGCCTGCAAGGTTTAGAGCGCATTTTCTAAATTCATCTGTTTGAATGCCCTACAGACAGCCCAGTGACGGGCTGTCTTGCGCATTACATGAAAGTCGGGTAACCAATGGGTGTGGCAAGTTCCCTGCATCACCTTGCAGGCAGTCAGAACCCCCGCAGCACCGCTGTTCCTTATCACTGGTCACCCGAGTAGCAGTACCGGGCTCAGGACTGTGCTTCCGGCACAGGCATCCGGTACTCGTCTCAGGACAACGGAGCGTCGTAGATGAGTAACAAGAACAACGATGAGCTGCAGCGGCAGGCCTCGGAAAACACCCTGGGGCTGAACCCGGTCATCGGCATTCGCCGCAAGGACCTGTTGAGCTCGGCACGTACCGTGCTGCGCCAGGCCGTGCGCCAACCGCTGCACAGCGCCAAGCATGTGGCCCACTTCGGCCTGGAGCTGAAAAACGTACTGCTGGGCAAGTCCAGCCTGGCCCCGGAAAGCGACGACCGTCGCTTCAACGACCCGGCCTGGAGCAACAACCCGCTGTACCGCCGCTACCTGCAAACCTACCTGGCCTGGCGCAACGAACTGCAGGACTGGGTCGCCAGCAGCGACCTGTCACCCCAGGACATCAGCCGCGGCCAGTTCGTCATCAACCTGATGACCGAAGCCATGGCCCCGACCAATACCCTGTCCAACCCGGCAGCGGTCAAACGCTTCTTCGAAACGGGTGGCAAAAGCCTGCTCGATGGCCTGTCGAATCTGGCCAAGGACATGGTCAACAACGGCGGCATGCCCAGCCAGGTAAACATGGACGCCTTCGAGGTGGGCAAGAACCTGGGCACCAGCGAAGGTGCCGTGGTGTACCGCAACGACGTGCTGGAGCTGATCCAGTACAGCCCCATCACCGAGCAGGTGCATGCCCGTCCGCTGCTGGTGGTGCCACCGCAGATCAACAAGTTCTACGTGTTCGATCTCAGCCCGGAAAAAAGCCTGGCCCGCTACTGCCTGCGCTCGCAGCAGCAGACGTTCATCATCAGCTGGCGCAACCCGACCAAGGCCCAGCGCGAATGGGGCCTGTCCACCTACATCGACGCGCTCAAGGAGGCTGTCGACGCGGTGCTGGCCATTACCGGCAGCAAGGACCTGAACATGCTCGGTGCATGCTCTGGCGGCATCACCTGCACCGCGCTGGTAGGCCACTACGCCGCAATCGGCGAGAATAAGGTCAACGCCCTGACCTTGCTGGTAAGCGTGCTGGATACCACCATGGATAACCAGGTGGCGCTGTTCGTCGACGAGCAGACCCTGGAAGCCGCCAAGCGCCATTCATACCAGGCCGGCGTGCTCGAAGGCAGCGAGATGGCCAAGGTGTTCGCCTGGATGCGCCCCAACGACCTGATCTGGAACTACTGGGTCAACAACTACCTGCTCGGCAACGAGCCGCCAGTGTTCGACATCCTGTTCTGGAACAACGACACCACGCGCCTGCCGGCCGCCTTCCACGGCGACCTCATCGAAATGTTCAAAAGCAACCCGCTGACGCGCCCGGATGCACTGGAAGTGTGCGGCACCCCGATCGACCTGAAGAACGTGCACTGCGACATTTTCAGCGTTGCCGGCACCTCCGACCACATCACCCCGTGGCAGTCGTGCTACCGCTCGGCGCACCTGTTTGGCGGCAAGATCGAGTTCGTGCTGTCCAACAGCGGCCATATCCAGAGCATCCTCAACCCGCCGGGCAACCCCAAGGCACGCTTCATGACGGGTGCCGACCGCCCGGGCGACCCGGTGGCCTGGCAGGAAAACGCCACCAAGCACGCCGACTCATGGTGGCTGCACTGGCAAAGCTGGCTGGGCGAACGTGCCGGCGAGCTGAAAAAGGCACCTACCCGCCTGGGCAACCGCGCCTATGCCGCTGGCGAAGCCGCACCGGGCACCTACGTTCACGAGCGTTGAGTTGCAGCGCCGTGGCGCCCTGCTGGGCGCCACGGTGTTAACTTCACCCAAGAGTCACGCGCATGCCGCAACCCTATATCTTCAGGACCGTCGAGCTGGACAACCAGTCCATTCGCACCGCCGTCCGGCCAGGCAAGCCACACCTGACACCGTTGCTGATCTTCAACGGCATCGGAGCCAACCTGGAGCTGGTGTTTCCGTTCATCGAAGCACTGGACCCGGACCTGGAAGTCATCGCCTTCGACGTACCCGGGGTCGGCGGGTCGTCCACGCCACGCCACCCGTATCGCTTCCCCGGGCTGGCCAAGCTGACGGCACGCATGCTCGACTACCTCGACTACGGGCAGGTAAATGCCATCGGCGTGTCCTGGGGCGGCGCCCTGGCCCAGCAGTTCGCCCACGACTACCCCGAGCGCTGCAAGAAGCTGGTGCTGGCCGCCACCGCCGCCGGTGCGGTGATGGTGCCGGGCAAGCCGAAAGTGTTGTGGATGATGGCCAGCCCACGGCGCTACGTGCAGCCGTCGCACGTCATCCGCATCGCACCGATGATCTATGGCGGCGGCTTTCGGCGTGACCCCGAGCTGGCCATGCACCATGCGGCCAAGGTGCGCTCCGGCGGCAAGCTGGGCTATTACTGGCAACTGTTCGCCGGGCTTGGCTGGACCAGCATCCACTGGCTGCACAAGATCCAGCAGCCGACCCTGGTGCTGGCCGGCGACGACGACCCGCTGATCCCGCTGGTCAACATGCGCCTGCTGGCCTGGCGGATTCCCAATGCCCAGCTACACATTATCGACGACGGCCATCTGTTTCTGATCACCCGGGCCGAGGCCGTCGCCCCGATCATCATGAAGTTCCTGCAGCAAGAACGACAGCGCGCGGTCATGCACCCACGCCCGGCCTCGGGTTTGTGAGGGCGACGCAAAACCTGTGGGAGCGGGTTTACCCGCGAAAAGCCAACTCGGTGTATGGCACCGGCTTTGCCGGTGTTCGCGGGTAAACCCGCTCCCATAGTGCCAGCGGCTGAAAATGGCTTAGACGAGGGAATGTTGCCATGAAAGAAAAACCGGCCAAAGGATCGACATCGCTCCCCGCCACCCACATGAACGTGCAGAACGCCATCCTCGGCCTGCGCGGCCGCGACCTGCTGTCCACCCTGCGCAATGTCGGCCGCCATGGCCTGCGCCACCCGCTGCATACCGCGCAGCATCTGCTGGCCCTCGGCGGGCAACTGGGGCGGGTAGTGCTGGGCGACACGCCGTACCAGCCAAACCCCCGTGACGCGCGCTTCAGCGACCCCACATGGAGCAGCAACCCGTTCTACCGCCGCAGTCTGCAGGCGTACCTGGCGTGGCAGAAGCAAACCCGCCAGTGGATCGAGGAAAGCCACCTGAGCGACGACGACCGGGCCCGCACGCACTTTCTGTTCAACCTGCTCAACGATGCCCTGGCCCCCAGCAACTCGCTGCTCAACCCGCTGGCCGTCAAGGAGCTATTCAATACCGGCGGCCAGAGCCTGGTGCGTGGCGTGGCGCACCTGCTTGAAGACCTGCGCCATAACGACGGCCTGCCGCGCCAGGTAGACGAGCGCGCCTTCGAGGTAGGCGGCAACCTGGCGGCAACCCCCGGCGCGGTGGTGTTTCGCAATGAGCTGCTGGAGTTGATCCAGTACAAGCCGATGAGCGAAAAGCAGCACGCACGCCCACTGCTGGTGGTGCCGCCGCAAATCAACAAGTTCTACATCTTCGACCTCAGCGCGAGCAACAGCTTCGTCCAGTACATGCTCAAGAGTGGCCTGCAGGTGTTCATGGTCAGCTGGCGCAACCCTGACCCCCGCCATCGCGAATGGGGGCTGTCGAGCTACGTACAGGCCCTGGAGGAAGCACTCAACGCCTGCCGCAGCATCAGTGGCAACCGCGACCCCAACCTGATGGGTGCCTGTGCTGGCGGCCTGACCATGGCCGCGCTGCAAGGTCACCTGCAGGCCAAGCAGCAGCTGCGTCGGGTACGCAGCGCCACCTACCTTGTCAGCCTGCTGGACAGCAAGTTCGAGAGCCCCGCCAGCCTGTTCGCCGACGAACAGACGATCGAGGCAGCCAAGCGCCGCTCGTACCAGCGTGGCGTGCTGGACGGTGGCGAGGTGGCGCGGATTTTCGCCTGGATGCGGCCCAACGACCTGATCTGGAACTATTGGGTCAACAATTACCTGCTCGGCAAGACACCACCGGCCTTCGACATCCTTTACTGGAACGCCGACAGCACGCGCCTGCCCGCCGCGCTGCATGGCGACCTGCTGGACTTCTTCAAGCTCAACCCCCTCACCTACCCGGCCGGCCTCGAAGTGTGCGGCACGCCCATCGACTTGTCGCAGGTCGACCTCGACAGCTTCACCGTTGCCGGCAGCAATGACCACATCACCCCATGGGACGCGGTGTACCGCTCGTCCCTGCTGCTGGGTGGCGAGCGCCGCTTCATCCTGGCCAACAGCGGGCATATCCAGAGCATCATCAACCCGCCCGGCAATCCCAAAGCCTACTACCTGGCCAACCCCAGGCTTTCCAGCGACCCGCGTGCGTGGTTCCACGACGCCAAGCGTAGCGAAGGCAGCTGGTGGCCATTGTGGCTGGAATGGATCACCCCACGCTCGGGCCCGCTGAAGGCACCCCGCACCGAACTGGGCAACAGCACCTACCCACCGCTGGGCCCCGCGCCAGGCACCTATGTCCTGACCCGATGAGCATGTTCACTGGATGAAGACCCGCGACCGTATCCTCGAATGCGCCCTGCAGCTGTTCAACCAGCAGGGCGAGCCGAACGTATCCACCCTGGAAATTGCCAACGAACTGGGCATCAGCCCAGGCAACCTGTATTACCATTTCCACGGCAAGGAACCCCTGGTGCTAGGGCTGTTCGAGCGCTTTGAAGAGGCGTTGATGCCCTTGCTCGATCCACCGTTGGAGGTTCGCCTGGAGGCTGAGGACTACTGGCTGTTCCTGCACTTGATCGTGGAGCGCATGGCCCAGTACCGGTTTCTGTTCCAGGACCTGTCCAACCTGACTGGCCGCCTGCCGAAACTGGCCCGCGGCATGCGCAGCCTGATCAACGCACTCAAGCGCACGCTTGCGGCATTGCTGGCCAGCCTCAAGGGCCAGGGCCAGGTGGTCAGCGAGACGCAGGCGTTGGGGCAGTTGGTGGAGCAGACCACCATGACCCTGATGTTTTCGCTGGATTACCAGCGGGTGCTGGGGCGCGAAGGGGATGTGGGAATTGTGGTGTATCAGGTGATGATGCTGGTGGCGCCGCATCTGCAACCGCAGGCACGGGCGGCGGCGGAGCAGTTGGCAGTGAAGTATCTGGAGGAGTAGACCTGTCCGGGATGTATTGCCCTTGCCGACGCATTCGCGGGTGAATCGGATCGCCGCACCGCCGCTCCCACAGGCATAGCGTGGTCCTGTGGGAGCGGCGGTGCGGCGATCCGATTCACCCGCGAATAAGGCGAACGCGGTATCAGATCAGGGTACCGGTGCCGGTAGGTGCCGACGGCGTGCTGCTGGCGGGGGCCGCGGCAGGTGCCGGGGCGGCGGTCGCAGCTGGCGCAGCGCTGGCTGCTGGGGCTGCTGGCTTGGCGGCTGCCGGTTTGGCCGGCGCTTTCTTCACAGCTGGTTTCTTCGCTGCCGCTGGCTTGGCCGCTGCAGGCTTGGCTGCCGGCTTCGCAGCAGCGGTTTTGGCTGCTGGTTTTGCCGCTGCAGTTTTAGCCGCAGGTTTTGCCGCGGCAGTTTTTGCCGCTGGCTTGTCAGCTGCCGCCTTGGCCAATGGCTTGGCCGCTGCCTTGCGTGCCGCCGGCTTGGCCGCAGCCGCGCGCGACGAAACGGGCGTAACCGAAGCGCCGGTCAGTTTCTCGATCTGTTTGGTCAGGCTATCCACCTGCTGGTGCAGGGCCTTGATCTCGTTGCGGCTTGGCACACCGAGGCGCGAGATGGCGCTGTTCAGGCGCTTGTCAAAGGCCTCTTCGAGCTCACTCCACTTGCCCAGCGCACGATCTTTCACGCCCGACACACGCGAAGTGGTCGATGATTTGGCGCTGTCGGCTACCTCTTCAGCGGTTTTCTTCGCTTGCTTCTCGGCCTTCTCGCCATCCTTCACCAGCGAGTCGAACAGCTTGGGGCCGTCCTGGTCGACTTTCGAGTAGATACCCAGCCCCGCCAGCCAGATCTTGCGGGAATACTTCTCGATCCCGCCGACCCAGGAGCTGCCTTCTTTGTCGGAATTCTTCTTGCCAGCCATCCTGCTCTCCTTATGGTTTTTGCGCGACACGCTCAAGCAGCTCGTGCAGCTGTTCAAGCTTGATCGACAACGCTTCAACGTCATGTTTAGACGGAATGCCAAGGCGATTCAAGGCGCGACCGACCCGCGCGTCGAAAGCTTTTTCGATTTTATCCAGTTGAACTTCGACCTTGCCGCGTACGCGGCTCACCTCATGGGTGGCTTCGTCGATCTGGTGGTTGGCCGCATCGAGCTCTTTGTCGATGAGTTTCTTGCCACGTTTTTCTACGCCTTCACCGGCTTTCACCAGCTCCTGGAAGTAGTCCGAACCTTCCTGGCCCACCCGCGCGTAAGCGCCGATGCCAGCCAGCCAGATCTTGCGCGCGTAGCCGCGCACCTCGCCCAAGGTGCTCTGGGCGTCGTCCTTTTTCTTCACATTCACTTTGGCCATGCTCTGTACCTCATGCTCATGAGTGGAGGAGAAACCGCCCATGGAGGTTGGGCTTGAGCATAAGGTAAGGCGGGAAATTAGAATCTTCACCCTAAGCATTGCAGCCACTGATCTATCTACCGCCGCGCTGACAAGCATGCGCTCTACCGTCGCCAGCCAAACGACCGGAGCACACTGCATGTCCCACAACCCAGCGGAACCCAGGCCATCGTTCAAACGCCTGGTTGCTTCCCATTTCGCCAAACGACCAGGCCTGCGCGCTGTGGCCGCCAAAGAAGGCTTCGCCGCCCTGACCGGGCGCTATCCCTGGATACGCCAGGGTTACCCACAGCTCGATTCTCTGCAGCCCTTTTACATTCTTCGCGCAGCGTCTGCCCCATGCCCCCTGGTCGACGCACTACTGGCGTGTTTTCTAGGCGCCAGCCCCACAGTGCTGGTGCCTTCCGACCAGGTAAGCCTGGCGCCACCCACAGTTTTTCGCGCTCAGGAACAGGGGGCCGACCCGGCGACCCGGCCTGAAATCAGCTTGAGCATGACCCATCTCGACGGGGACTTCACCGACCTGCTCGGCAGGCTGATCGAGCGTTACCAACAAGCGCTGATCAGTTTCTGGACTGGGCCCAGCGATGCATCAGGGATAACGCCCCTGGAATGGTTGCAGCAGATGCTCAAGGCCGCGTTGCTCGACAAGGTTCATCGTCAGGGCCTGAGTGGGGCAGACAGGTCCACCTTGTATTCGCTGATTGCCAGCAGCGGTGAAAGGCCTGCTGTGCAGGCACTGCAGGTAACATTGCAGCGCGATGGCATCACCCGTCACCAGTCACTTCCCGACCTGCTCATCATCACCGCCCCCGGGCAGCGCGTGCTCTGGTGCAGACCATCGGGCATTGTCCACAGCTACGTCAGCCTGTCGGCATTCGCCACCGCGTTACGCGATGCGCTCGCTGGCCAACAGGTGTTCCAAAGCATGTCCTGGGCATATCAGCCTGTAGAAGGTGACCCTTTCAGCTTTCAGACCACGCAATTGCTCAACGACACGCTCCTGCGCATAGGCCAGGTGCAGGTGGCCAGCCATGACAGCGTCAGTACGCTGGAGAGCACCTTCGACAGGGTCAGCGACCCTTCGAGCTATTTCCTTGACCACGCCTACCTGGCGCCCGACCTTCCAGTGGTCGAACTGCCTGGCTGGCTGGCCCAGGCCAGTAGCACCGAGCGCCTGGACTATTACGCGGCGCTGTTGGAGCTCTCGGCCTGCCAGGCGTTGTCCCAGGGCAAATCGGCGCTGGATGATGTGCAGGACATCCATCGCTATGCAGTCGACAGGCTGCTGCAGAAAATGCCACAGAGGGCCGACGGCAAGCCCCGTTATCACCCAGATCGGGTGATGGTCACATTGTCCGTGGCGATGCAGTACTCCAGCACCGGCCTGGCCCGGCTCGAAATCAGCCGGCATGTGTCGCTCACCGAGCTGATGGTCTCGCGCCTGGACAGCGGCATAGGGGAGTCGGCCACGGGCCTCAGCGACCTGGCTGGCAACGCCCTGGCCGACAAAGACCTGGATCTGGACACTATCGCCCGGTGGATCGGTGAGCTCGACATCGGCGGCAACTACCCCGCGTACCTGGACCACGTTCTGGCCGAGGAACAGGCGACCCTGCAGCGGATACACCAGTATGCCCGCGAATGGCGCAGCGGCCTGATGTTCAGTGCTCTCAAAGCCAGGATTGGCGGCAAACTGGACAGCCGCACCCACCAGACCATCAACGATTTCTGCCACGGCGACAGCGACGATCAGCGCCAACTGACCCTGGCCCCGCTCGCCTTTGCCTTCGCCCCCGGGGCCGCAAAGGACGAGGTGGCCTGCATGTTCCTGATCAAGCTGCACGCAACCGGAAACTGGATGCTATATCGCCCGCTCTACCCCGAAGACCCTGTACGGGTGTTCCCGAGCATTGCGCAGCTGATGGATTGCATTCGTACCGAGCCAGCGCTGGGCCAGAGCATGCTCGACTGGATGAGCGCAGCCGCCAGGGCCAGGTATGCCAACGGTGGCTTCAGCAAACCCCACATTCATCCTGAACTTGAATCACTGGCCTATACCTTCAGCCCCTCCACTGCCGTGGTAACGACCATCCTGAAGAAACTCGAGCAGCCCGCCAGCGCCGCGTTCAGGCCATGGCCAACCAGGCTCGATATCCACATGTTCGAAGCGCGGCTCAATGCCATGCGGCAGCTGGCCTCGCGCCAAAGCGTGTCCAATAGCCAGGAACGCTGGGCAATGCTTGTGCATTTTGCCGCCGTGCTGTTCAACACCGCTTTGACCCTATTGCGTGGACCCGCCGCCACCCTTGCGTGGCTCGTCACCAGCCTGATGGCACTGAAAAACGATATTGACGCGCTATCAAATGGCACCGTTGAACAACGAGCGATGGCCACCGCAGATCTGATCAGTAACGTGGCTATGCTGCTGATCCACACCATAGCGACACCCCGCACGCCTGAACCCCAACTGCCAGAACTCCGGCTGAACGACCCATCGCCTGAGCACAGCGGCGTGGTGCAGGTCCCAGCAGAAAAGCCTCGACCACGAGAGTGGCAGCCCGTGACCGAGCAGGTGCCCACAGCCCTGACGGTGAGGCGCTGGCACGCCAACCAGCGCCTGGGAAACCTGCCACCTGCCTTGTTGCGCACCTTGGGCAGCCTGCGTGCGCGGCACTCACTGGCAAGCGCCATCCTGGAAACCCAGGGACGGCTGCGCGGGCTGTTCAAGCTGCAGGGGCGCCATTACGTGAAGCTGCAGGACGATGCCTATGAAGTACAGGAAGAATGGAACGGCATGCGCATCATCGGCCCAGACCAGAGCCAAGGCCCCTGGAGCAGTGAATGGGGAGGCGAGCGGGACGGTTACTACATCGTCGGGCGCGAGCGCCGCAAAGGCCCATGGCTGACCCGCTGGAACGAAGAGTGGGTCATTGACCTGCACCTGCCCGGTGGCATGCCCAAAAGCGCGCGGCAGCTGGCGGCTGAAAATGATGCAGCGTTCCAGGCCGCGATCGTCGAACAGGTCGCCGACAGCAACAGCCTGGCCCGGCTTGCGGAACAGGCAGTGCGCAAACGCCTGGCGCTCGATCCGTTTGACCGCCAACTGCTGTTGTTCGAAAGCACTTACCAGTCACAACTCGGCCTGTTACGTACCGACCCCGGCAACCTGCCCGAAGACATGCAACAAAGCTATGACGCTCTTGGCACCTTGCGCTCGGAGATTCTCCTGGACCTGCAGCTGAGCGCGCGCTGTCATGAAGAGTCGGCACGGCTGATGACCCGCATGCTCCAACGCTGCGAAGCGCTCGCTGAGCCTCGGTTTGCCAAGCTTGCGCTGGTGAAGGAACAGTTCGATGCGCAGACTGGCCGTGTAGTGAAACAATCTGCACCCTGGCAGGCAGACAACCAGCGTACCCGGGGTGACCTGGCCTACAAGCTCATCAAGAACGACACTATTTTGTTCCTGAGGCTGCGCCAGCTGGCAGACCATCGCGAAATCGAGCGACAGAATGCCCTGCTTCCTTCAGGTCCTCTGGACGCGCAACAGCTGCAGCAATACACCGCAGTGCGCGGCCGCTATCGCGATGTTCTCGCT
>Ga0302347_1003893_pt1 | contig 12556 bp, 10 predicted proteins | sample PhyWR1_FD_202178 | JGI IMG/M metagenome (GOLD analysis project Ga0302347, IMG submission 202178) | Leaf surface microbial communities from wheat plants in UC Gill Tract Community Farm, Albany, California, United States - DLSL W.R1 (v2)... | ecosystem: Host-associated > Plants > Phyllosphere >...
TAATGTTGAGAAGTAATAAAGTATTTCTGAAAGCAAAATATTTTTCACTGTTTCTTATCAATGTAAAGTTGCTTCCTGCAGAGAGATACAGGTTGGAAAGAATAAATAAAAGGATAAAGATAACAAACATTTTGTTTTCCTTTATGGATAAAAAGATAAATACGGCAGACAGCATAGGGAAATAGAAAAGGAAGATTCCGCTTTCTATTCCGCATAAAGAAGAATAGTAGGTCGTAATACTGCACAGCAATAAAAATATAAACGAGATTACATATTTATTAGTTCTTAGTGATTTGAAAAAAGTAAAAAACATATAAAACAGAGAGGATACCGCGAGAAGAATGTATGTAGTTATACCAAAACCTATGAACAGAAAACTGAAAAAGCTTTGGACTGAATAAATAATGGCAAGCAGGAAGAGGTACTGGTTGGTCAATATGATTTAATCCCTGTTTTTAAGAGATAATCCCGATTCCTCTAGTCCCCAATATGAAACTCGGTCATAAACGAAGAAAAATTTTATTCATTGGTCAATTATTTAATTTATACGAAAAATCACAAAAAAAACGTGGCAAATTCACCACTTGTTACAGAAGCCCTACCAAAGGCAATAACACAAAGAGAAAGGGACGCCCACTAATACCGCAGGCACTTCAACTTTTCTTCCAGTTTTACATTGAAAAATTTGATCGTATTCCGTAACAGAATTTAAAGTGAAGTGCTAGATTTTAAATGATTTTATTCAAATTACTATATAAATTTAAGTGTTGCAAAGATAACTATTTACATTATGAATAAAATTTATTAAAGATTTATAGGTTAGGGTTTTCCGTAATTATCTAGTGACGATTATGAATTAATACTAATATTCATAACTAAATTATTATTTTATGGAATCAACTAAAGCTATTAAGCCAGATTCAAAAGCCTAACAAACCAGATTGAACTCCATACAAAAGACTAAGAGTTACCCTTGAAACAAAACCGAAAGATCCGGATTTATAATCTCATAAGCCCGGAGATTCTAAATAGGTTTTGCTCGTAAAATCCCAATGAGAAATTTGTATTTTTTGTTGTTAAAAAGATAGAAAAATTCAGTGAAAATACTGAATGGAAAATTTTTGCTGATTTTTATTGTTTACGGAAATCCACAAGAAGAGAGATTTGTCAATTAGTAAATTTGGAAATAAATAAATAAATACGAATCTCAGGAAGCTATTTTAGGGATTACATGCTTTAGCACAAAATCTAAGAAACAATGTTGCCTGCTTAGAGCAAGTTCTTATATTTTTCAAAATAACGAAGATTTTAATAAATAGAAAAATCCGCCTCAAATTTTTGTGAGACGGATTTTTTAGATTATCATTAAATTTTTTATCATGGTTTCCAGAAAGACCAGACTTTACCATTGTAGATCGCGAGCTGTTTGGTGGTGGTATCATATGCCATTGTACCAGGCTCGGGATTGATAATATTGAGGTGCGGACTTGGCACTTTTGGTAATACCATTGCCTTTGTTGTATCCTCCAAGACTAAAATACCCGGTACGCTGGATGGCGTCCCAATACTCATTTTAGCCGTTGCAATCTCTGTAGTTGGCGTCTGGAGACTGGTATTGACAACACCTGTGGTATCGAAGTTGGCAGTACCATCTACTGTGGTAGTTTCATTTTTTGATAAATTAAACCAAGTGGTAGCGCTGTTTTTGTACTTCAATATCTTATCGGTAACGTCGTAAATAATTGTACCTGTCACCGAACCTGTGGTGCCTGCGGCTGAGGTGACCCAAGGGACTACAATGCCTCTGCCATTAGGCGCAACATAATCTCCGAACTCCAATGAGATGGATGGATTGGGTGTGCTGGTAGCGGGAATAACAGAAATCGTGGCTTTCCCAATTGCTACCTGTGCCATTGCAAAGCTTCCAAAAAAGAGCAGTGCAAACTTTATTATTTTTTTCATTTTTTGATTTTTTGATATAGGTTAAACAAAATGATCAGAAAAAATTATAGTTTGGATCAAATTTCAGCCGATATCTTTAAGTGAACAGAGAGGTAATGTATCCTAGTAGATTAAGAATTGGGATTTGGAAACTAATCCCGCTGATATATCAGTTTTTATGTCATAAGTTAACTGATCCCTTAAGTTCTATATAAAAGTATGAGTACTTTAAAGAAACAACAATCTGCATTATTTTGGAATCAAAATCAAAAAAAATGGCTCAATTTGGAGCCTTTGGGTCGATTGTGATCAAGACGAGCGTATCTTCAAACACTTTTATCGATGATTTACTTCGTTTGAGCCAAATCAAAAAGGAATTAGTAACCCCGATTTTAATATTTAATCACTTGTAGTTGTAGAGTTTTTGCAAATTACTTTTTTAGTAAATGTAATAATCCAATATAAACAAAGAAGGTGTTATTGATATGATTGTTGTATTTAAATATCGTACGGTACTTTTAATCAATTTATTACGTTCCGGCTGCTTGAAAATTCTTTGTAAGTATACACATTGTAAGGATAGATTTTCTTTGCCAGAATTTTAGAAATAACACTACTGATGAACAAAGGAAACAGCAATAGATATCCAGACGGTACTATACTGGAAATAATAAACATGGCAGTAAGAGGGGCGTGAATAGCTGCGGAAAGCATGGCAGCTGCTCCAAATAACGCAAAATTAATAATCACAAGATGGGTACCTAAATAATGGTTGCAGAATTGGGCAAAAAATACCCCTAAAAACGCACCTGTAACAATACTCGGGGCAAATACACCGCCGTCACCGCCTGCACCGAGAGTGAGGGAAGCCGCCAATGGCTTTATGAAGATAAGCAAAACCAGAGGAATTAAATATGCGAGATTAACGATGTCGTACGAACTACATTCGAGGATTTTACCAAGTCCGTGATAACTATCACCATATAAAGCCGGAAGAAAAAAGATAAATACCCCAACAGTTATAGCACCTAAATTTACACGGATGAAATTGTTGTTAATCCCACCAAAAAATGTTTTTGCGTAGATGACAATTTTCGTAAAATAAAGCGCAAATATACCTCCGATTAAACTTAGTATCATAGCAAAAGGTATGGATTGCCAACGCCAGTCCTGTACCTTAAATGTAAATAGTGGATTTGAGTCATAAAAATGTACAAATAGATGAGCTACAATCATCGAACTAATTCCACTGATCAGTAAGGTTTTATTGTATTTACGTGCAATAACTTCAAATGCAAATAAAAAACCGCCCAGCGCACTTCCAAAGAGTACGGTTACACCCGCTATAATACCTGCACATATCAGTTCCGTCTTGTAGGCCCAAGCACTATGCAAATGTTTGTAGGCCTGATTACCAACTGTTGCGGTGGCAACTACTGTTGACACTTCTACTCCTGTAGATCCTCCGAAAATCACTGTTAAAAAGCCATTAACACAATGAGAAGGTATTTTAAAAAAAGGAAGATGATCTTTTCTTGTTTCCAGGGTTGTATATATTTCTTTAATTCCTTTATTTTTTCTGTTCTGAAAGAAATATTTACGTAGGAAGTAGATTGTTGTAATACCTACACTTGGTAAAAAGATTAACAATTTGTTTTCCGTGGCTATAATTTGTTCAAAGAGGTATTCTTGTACCTGTCCTGTTAAATGTTTTAAAGTATAAGATATAAGACAACAGATAATACTAACGATAATAGATATCCCGATTAATTTGACATAGCTGGATCTGATTATTTTCTTTCTGTACGCTGTATTGCCTTGCATAACTATTTTAGTTTTAAAGAAGATGTAAAGGTAACAGTTATTTTTTGAAATAGTAAAAGTTGCTTGTTACTACATACTACCTGTTTTTATTTAAACAATTCAAATGAAATTTAAATAATTCATTGATTCATAAACTGAAGGTCCACCGATCAAGACAAGGATATACTTAATTTCTTTTTTATTTATCAATACTGTTGTTTGCAACGTTGGAATTTTAGATAACTGTTAAAAATGGATGTTTTTGAAAAAATTGCACATTTAGTTAGCTTCTTTACTTTTAGTCTTGAATAATACACACTATTAAATAAAGAAAAACTAAATTAGTTGTGCAAAGAAATTGTTATGCCTAAAAACGATTCAATTATAGTAAATAGAATGGATTACAGCAGTGGGATTGCTGTTGGTATTTGGAACGTATCTACACCAGGTATTATAAAAGCACTTTCACCTCATAGGCACGACCATTATACTTGCATGCTAATTGAGGCTGATAAGCTTGAAGTTGTATTTGATTTTAAGCATTTAACAATGCCGGTGGGGACACTTTTTATCTCTCCTCCTGGACAAGTTCATCAGATTCTAGAGACTCTTAGTGCAACAGGTTATTATTTGTCTTTTGAAAGCCGTCATATCGGTAGAATGGCACAAACCAGTTTGGATAATTTATTAGAGGAAACCTTGATTATCGCTCTCTCTAATAATGAGCGGCATTGGTTTAGAACAATCTTTGAGTCAATCATGAAATTACAAGATCTGAACGATACCCCTTATAGGCAAGTTGAAAAACCATTGCTTTCAGCTTTTATTGAACAGGCAGTTTTATGCTACAAACGCCAATCATTCATTAATTCCGAAAGTGTTAGCCTACGTTCTATAAATCTCACGAAGGAATTCAGGAATCTTGTAAAATCACATTTCCGGAGTATAAAGCGTCCATCTGAATTTGCAGCAATGCTTAATATAACTGTTGGACATCTAAGCGATACAGTAAAAAAAGTTACTGGTTTATCTGCTTCCGAACATATACAGAAGGAAGTGATGAGTGAAGCGCAAAGATTGCTCTACTATACGGAAATAAGCATCAAGGAAATTTCCTATCAGCTGGGATATCAAGACACCAAATATTTCATCAGGCTGTTTAGTAAAAATGCAGGTTTTTCACCTAGTGAATATCGGAAGCAATACGCTAAATGCTCAGACCAAACCTTAGATCATTAAGATTGTTCCTTCTTTTGTCCACCTTTTACCTTAATTTGTGAGTGGCGTTGCATATGCCAATTGCTCAATTTTGTAAGACAAAAAAATTACTTCTAAAGAAAATTTAGATTTTATGATTGGACAGAATTTTGTTGAAAGCTCAGTACTCTCATTGTCGAGAACTCCCGAGGGAATAATCGACTCTTTTCTTGCTCATATGAATTCTTTCCATACGGAGACTATGCTTCGTTTCTATGAGGAAGATGCAATCTTTATTCGTGATAGTGGTCAGCCTCGTAGAGGAAGATTGGAGATTGCGCGAGAATTGGACTGCTTCTTTAAATTCGGTTTGCCAATCAAAATTACAACAAGGAATGTTTATGTATATGGTAATCTAGCATCACTAATCTTGGACTGGAGTATAGCACGTATTGCGAATAATGGTGAAAAAATATGTATTCGAGGAACATCTAATGATTATGATAAAAGAGGAACCGATGGATATTGGAGATATTGGTTTGAAAATCCCTTTGGTGTTCAAGTGCGCAGCTTATTTTAAAAAACTTTACAATATTAAATAAATCAGATATGAAAATTTTAGTAGTAGGAGGTACAGGTCTAACAGGGAGGCTTGTAACTAACAAATTGGAAAAACTTGGTCATAAAGTAGTAATCGGTTCGCCATCACAAGGTGTCGATGTCATTACTGGTGAAGGGCTTCAGGAAGCATTGACCGGAACTGAAATAGTAATCGATCTATCAAATTCATCTTCTCCCGAAGGAGAAAATGCACTTCGATTTTTTGAGACTGCGGGAAAGAATCTTGTCAAAGCAGAATTGAATGCTAGTATTAAGCATCATATCGTTCTATCAATTGTAGGAACAGATGATGCATTGGAAATCGGTTATCTCAGAGCAAAAAAACTTCAAGAGGATACTATTAAAAACTCGGGTATACCTTACACTATAATTAGGTCAACACAATTTCACGAACATGTGGAAGCCATCATCCAAGTTCAGGGAGAAGGGGATAAAGTTTTTGTTTCGAACTTAGACTATCAACCAATTGCACTTGATGATGTTGCCGAATTCATAGTACAATTCTCTTTGGAAGAACCTAAAAATAACACCATTGAAATTGCAGGACCAAGACGTGGCAAAATGGGGACTTTTGTCTCTGAGTATATTCAAATTACAGGTCAGGACAAAAAAGTGATTACAGAAAATGAAAGTAAGTATATGCATTTTGTTGTTACTAATTCACTTCTAGTTCCCGCTGGTCATTACTCCGCTGGTCAGAAACTTTTTGAGGATTGGGCACTGGAAACATTTAAAAGCTAAACTTTCAATTATAAATTTTTCTTTTGATAATTTTAAAATTTTAGTGCAGATCTTTTTGTTCTGCATTTTTAATTATAATGGTACGTCTGACTTTTAATAAATACATTTTCTAGGAAAATTTGATTAAGATAGAAGAATTGCTTTAAGCTTTTAAGTTAAAACTAAAGTCTCGTTTTTAAATTTAACAGAAGTTTAATGCAATTTAATTTACAAAGCTTTTAGAATTTATTATTGGACTTTTAAGTCTTTAATTGGCTATTTTGGTTTTATGCCATAACCGAAGAAATATAGAAACATTTGACGGACGATTTAAAAGCGTTATAAAAAAAATTAAATATCGCTGTGATATGATCTCAAACCTTAAAAAGACGTTCCATTCACTTCGAAATTAGTTGCTCAATTGACCGTCTTTTCAACTTTCATCTGTTCCCATAAATATATTTTGTTACAAGAGATTTGATTATATTCACTATTTGATTAGGATGAAATTTTAACATTGATTATTTCAAAATAAAACTTATCAATAAAAAAATTGTAAATCAACGGTTTCAGACAATTATTATTAGAAGACAAGTACACTGGCGAACAAACCAATACTGTTCTCATTATGTTTAATAGGGCCATACCATTCAAAATTACTACCTAGACCAAAGCTAAACTCTTTGTAGCTGAGTCCTGCACGCAGATAAATGTAGCTTCTGTTATGATCACCTGAGCTTGGAACAAATCCATACAAACCTTGTGCACGACCGTACCATGACCAGTTATCATTAATTTTTGGACGATATTCTATGAGTAGCATGTTTTCTGATGCCCAATCACTTGCTAGATCGATTTTTGGGTTCGCTACGATAGTAAATTCAGGTGTAGAATATGAATATATCAGACTTGCTACCGGTCTGAATCCATAAACAGGAGTATATTGCAAACCTGTTGTGACTTCTAAACCCCTTAACAATGTATAAGTAATATGCGATTGTGTCATGATGTCAGGTGTCATCTCTTTTTCCCAAGGAGCATTTCCATTGGTAATACTGAAAAAGCCAAGTTTTGGTATACTTTTAAACTTTTTATTAACCATAACCTGATAATAGATACCCCTGCTACCCAGCATCATCTCCATGTTGATAGGTGTGCTTTTGAGATCGGGTTGTTTTTCTGCAATTGTCTGAGCCTGGAAGGCTGTTGTAAGACTGATAAAAAATAAAGCTACGCCAATTCTTACTGATTTTTGCTCTTTCATAATCTTATACATTTATTTCCCAAGGTTTAGTGTTAATATGCCAGTTTTAACATGAGAAAATTATAGCGCAAAATTAGAACAGACAATAGTCGCAGAGTAGTATAAAGATGGCAAATATTAGGATAAATCGTGCAAAATTTTGTCCCGATATGCTGATGGTGAAATTCCGGTGATTTTTTAAAAAGCCTCGAAGGGCAGGAGCTATTTTTTTAATCAGTAATCATAATTTTAGCTATCAATAGTTGAACCTGATTCATCCCTTTAAGATTGAATCAGGTTCAGTTGTAAATTTAATGTTTTGGCAAATAAATTTTAAACTCCTTCCATTGAATGTATTGCTCTGCCGATTGTCTTGCGCAGGTTGTATCTGTTCGCTCTTTAAAATTAAATGTTTGATCCACGTTCAATCGTACACCGGCTCTGTATCCTAAAATAAGTTGGTATTTTCTCACGAAATTATCAGGATCATTATTAAAATTTATTCTAAGTTTTCGGTTGTGAGTACTAATCAGGGCTGTAAATTGAATTTCACGCCTGTCATCTGTTCGCCTACCTGCCATAGCCTGTTTCCTGTGGTTACATCTTTCGCCTGTTTGGGAATGGATGCAGGTCCCGGTGAACCCTTAACATGCATAAATCCGGAAGGTCCCCAGTAGGAACCATTCTTCACGATTGGATCTGTTGCCGCAAGAAGTGTAGGTAAAGCGGCTTTATCGGCCGGTTGTGAAATCAGCGGGGTAACTATTTTTTCGATCAGGAAACCACTGGTCCGCTGTAGGTTCGTAGGGGAAACGGTATACCACAAACTAAAGTAGAGCCAGAATTAATTTTTATAATCTTTTTACCTCCCTTGCTGTTTGAGGCAGCGTGGTCAACCTCCTGGAAAGAGCTTTGGCGCTGGCGTCGGATTATCCTTAGTTTTGCTTTTGTGGTTGTGTTTTTTACAGCATTATCGGTTGCAATTTTTGCCAACTATTTTATACCGGGTTTTTCCTTAGCCCTGGGTTTTTTGCTTGGTGGAATTGTATCTCCGCCTGATGCTGTTAGTGCCGGTGCTATTTTGAAATTTGTAAAAGTCCCGAAACGACTGTCTTCAATTCTTGAGGGAGAGAGTTTATTGAATGATGCATCGTCTTTGATCATTTTAAGATTTGCAATGATTGCAGCTGCAACAGGGCAGTTTGTTTGGCATGAAGCTGCAGTCAGTCTTGTCTGGATGTGTATAGGCGGTGTCGGAATCGGACTGGCAATAGCGTACATCTTTATGAATATGCACAAAATCTTACCGACTGATTCGAACATCGATATTCTAATGACTTTCATTGCGCCATTCTCAATGTATTTGGCGGCAGAACAATTGAATGCTTCAGGAGTACTGGCAGTAGTTGCAGGAGGTTTATTTCTTTCATACCACAGCCATGATTTCTTAAGTGGTGCATCGCGAATAAGGACCTTAACAGTTGGGGAAAGTTTTTGTTTTCTATTGAATGGGATTGTTTTCATGTTAATAGGTTTGGATTTACCTGAAATTGTTTCAGGCTTAGGCAAAGCAGATATTTACACTTCAATTGGCTATGGTATCGCTGTCTCAGCTGTACTTGTTATTGTAAGAATCTTCGCAAGTTATGGAGCGGTGATAACAACATTAATTATGAAGAATTTCATCAGTGTTGCCGATCCGGAACCTCCCGGTTGGAAACCCCCTTTAATTATTGGCTGGACAGGGATGAGAGGGGTCGTTTCATTAGCTGCGGCACTTTCGATTCCCATGACTCTGGATGACGGAACTCCTTTTCCGCAAAGAGATATGATACTTTTCATCACATTTATTGTAATTCTTTCAACCCTATTGATACAGGGTTTGACACTTCCTGTTTTTCTTAGAAAATTTCCACCGGTCGACCGGGACTTTATAAGAACTGAAAAGGAGATCGATCAGGACATCAAGAACAGTTTGGCAAAAGTGGCAATTGATAAAATTCGTAATGATTATAGTGATAAAATAAAAAGCTTTCCGACGTTGAATGATCAATTGCAGCGGTATGAAACTCAGGCAATGAGTTCTGAGATAATTGTTAATTACGAAGAATATAAAAAGATTTATGTTGATATTCTTGATGCCCAAAGATACTGGCTTATAAATAAAAACCGAGAAGAACTTTTGTTAGATGAAGAAATTATCAGAAAACATCTTAGGTTATTGGATCTTCAGGAAGAAAGATTAAATATGAAAATCTAAGGTTTTAAAGAAAATTTATCAAGAAATTCTTGATATCATAATTCTGAGTTCAGTTCCTTAACACAATAAATATCTTATAATTAAGAAATGTCAAAACAAACGTAACTGTTATTTATTGATTGTTTAATGAGCTTGGATATACTATCGAAATGTTACTTCATTATTCCATCAAAGAAGTTAGTTATAGATAAGAATTTTTTGTACTGAATTTTTATAATTTAGTTTTTCCTGAGGAAGGCAATCTTTGACAATGATTGAACCACGAGCTTTATTTAATTAGTATTGTTGACTTATAATAGCCAAGGTAGAGAACTACAAATGGAAGTTTAAATGTCTGAATATGTATTGTATTATTGCATAATCTTGAACTTCAGAAAAAAAACTTACAACAAACGTTTTTATATATACCCATCACATAATCAATCAATATTGATTCGCTAAAAGCAGATTATATCTTGATTACCCATTCTCATTACGATCACGTTTTAGATGTTGAAACCATTGCAGAAAAGAATGATTCGGTTATCGTTTCAAACGCTGAAATCACCACTTATTATGAGAAGAAAGGTTTTAAATCTCACTTTATGAATCATGGGGGCAGCTGGAAATTTGATTTTGGAAAAGTAAAATACGTTAACGCCAGTCATTCAAGTAGTTTTTCAGATGGTTGCTATGGGGGGGAATCCTGGAGGTTTCGTGATAGAGACAGATACCATAAATATTTACATTGCAGGAGATACTGCATTAAGTTACGATATGAAATTGATCCCCCTCCGTACCAAACTGGATCTAGCCATTTTTCCAATCGGGGGCAACTTTACGATGGATGTAGAAGATGCAATAATTGCGTCAGATTTTGTGGAGTGCAATAAAATTCTGGGATATCATTATGATAGTAACCCTTACATTACCATCGATCATCAAGAATCAGTCAAAAAATTTGCAGATAGGGGAAAAGAATTGCTGCTTTTGAAAGTTGGTGAATTTTTAGAATTTCAATAATATATTGAGTTTTCAGTGGGAGGGAATGTTTAATATATTTTCTCAATCCCGGCATTCTGCTATTCATTTTTTCACAGACTACATGGAATCAATGGCGACTTGATTTGTAATTATTGTTCTTATAGGAAGTTCATTGTTTGCTCAAAGACTATGGATGAAATTCTCAAATTCCACATAAAAGTATTAAAGGTATATACAGAAATAACATAAGCCGATGATTTGGCATACAGCATTTATAAATAAAATAAGTAATGCTATCTACTAATAAACGGGCTGAGCCCATAACAATATGATAACAAAAAAAATAAGATGGCTGTCGACCTTTTTACCATTAATTTTGGTATTGTCAGGTTGCGGTAAAGATCCAAAGCCGCAGGTCAAGAAGACGCAAACCATTACGCATGGCTCTGCATGGCAATCACAGTACGATCGCATAGACCCAAAAAGATTTACCTGACAACGCTATCGAGCTATTCAGTGAGCAATGGATGGTGGTGACGGCAGAAAAAGAAAACCTATTCAACAGCATGGTCATCAGCTGGGGAGGTTTAGGTTTTATAAAGTGGCTCAGGCTGCAACTGTAAATAAAAATACTGATGAACTAATTGAATCGATTAAAAAGAAGAATGCAGATGCAAAATTTACAAAGAATATAACTAAAGATGAAATCGGAAAAACTTCTTTTTACAAAACTTTTATAAAAGTTGATCTGGGAAATAATGTTTCACAAAATTATATAATTTACAATGCAATAATAAACGGCTACAATGCGAGTTTTTGTATAATATATTTAAATGAGACACCTGAACTAATAGAATTATTAAATGCATTTAAAGATTCAAAATTTAAAATTCAATAAATTAAGGCAACAATATACTTGAGTGTACCATCGAAAAAATATTATTTATCTGTACAAAAGTGTATTTTTACACATAATGACATTATCAGATATATTTAAATATATAATAACTTAAAAAAATTATTCTAAGTAATTAAAATGGTGCCAACTGTCTTCAGTGGGCGCCATTTGGCTGTTCGTGAACATCACAGGACTATATTCAAACCAATTAATATTAGATATTGATAATATTTTGAATGTATTAAATGTTGTTTAATTTACATTCATTAAAAATTGAAGCTAAAAAATATCTGTTTTTTAGCTGGGCAAATTCGGTTTGGTACTTTATCTATAAAGCAATAAAAAAAACATTGCATGGGATTATAAGGGATTAAAGTTTTAGCACCACGATTATACTTTTTCGTTGATGATTTGACCAATGAAAATGCTAAATGGAGAATCTCAATATATTTATTTCATAGCCTTTGAGCATAATTTTTTTAAACAAAATTGATAGTTTCGTAAAGCTTTGATACAATCAGGATTGAAATAGTAGTAAATTTCAGTTATTTCAAAGTCCATTTCAGTAGCCAATTATTCCGTTTCGGTAAAGATAAAAGTCAGATGTCGGCTTCTCGTTCATTTCTTTGTATTAATAAATATAAATAATTGAACCAGAATATTATGAAAAAATATTTTTTTCCAGCTGATTCCAAAAAACGAAAAACCGGAATCAGATTAGCGGGTATTGCCCTTACTGCATTGCTGCTAGTTTCAGCCTTTGCGTGGTCTGCAGGTCTTATTGGGCAACGTAATACGACCAGAACATTTTTAGAGAATACACCGGATTCATTTCCGGCAGGATACCGTCGGGCTCACGGCAAAGGTATTTGCTTTGAAGGCACTTTTCACGCTTCTGGAAATGCTGTGC
>Ga0302347_1003895_pt1 | contig 12553 bp, 15 predicted proteins | sample PhyWR1_FD_202178 | JGI IMG/M metagenome (GOLD analysis project Ga0302347, IMG submission 202178) | Leaf surface microbial communities from wheat plants in UC Gill Tract Community Farm, Albany, California, United States - DLSL W.R1 (v2)... | ecosystem: Host-associated > Plants > Phyllosphere >...
GCTCGACATGATCCCGGTGGAATGCGTCGTGCGTAACTACGCCGCTGGCAGCCTGGTCAAGCGTCTGGGCGTGGAGGAGGGCCTCAAGCTCAACCCTTACACCTTCGAACTGTTCCTCAAGGACGACGCAAAGGGCGACCCGTTCATCAACGAATCCCACGTGGTGGCATTCGGCTGGGGCACCGCTGAGCAACTGGCGCGCATGAAGGAACTGTCCCTCAAGGTCAACGACGTGCTGAGCAAGCTGTTCGACGATGCAGGCCTGCTGCTGGTGGACTTCAAGCTGGAGTTTGGCGTGTTCCACGATGGCTCCATCGTCCTGGGCGACGAGTTCAGCCCGGACGGCTGCCGCCTGTGGGACAAGGACACCCGCAAGAAGATGGACAAGGACCGCTTCCGCCAGGGCCTCGGTGACGTCATCGAAGCCTACGAAGAAGTCGCCAATCGCCTCGGCGTACCGCTGTAATCGACGCAAGCATCTGATAGCACGGAAAAAAATCGCCTCGGCGCTTTGCATCCACGAACCATGCTGTTATGATGCGCGCCGTTGGAGAGATGCCAGAGTGGCCGAATGGGACGGATTCGAAATCCGTTGTACCTTCACCGGTACCTAGGGTTCGAATCCCTATCTCTCCGCCATTATCGAACAAGACAAAGCCCCTGAAATGGTTGAACATTTCAGGGGTTTTTTCGTTGCGTATGTCTCTTGTTAGGGCAGATTTAGGGCATTTTCAATATGAAATCGGGCGAAACATTAGTGTTTTGCTTGGGCTGCTGAGGGCTTTACGTGCAACGCGTAGCCTTTTCAACAGAGTTTATGACATATTGCCACCACCTCGTCAGGTCGGCTTGCCGTGTCGTGAGGTTTGAGTTAACCTGCTTGTTAAGGAGTCGGCATGAAGCTGCATAGGTTGTCAAGGACGTACATACTCGATAAGGCCGGTATAAACACCGCGAAAGCAGTAACGATCAACGGGACTCTGAAGTGGGTACCAGTGATGATCCTTCCTGCCTCCGGCCTCCCCGACAAATCGTTTTTCACCAAATCGGTGATAAGCGACGTCAATGACAATTCTAAGCGTGCTCACTTTTTAGCTATGGTCGATGCGATCTATAGCGGGATGATGCTGGATGACTTTTCTGGACATTTCGCGAATAGCGCTGTCAATTACAAGGTGGCTCACAGCTTCAAGTACTCAGGGAAGTCGGAAAACCTACGGGAACTGAAGCATGGTAACAAGGATAGGATTTACCTGTATCCATATACAGGTAAGCTTGGGCGCTACGTTTTCTTTTTCGAAGCGGCCCATAAAAACCAACAGCAGACAGAAAAGGGGGTTAGGGATCGTGCAGAAGAATTAATTAAGAAAATCATAGATGCAAATTTATAGTTATCTTTTAGGGTCTACCTATGAACAATTTTGATATTGCCCAACAAATCGCCGAAGACGCTGAGATTTTTGGATTCGCTCGACGAGCTGCGCCAATCTTTGAAATTAGGCGTTTGATGCAGCTCAAAGGGCTTAGAAATATCGATATTGCAGAAAGACTTGGCGTTTCGGAAGCCAATGTCTCTAGATGGCTTCGTGGTGATCAAAATCTGAAACTCGACACTGTTCATTCTCTTGCTGATGCCGTTGAAGAAAAACTTAATATTTGTTTTGGTGAGTCTACTGTTAGAAGTAGCTGGGCAGGTATGAGGTTTTCGGATCCTGAGCCGCTGGTGGTTGTCAGTGCTAGTTGTAATGATGCGGACTATGGGTTTCATCGGGAAATGATGGTTTCGATGAGCGATGAAGTATTCAGTTTTATCTGTGAAGAGGTAGAAGCCAATGAAGGCTGCGTCGCTTTCAATTTCTAAAGTCGAATTTATACATGTTAGAGTAGAATCTAATAGCGATTTTGATGGTGATCACTCTTCAGAATTTCATCAACTGGACTTTCCTTTTGATGGAGTTACCTTTAAGCGCCGCATGAGTTTGCAATACGATAAGGCAAAAGCTGAGGATCCTAGAACTTTCATCTTTGGCTTGAGTCTTATGCTTGAAGAGGATGAAGACGATCCCGATAGTAAGCCGTTGCCGTATAATATTGACATTAAAGCGGTTATTTACATGAAGTACATGTCTGATCATTTCACAGGCATGGAGCGATTCCGTGCTATCAGGGCCACCGGGTATTCCATTCTGTATGGTGCCATAAGAGAGATGGTTTCTAATCTTACTGCTAGGGGACCAAATGGAATGTGGTCTCTGCCTTCTGCAGACTTCAATTCTACTGCGGGCGAAGAAGCTGTCGTCGATGAAAAGCGGCGTCAGGAGTACCTTGCAAAACAAGCTATTTCATCAGATAAAAAAATAGTGAAGCGTCCAAGAAAAAAACCAGAAACATAAGTTTCTCTGTTATTATAAAATATGTACTTCATTTTTTTGAAGTACAAATTTTTTGAGCTGTACTATTTAAGGTGTTTTAATTGGATCAGATTCTATTTATATTTCTCTGAAGCCAAGCATACCCGAAACTAATCCTGCCATGCTCTTGGTGTCCTTCGGTATCCACCTCCCGTAGTGTTTCCTTACCATTGTTGTATCAGCGTGACCAAGTTGACGGGCAACCCACTCCACAGGTACGTAGCTGGATAGCATCTGACTGGCGAAGGTGTGGCGACACTGGTTTGCACCTCTATGTCGGACTTCCGCTTTTTTTAGGTGGGAGGTGAACCAGTTGCTCAAAGTCTTACCGTTCCATAGTAGGCCGCTGGTTGAATTATAAAAAATAAATCTGACCTTCATCTTTTTCGATGTGATGTTGTCGCGCTGAATCACTGAGATTTCTGATATGGGACTTTCTTTAGTGGCAGCCAAAATTTCCCGCATCAGTTCGAGAGCGGGATCAATCAGCTCTATGACTCGTACCCTAGACCTTTCTTTTGGTACCTTAAATTCGCCTACAACGAGAGCCCGGCGCACATGCACCAGGCCTGCATCAAGATCGATATCCTCGACAGCAAGTGCAATGAGTTCTGATAGAGAGAGCCCTGCCCAGCAGTTGAACTCAATCATCCTGGCATCAGGCCGCCGAACGGGATTGGCTCTGCCAATAGACTCGATCTCTGCGCGGCTGAATGGGTCAGCGTGTTCAAGGTCTACGTCGGCCCCAACGTTATTGATCCTATCGAGCGGGTTGGCTTTCAGGATTCCATCACCGAAGGCATCAGCCCAAACACCCCGAACTATTGTAAAAATATCGTTGACTGTTTTAGGGGCCAGGCCTTGCTTGAGCAGTTGCGCCTGGAACAACTCGATATCGCTCTTGCTGATGTCAACGATTTTGCGTTTACCGAACTTCTTCTCAACGTGTCCTGCCTTGCTTACGTAGTTGATCACCGTACTTGAAGCTTTGAGGGCACGCTGAACCTCTAGCCATCGGTCAATTCCCTCCTTAACGGTGCGCTTGAGTGAAGGTCCACCTATGCCCGTGAACATGGCGGCCCTGGGTGAATTTGGAAAGTGGGCGGCATAGTCGAAGCGGCCCTCTTTGATCTCCGCGAGGACTGTGCGGCGCTTGTTGTCGGCATAGGCGATTGCGGCCTTGTTTACCTTCGAGATCCCCTCCAAGGGCTCACGGCACCGTTGTCCGTTGAAGATGAACCAAATGCGTAGCTGTTTGCCGTTCATCTCAACGCCGGTCGGCATCTTGTAGATCATGGCTTCCCTTCCATCCAGCGCTCTATTGCTGCACGGTTATAGACGATCACGTTGGCAGGGTCGTAACGCCAATGTTTGCCCTCAAGCCAGAGTCCGCGGGTGCGGTACTTACGAACGGCTTCTGTGCTCAGACCGAACACTGGGTACAGCAGGTCTTGCCTGAACCAGGCTCCGGGTGTGATGTGGAAGTCGAGTTTCTCTGCGGCGCTCATACGGTGTCCTCCTGGCTGGGTAAAGGGTTCAGGTCAACTACGAGACTGGTTAGGTTGGCGCATCCCTGCTGCAGTTCGGCAATGTGCTTCTGAGCGGCCTCCAACAGCAGCCAGACTTCAGTAGCACCGGCGAACTCGGCAATGTGCTTAGGGGATATGACGGCCCATTCATCGGGGCGAACGTTGGTCAGATCTGCAGGCCAGTACCGCCGGCCTGGTTTCGCCTCCGGTGGGTACTCCACAACGTTCAACACGTGCGTATACCTGGTGGACTCTGTGGAGCAGACATTCACGCAGGCCGGCTGGTCTACCACCGTTGAGTGCAACGGCGGCAAAAAGGGCAAGGCCAAAGCGAAAGGCAAGAAAACGAAGAAAGCCGCGAAGCCCGTCAAGGTTGTCAGCCTGGCGTAGCGGCGCAGTGCACCATCCATACCCGCCGCGTGCGGGCTATTCACGTTAGGAACTTGTATGCCAATTACTCAGCAGCAGTTGCTGCAGATCCTCCCGAACGCCGGCTGCCAAGCCGGCGTTTTTGTATCCACCCTAAACGCAGCCATGGCGAATCGAAAGATCGACACGCCGAAGCGCCAGGCAGCATTTCTCGCCCAGGTCGGTCACGAATCCGGCCAACTGCGGTACGTGCGTGAACTGGGGAGTGAGCAATACCTCAGCAAGTACGACACCGGTACGCTGGCCGCCAAGTTGGGGAACACGCCGGCAGCTGATGGTGATGGCCAGCGCTATCGCGGTCGTGGCCTGATCCAGATCACCGGTCACGATAACTACCTGCGCTGCAGTCTGGCGTTGTTCGGTGATGATCGATTGCTACGCACGCCGGAGCTACTCGAGCAGCCGCAATGGGCGGCGGAATCGGCCGCGTGGTTCTGGTCCGTGAATGCATTGAATGCACTCGCTGATCAAGAGCAGTTCAACACCATCACCCGCCGGATCAATGGCGGGCTCAACGGACTGGAAGATCGGCTGCAGCTGTGGGCCAGGGCGAGGGCAGTGTTATGCGTCTCTTCGACCTGATCCCTGAGCAGTTCCGTATCACTGCTGTTGGCTTGTTGCTGGTGATGTTGGCGGCCGGCTCTGCTGCATTGGCCTGGACCGTTCAAGGATGGCGTTACGGCCAGCAGCTGGAGCGCCAGGCCCGGCTGCATGCGGACACCCTCAACGAGCTATCGCAAGCCTTTGCCGCTCTGCAGCGTACCGAGCAGGACAAGCGCTTTGCTCTGGAGCAACGCCTGCAGGACAAAGATGAAACCCACTACAAGGAATTGACTGATGAGCAAACGAAGCAGGCTCGTCTGCGTGATCGCCTGGCTACTGCTGATCTGCGGCTGTCAGTCGTACTCGCCGCCACCGACGCCGCCAGCGGCTGTTCAGTGCCAGCCACCACCGCCACCGGCCGCGTGGTTTATGGCTCCACAAGAGCCCAACTTGACCCAGCGCATGCTCAGCGAATTATCGGAATCACCGATGCCGGCGACCAAGGATTGATCGCCCTACGGGCCTGTCAGGCCTACGCAAAAGAAGTCTCTACACCGAAGTAAAAGGAGCGGCCGGGCAGGATGCGTCAACATCCAAACCGGCCACCTTCCCCGCAGAACGTCCCTGCAAGTCCAGCCAAGGCTCCTGCTTCGTGCACAAAGCGTAGCGAGCCTAGCACTGTTTATCCATACAGCAAAGGTCTTGCTTTATATGTCCACACCCATCATCCCTTGGATGGGCGGCAAACGCCGCCTGGCCGACCGCCTCATTCCACTCTTCCCGCCGCACGAGTGCTACGTTGAAGTCTTTGCCGGCGGCGCCGCGCTCTACTTCATGCGCCCCCAGGCGGCGCCGGTTGAGGTCCTCAACGACATCAATGGCGATCTGGTGACTCTGTACCGCGTCGTGCAGAATCACCTGGAAGAATTCGTGCGCCAGTTCAAATGGGCGCTCAGCTCCCGCCAGGTGTTCGAGTGGCAGAAGATGACCCGCCCTGAAACCCTCACCGACATCCAACGCGCCGCACGATTTTTCTACCTGCAGCACCACGCCTTCGCCGGCAAGGTGACGGGGCAGGCGTTTGGTACCGCGACTACTGGCCCGACCGTCAACTTGCTGCGGATTGAGGAGAATCTGTCTGCAGCGTGGCAGCGGTTGTCTGGCACCTACGTTGAAAACCTGCCCTGGTTGGACTGCGCCGAACGCTATGACCGTGCCCATACCTTCCACTACATGGATCCGCCTTATTGGCAGACGACCGGTTACGGTGTGGACTTTCCCTTCGAGAATTACGAGCGCATGGCCGACTTCATGCGGCGCTGCAAGGGGAAGGTCATGGTTAGCATCAACGATCACCCGGACATCCGGCGACTGTTCGAAGGGTTTCATTTTGAGGCGGTCAACATAAAGTACAGTACGAATAATCAAAGGAAAGGGAAGGCGGAGTGCAGCGTCGAACTGGTTTTTATGAACTGGGAACCCTCTGCTCTGGAAGCTCTATTTTAGATGGCCTTATGCCATCTTCGCCCCGGTAATCAATCGCAAATAGAATGACAGGAAATGCTTCTTTGAGTCGCGCAGGCCTCTCGTGTGCCAGATATCCTCTGCTTCTGGGTAGCTCTCGTTGGGAGGAAAAGCCCGACCAAACCTTGACATAGGATTTGCAGTGACGCCAGGGCGGGGGGCGGTTAATATTCTGGCATTCGTGGGCCCTCGCCTAGGTGGGACGGCTCCTGGTTTTTTGTGATAAATATTTGATTTTATCGCTAATTTAGTTTGTGTGAGGCGAAAATGGGTCAAGTAGAAATTGAATTCATCTCGTTAGATAAGCTTTTCCTTGACCCCCTTAACCCAAGGTTGGGCCGAAATGTAGCGACAGCTAATGTAAAGCAGGAAGTTATTCTAGATGTTATGAATGACTGGACCTTAGATGAGCTGGCTATCTCTTTCATAGAAAGCGGATTCTGGCCTCAAGAGGCATTGTTGGTAGTTGAAGAGCCTATCTATGGAACTTCTGGGTTGGTTGTTCTTGAGGGTAACAGACGTTTAGCTGCTTTAAAAAAATTAAAGCAGGCGGTTGACGGTCAGGCTAAAGAAAAGAAGTGGAAAGAGATAGCAGCATCTGCAGATAAGTTGGCTCCTGATTTTTTTGATCGTATTCCCTTTATTCGAGTTGCTGACAGGAAAGACGTTTCGGCGTTTCTAGGGTTTCGACATGTTACTGGAATAAAAGAGTGGGATCCGGCAGAAAAAGCACAGTTTATTGCGTATCTGATTGAAAGAGAAAATTTGTCTTATGAAGAGGTAATGCGAAAGATCGGTAGTAAAACTCCGACTGTCAGAAGCCATTATATTGCGTATAAGTTGCTTTTGCAGTTAGAAGATACCGAGGGTGTCGCGATCGAGAAAATTGAGGATAAATTTAGTGTTCTATATCTCTCTCTTCGTACGGCAGGCGTACAAAAGTATCTCGGTATAGACATTAAAGCCTCTCCAGATGTGGCTAGAGTGCCCGTTGCCCAAGATGCTGAGCAAAAGCTATACAATTATGCTAAGTGGATGTTTGGTGATGAGAAAAACCCACCACTCTTTTCAGATTCGCGGAATATTGATAAGTTTGGCAAGGTTCTTTTAAGTGTCGAGGCGGTAAATTATTTAGAGAATAGCCAAAGTCCTAATTTTGATTTTGCTTTAAAGAAGGCGGGTGGAGACACGGATGAGATAATAACACTGCTATCTCAGGCGGGTGATAATATTGAGATCTCGTTTAGTACTCTTCATATGCATCAAGATGATAAGGATGTATATTCTGTCGCGAAACGATTAGCTATGCATTTGGTTCAAATAACAAAAATATTTCCCGATCTAAAAAAATTGGTTGAGGAAAAAATGTAAATGTTAGTTTTGCCAGATAAGGGAATAGCTAGTAGTGTAAAGGTCCATAATTGTGATGTTCTTGCTGTTGCAGACTGGCTTTTAGGTTCTTCGCTTTTTTGTGAAGAGGATGTGTCGCGATCAGATGTTTCTGATATTTTGATTGAGAATCAGGTCTACTCCAATCAAGATTTTTGCCAAGAGTTTCTAACTTCAGTTTGGGGCGTTTTAGAATCATTTGTGGGTGCTATAAATAGCCCGGTAGTTACTGTGGATTCCAGAGCTATTCGATTTGAAGCTAATTGGAAGGAGGACAGAGCGCTTGCTTATTGCCTGGCCGCCTCCTTGCGCGTTTTCTATGAAGGGTGGTCTAAAAATCATTGTGGGGATTATCTTACTCAAGGCTTTATATTAGAAGAGTTGACTAAGTTGTCGCTCGCAAAACATCATCCTAATATTAGATTCAAGTCTACGGGGTGGAGTGGCGTTACAACCAATCAGAAGTTTGCCGATTTAGTTAGTCAAATTTGCCAAGATGCTAATTTTGCGGAACAGAACCTCGATCTTTGGGATACGGGTAACGTAAAAGATTTAGGATTAGACGTGTATGGATATTTTCCGGGTCAGGGCAGGCGACCCAGCGCTCCTTTTATGATGTTTCAGTGTGCTTCAGGCGCCAATTGGAAGGGGAAAAGGACCACGCCCGACCTTCAGGTTTGGAAGCATGTAATGAATATTTACTCCGTACCTATTCGGGGTATGGCTGTACCTTTTTTGATTGATGAAATGGAGTTTTCCCGAAGTCTGGTATTAATAGGTGGACCGCTGGTCGATAGGCCGCTTCTGCTTTCCGGTCTTAGCGGAAATGCTGATTTACCACAAGCGCTTCAGGATATGATTGATGGCTGGGTTGATGTTAAAGTTTCTAAGCTCGAGACATTATGAATAAGCGGTTTAAATTTATTGATTTATTTGCCGGGTTGGGTGGCTTTCATCTTGCAGCGGCGTCTCTAGGTGGTGAGTGTGTTTTCGCATCAGAGTTAAAGCCTTTGTTGAGAGAGTTGTATCATTTAAATTACGGCGTAAAATCTGAAGGTGATATAAATTTAGTCGATCCTCGATATATTCCAGAGCACGATTTGCTATGTGCTGGATTTCCATGTCAGCCCTTTTCTAAGGCTGGCGGGCAAAAGGGGTGGAAGGATAAAACTAGGGGAACGCTGTTTTTTGTAATAGCTCAAATTTTAGAGTTGAAGCGACCCAAGTATGTAGTTTTAGAAAACGTTGCTAATTTTTTTAAGCATGACGAAGGTAATACTTATAGGCAAGTTATAAGTACTCTTAATGAATTGGGTTATGAGGTGAAATCCGCAAAGCTATCCCCACACAACTTTGGCGTGCCCCAGCATCGTGAGCGAATGTATATTGTGGCTTCGCTTGACGGGGTGGAAGGATTTGAGTGGCCATCTGCTATTGCTGAAAAAACTCACATTGAAAGTGTTTTAGAGGACGAACCGACTGATGGGAAATATTTGCCTCATCATGTTCTCGATTGTTTGGCTGTGTGGCAAGATTTTATTTCCCGCATCCCCGAGGAGGTTAGCATTCCATATTACCCATTGTGGAGTATGGAGTTTGGTGCTACCTACCCAATTGATAGGCCAATTGACAAAGTCAAAACAAAAGAGCTTTGGAAGTATAGAGGTAGTTTCGGTGTCAGTTTGGAAGGGATGAGTCGTGAAAAAATTTATGCTTCTCTTCCAAGCCACGCTTTAAGACCGATTGGTTTTCCAAAATGGAAAATAAGTTTTATTGAAAGAAATCGTAATTTTTATGAGTTGCATAAAGAGTTTCTTGAAGATTGGCTTCCAAGTGTTCAAGGTTTTCATTCTTCTCTGCAGAAGTTAGAGTGGAACTACAAAGACGGAGAGCGTGACGTTTGGAAGCATCTCGTCCAAGTGCGCGCATCTGGATTGCGCATCAAAAGGCCTGATTTTTCTCCAGCATTAGTTGCCGCTTCTGATAGTCAGATTCCAATTGTAGCTTGGAAAAAGCGTTATTTGACAGTTAGGGAATGTGCCCGGCTTCAAAGCATGGATGAAATTTCTTTACCCGGCTCCATCTATGATGCCTATGAGGCGTTAGGGAATGCGGTAAATGTTAAGCTGGTCAGTCTTATTTTGGAAAAGCTTGTAGGGGTTAGAGAGGAGGAAGTTGAGTTTTTAGATGGTGATTCTATTAGCTCAAAGCATTCGCTAAAAGCTTCTTCAGTATTAGAGCGTATATCTGTAGCAGGGCTATAGAGAGTTGTGTTGCTAGCTTGATTTTAGTTACGAGCAGATGCGCCGCGAGGAGAATGAGGCAGATCGAGTTGATGGTTTGCTCATGATCACTCGGCGCTGGTTCGACCGTTCGCTTCATAGCGCAGTCATGGATGGCTATTGGACCAAACATCCGACTTTTGAGGCCTATGTGGCCATGATGATCCCACCTGGAAACCATGGATTCGGTGATGGCTGCCACACTGGCAGTACGTTTTGGGCGAACACCGGGGATGATATCCAAGGGGCAAACCTGCTGGTCTCCGCGCTGACTTTTGATGCCGCAGGTCGATATGCGATTTGATTGCATCGTAGCGGATGACGCCGTTGCACTGAGGCAGACAAAGCGACTCGATAAGCTCTGTCAGCTTAGGGCAAATTTAGGGCATAACCTGAGCCGCTATAGGCCGTTTCTGTCCTTGCAGCTTACCCAAAACCCAATATAATTGTGGCCTGGAGCGGGTTGTAGGGGCGGCTGGTCGGGTTCGAATCCCTATCTCTCCGCCATTATCGAACAAGACAAAGCCCCTGAAATGGTTGAACATTTCAGGGGCTTTTTCGTTCCTGCCGTTTGAATATGACCAGCGCCGAGGCGTTCAATCGTAAGCGAACTGGTCAATCAATCCCAAGCGAGGCACATGAGTATCGGGCCGCAACAGCGCGCCAGGGTCAATGACGGCGTTTGCACCAATCTTGCAACCGTCTCCCACCAGGGCACCGAATGTGTTCACTCCCGTCTCGATCACTTTATCCAGATAACGGATTTTGATTTGCGCCCCGTTCAGTTCGTTGCGGTAATTGGCAATGATCGCACCGGCCTCGATATTTACGGCCTCAGCGGGCATCAGGCCCAGGGTGGGCCATTGTTCGATGAATGCATTGATTTCAAACAGCGTCATGGCGTGTTATTCCGAAAAAGGTAACCGCAGATCTGCACGGCCCGAGCTAAAACAATAACGCTACTTTTTACCCTTCGATTTTGTCGACGGTTTTTTATCCGTTTCCCTCACCGTCTCCCTTGGCCTTTTCTTCGCCTCAGCTTCCGTCACGTATTCCCCTGTAACTGCATCACGATAGCGTGTTGGCATATAAAGCTCCCTGACAGTAGGTCGCCACAGCGGCGACAGGTTTGAGGCTAGCTCGCAGCCTTGCGCGCGCAAGTTTCAGGGCGGGCATTCTCTTTACCAGGTTTTTCCAGATCGAATACGTCTGCGGCTAAAACAAAAAAGGCCCGCCAAACTCATCGCCTGGCAGGCCTCTGCAAAAGCTAGCGGTCAGGCTGGCTGCGCGACCAGTCGGTTGCTGACATTCCTCCCCAGCACCAGCACCGTCACAAACCCGAAGCCCACCAGTACCGTGGCAAGACTCAACAACACCGAGCTGCCCATCTGATCAACGATCTGCCCGCCAAAGAACGAGCCCAGGGCAATGATCACCTGAAACAGCGCGACAAACAGCGGCATGCCGCGCTCCACATCCTTGGGCGCCACCACGAACATCCAGATGCTGGAGCACGCCGGGAACGCGCCGAACGCGAAGCCCCACAGCGCGATCAGTAGCGCGGCGCCGGTCATGCCGGTGGCGAAGTGGGGGAACAGCGCGGTGCTGGTGCCGATCATCAGCGCGACCAGCAGCAGGGTATTGCGCACGCTGCGATTGGCGGCGAAACCAGCGAACACATTGCCCGCCACCCCGGCCACACCAAACAGCAGCAGCAACGAGCTGATGGTCTGCCCATCAAAGCCGGCACTGTATTTGAAAAACGGCGCGACATAAGTGTAGGCAGCAAAGTGCGCCAGCCCGATCAGCAGTACCGCAATCAGGCCCACCCGCGCCTGCGGGTTGTAAAACAACGCCGGCAGGTCACTGACACGAATCGCTTTTTCCGGATTGAGCCGTGGCAGCAGAAGCACCTGCGCCAGCAGCACCGGTACGCCCATCAGTGCGGTCACCAGAAAGGTCATGCGCCAGCCCATCAGGCCGCTGAGCCAGGTGCCCACCGGCACGCCCAGCACGGTGGCCAGGGTCACGCCCATCATGATGATCGACGTAGCTTTCGCCACGTCGACGCCCTTGGGCGCCAGGCGGCCACTGAGGGCGATGGCCGTGGCCCAGAAGCCGCCGATGCTGATGCCCAGTAATACACGCCCAAACAACAGCACGTTGAAATCACTGGCAAACGCCACGATGCCGTTGGCGACAATCATGATCAGCGTCAGGCTGATCAGCAGATAGCGACGGTCCATCGCGCCGATGCTCACTGACAGAAACGGCGCTGCGAGGGCAGCCATGATGCCGGGCAGGGTCACCATCAGCCCTGCGTGGCCGGCCGTGATGCCCAGGTCGCTGGCGACGTCGTTGAGCACGCCCACCGGGAGAAACTCACTGGTCACCAGGGCGAATGCGCCCACGGCAACCGACAGAATCGCCAGCCACTGCTGTTTGA
>Ga0302347_1003899_pt1 | contig 12544 bp, 18 predicted proteins | sample PhyWR1_FD_202178 | JGI IMG/M metagenome (GOLD analysis project Ga0302347, IMG submission 202178) | Leaf surface microbial communities from wheat plants in UC Gill Tract Community Farm, Albany, California, United States - DLSL W.R1 (v2)... | ecosystem: Host-associated > Plants > Phyllosphere >...
CCGTCCAAAGGGAGTGGGAATTGCGCATGGCCCGCCATCCTAAAGCCGAAAAATGACGCCACCAGAACATTGCTGTGCCAGGAGCGCCACAACAACGGCTGTGCACGGATTTACCCATATGGCCCTGTCCATCGCCAAACTGGGTCAGGCACACATCCCCGGACGGATCGCGCTGGGGAACCACGTCCCCGCACACATACAGCCGCTCCGTGCCCGCCTTCGCAACGTACTTCCACTCATGGTCCCAAGGCAGGCGATAGCCCGTGGCAGCCAGAAAGCGCTGCGCTTCCTCTTGCTGCCATCACTTGTCATTCCGTGGGGGTTTTGCTCATTTTTACATAACGATAAATGCATCATGCTTTTTATAAAAACGTATCGCATTTATATAGTCAACGATGGTGGGGAATTCCACTTGCTGTTCCAGATTTTCGATTATATCCTCCACATCTTCTTTTGAAAGATAGGGGGGAAATCCTGCCCTGAAAAATAATTCTCTAACTTGTAATTCATCCTGGGGACTCTGATTTAAATCCGCGCTATAGAAAAATACCTTGGCATCATCTTCTATATCGATATCAGTCTTTGCGTAGAGCCATCCTTCATTAATGGAAATTTCCTCAATGACTTTCTTGAGATTGATGAGATTTTTCATGGATGAACAATGAGTTGATTAATGAGGGCGCTGTCATCTTGCTCATGAAAATCAAATTTCGAATAATGCGATCGCAAAAGTATGCGGGACATTTTCCTGTGTTGTACGATTGAATATCTATAATACCTTCAAGTCATAAAGAAATACATTGGATTCACCAGTGCATGCCGATGTTTTTATTCTGAATACAGCAGTTAAATCAGATGGCTCTCCATCAATCCAGAGATCAATGTCTGAAAGCTTGTCAAATGGCCCCAATCCTTCCCGTGTTTCCATTTCTGCCACACTTGATTCTGGAGGCATCGTGTACCTCTGCCTCTTGTGCTTTGGGTTGGAAATGTAGTTTTCTAAGACACGTGAAAGTTCGAATGAGTTATCTTCGTCCAAAATTTGCTTGTTTTGGGTAATTTGATGATTGCAGATGATCTTCAATAGATCCATGATCTGTATTTTTGCATTTGGAATATCTTTTACCATTGACATAGATTCCGTGACAACACTTCAAATAGCAGAACGTCATTGATGTCGATAGTTATGTCGCATAGACAACAAAATCTCCACTTCTCCAGTTATTACCACCAGTCCAGGCACAGGGATGGCCTTGTCGATGATATACGCTGAGCATTTTTTCAAAATAAGAATGTGAATCCTGCACTAGCAGTCTTGCTTCTGCACACAGCATAAGATCTTCATATATGGACTCGGAAAGATCCATGATTTCTTGAGGATCAAGAAGGGTGCTGATCTTGTGCTTGGAAAAATACTCAACAAGACAATCGAAGTAATTAATGTGCCGCATAGCTCAATGAGTTTGCTTCTTCTTTCGTCGAAAGGTGGTGATTCTATTTTTTCTATGGGGTGTTGGTTTCTTCAAATCCTGTGCATATTTTCAAAAGAAATTTTAGACGAGCCAATGCTCATATCGATACTCTACTTTAATCAAATAGCCAGCGAAAATTGAATTTTCATACCGGATCATAAAATCCAACGGGTTTGTATAGCTCACTCATATGCGATTGCATGCTTGCGTTTATATCACTTATGGGTATGTATTTCACACATCGTATGCTATGATCTTCGAATATCTTTTTTGCCTTCTCTGAACAAATTAGACTTGCCTGGCTGGACGAGATATTCACAATGTCGAAAATGTCAAAATCCAAGTCCTCCTTGAAATGGAGGCTTTCATATTCAACGCCTCTTGGGGATATTTGTTTGCTCTTTGAAATATCCAAGCAGTTTTCGGCTTTGAACTTCTTTGGTATTGCAATAAAAACATCCCTGGTATTTCTAGCAATACCTTTGCTATCGACGCAATCAACACGCTTGATTTCGGAAAAATTATGTTTGATTTCTGGAAGACATCTTGCGAATCCAGCACTTATGACATAAAAGTAATCTGCACCCTTGCGAACATCATAGTTATATTCATTTTTCTCCATCAAAATAAGTTTCTCAGGAAGCGATGGTAGTGTTCCTCCGTATCTTTTGGGGCCGGCATACCAGGGGTTATAACCATAGTCCGCTTTTACCTCTTCAAAATCTTTAGCAAGTACGGAATGATAAAATCCAGCAGGGCATCCAAATTCCTCGTTGATGGCCATGATGTAATATTCTTTATTCATCCAAATATTTCCTATAAGCGGCTAATATCACTTTGTTGAGTTGCTCCAGTTCGTTCAGCGACCAGAACGTCAGGTATAGGTCGCCAAAATTTCCTGCGCCTTCATTGGACCGGCGCATCCAATTCGCGTTCATCTGCCTCAGAGAATTTTCTGCCGATGGATGAAATTGATTCCAGTATAAATAAGCCAAACTCTTGGTCGGCGAATTTTGCTTCGGTTTCTCCAAAATACTGAATGTCTTCCAATTTAAAAGGCGTGCTCATCTTCTGTTAGATCCAGCTCATGCAATATATGGTGATTATTGTTCTTCAAGAATTTTCATCCCTTGGAACAGGAGGCCTATTTGAGGCTGAGATTGTTTTCGTCAAATTTGTTCATCTTCCTTATTCTTATTGTTTCTATGCCTTTCCATTTATTTTTATAGAATAGAATAACTATATAGGTTTCTTTTTGATATATTTGGACAAGGTCTTCCTTATTTTTGCTGACCGATTTACCCAATTTTTCTTCGACTTGGTTCTTATCCATTGCGAAGTCGAGCTTGAATGGTATTTCTTCTTCGAAGCCTTTGTTGATGTCGAAGGATTCAAAAGTGAACCCGCCATCCCCAATGGGTTGAGAAAGATATTTCTCCTTGTATGAATCCGTGGGATCAAATTCCATGGAAATCAATTTGTCCTTGGTTCTTATTCTTGTTGTGAAATCTCCTTTTGGTAATTTATTTATGCCATTTTCTAGAAGAAAATACTTAAAACTATCGCTTGTAGAAGTATGGCCCAAGAGTGATAGCAATTTTTCGATGTTCATTATGATTGCTTATGTTGATGGTGATTTTGGTTTGACGGCTCTATGAGATAGAACCATGTCTTCCACGTATTTATCAAAATCAAGACTATTTAACTCTTGAAAACGATTGCATGTACTCATCAAAGGCATCGTCGATTTTTTACCGGAATCCTTGTGATTCGTGGGATTGACTTTATCTTTTCCACCCCCTTGGTCATCTGCTTTCTCCGCTACAGCGCCTTTATCCTGTGGGGCTGCTTTTATGAACCAGTTTCTGCTGCTTCACGCCAAACTTCTTTCCTGGGCTTCTGTGGTCGCCGCAGCTGCGGTGGCCACCATGCCGGCCCTCAAGATCATGACAGCTGCATTCAAGGCCGTGTTGACTTTATAGCCCTCGGCAAGATAGATCAACGCGCTGGCGCCGCCGGAAATTTCGCCAACGCCGGAGATGAGGCCCACGACATACAGACCTGTGCGCACAACGTCGCTGCTCCAGCGCTGCCACCTTGTAGTCCGCAGCCCACGCCACCTTGCCCTGTGCGTCGGCCAGCTCCAGCGGCGTGCCGATCTGGTCGCATTGGCACCAGTAGGTGCTGGGTTCTTCGCCTGCGTCCTGAATGTTGGCCGGTGGCACAAAACTTCCCAGCTCATGGGCTTCCCTGGAAGGGCAGACTGGCGAGAATGCGGCCGGTGGGGCGTATATCCTGACGTGTTATGGAGTTTTTAGATCATAAAGATAAACTGCTTGAGCATTGGACTTCGGATTTCTTCTTACGCAAAAGGTCGCCACGGCGTCACTTTCTTCGCCGTTGCTCCATAGAAATACATCGATGGCGTATTTATCATTTGGATCTCCTGGAAGATCAAATATGTATGATTTCTGCAATGCATCGTCGGGTGGCATTGTAATTAATCTTCCGCGAAAGATGTCACGAGAACGCTCAGTATATTCCTGTGGCGATGCATTGCCTAGCAGTTTTTCTGTATGCAATACGTCGTAATTTTCATTGGCCATTTCTTTTATTATTGATTTTATATTAGAAATGATTTTAGGATTATTTTCCAAGTATGATTCAGTCATTTCATTTCCTGTTTGCTACAGTTGGATGTTCAGTCCCACAGTGAGATGGTGCTGATGAAGTCTAAAGCGGCCTGGATCTTTCTCCCATGCTTCGCAAGTCGCTCGGAATGGCGTCTTCCACCTGAGCGCCTTCGAGTGCTTGCCGAAGTTGTAGCCTTGAACGAATGTCTGGACATGCTCCCGTAGCTGCTCCAGGCCCTCCTACCCATACGCCTTGATCGTGGACTCCTTGATGGTCCGGTTCATGCACTCGACCATGCCGTTCGTCCAGGGGCGGTACGGCTTGGTATGCCTTTTCTCGACATGCGTGAATTTTGTGACGCGGTCTATGGCAACAAACATGTGCTGTTTGCCGCTGGAGATCTTCATTTCGGCGCTGTCGATGTGCACGAAGCCGAGCGTCGTTTCTTCAAACTTTCCGTGCCTTCGTGGCAGGTGCGTTGCGGGTTGTCGGCTGATTCAGTGACGCTGCAGGCATCGATGCAAGGCGCTGCGGCTGAGCTTGGGCGCCGTCTCCAGGAGTTGCCCCATGAGATCGTCCAGCGACAGATGCCCTTGCTTGCGCGAAGCAATCGCCAAGTGTTCTTGCTCTTGGGAAAGATGCTGGCTTGCTCTGCCCCGAGGACCCATGGGCTCATCGAGCACCGAGGTGCGCGCGCGCCACTTGGCCACGGCCTTGGGGTTGATGCCGTGGAGCTGGACCAAGGACCGATGGGAGCCGGTCGCTAGCTGGAGCTCTGCGCGGATACGCGGCGTTGTGCGGGCGCTGCCATGCAGGCGGATTGCCATAGTGCTTTCTCCTGTTCCAGGCTGAAGAATGCACCATGACTTCCTGGGACCGTACATCTCAATCAGGGGCAAAGTCCATGTTTTCTTTTGACATTTGTAGGAACACCAAGCTGAAAGAATTCCAATTTATCCTCTTCAAAAGCGACTGTCCATACAATACTGTCAAGAAAATAGTTATCAATCTCCGGCATTCTGCGCTTGAGCTGTCCCAGTTTTTTCTCTATAGCATTTCTGCTGTCATTTGCGCTTAAACCATAAGGTAAAGGTCCGGTGTAAATTCCATTCCTTCCGTCATCTCCAGATATTAGAATTTCAAGTTGACTAAATATGAAAGCACCTTCGCTTTTGGGTGCTATCCCAGTTCCTTTTGCATCTATTTCAAATGACATTGAAAGACCTTGTCCTTTTATGGGGATAAGTGTTTCCAATGACCGGCCTATTTTAGGTCGGCTATTAATGCCATTTTTGGTTAAAAATTCGTCGAGCGGCTCATGCGTACTGCTATGGCCTAAAAAAAACATCAGTTCTGTTGCATTCATTCCTTTGCCTTGTTACGTTGGTGATGGCGTTCTTAATATGTTGATCCCAATCCAGGTTTCTCAACTCTTGCGCAGCTTTGTCATAGGTATTCTTGCATCCGTGATCCTCATTTTCCATAATCATTGGAGATGGCATCTGTATCCGTTTTACAGCTTCATTGAGGTTTTCCGTATCCTGAGAGATTCTTCCAGGAGTGTTTTTATACCGCCAATTTTGTCCTTCGGCATGAATATCTGGGGGAACAGCAATTGTGGGGGCATTGTTTCGGACAGATTTCCTGTTTTCTGAAGCTTGAGCATCGCTAATTTTTACAACAGAATCCCTTAATTCATTGATCTTGTTTTCGGCAGATTTTTCGAGAGATGCACCTGAAGGGGGATGTTCTTTCTCTAGCCCGCTGCCTTTGAGTGATTTTTTGTCGTTGTTCTTCGCACTTTTTTCCTTGGCAGCTTTCCCTGCGGCTTTTTCGTTTGCTTCCCGTCCCATTTTTTTCGGAAGCCTCTGTTGCCGCTGCTGCGGCCTTCTTCCCATACTTGACTCCGGTAGCCGCCATCCCAGCGCCCGGGACCATGGCTGCCTCGCTCAAGGCTGCGTTGACTTTATCGCCATCGGCAAGATAAATTAAAGCGTTGGCGCCGTCGGCAATTTCGCCTACGCAAGGCAATTGAACCGACGTCCCAGGCAGACGTTGGGGTTCAGAACGCCTGCTGAGATGTTTGATGAAGGTGTTGCGTTGACAGATTGAATCCACCGCCGCTGCCGGTCCGAGTTTGTAAGGATTAATTTGATTTTTGAGCATGCCTAACAAACTTACACATTCACCTAATTCTAAGAAAATATCCTTTATCAAAAAAATCACGATTAAAATTATTTCTTGCATCGTCAATATTTATTGAAAACTCTTTCGCATTTAAATTAATAGCCGATTGATTGTTAAAGATGAATTTTGCGATATTTGGGATAATGCAATCATTGGATAATCTATTTTCAATAAAATTGAACAATATTTTTATATTATCTTCGCGCTCACTATTCTTTTGAAAAAATTTGTTGCAACTTTGATGCGTCTTATCTGAAATCATTGCTGCATTAAAACTGCGCCCGTTAATGGTTGCACGGATACTTCCGGCAAATATTGTTTCAGGTATCCGAAATAATCCAACTTCAGTAAATTCCTTGTAATTTTTAGATTCTTGATTTCTCTCTTCAAAATACAATAAAAATGATGACATAATTATTTAGGATGAATTGTGTGAATCGCCTACGGTTTCTTCATGATTATTCGGATGAACATGTGGTAGACGACCTTCTGTACTGCCTGGTTTTGTTAGGGTGGGCGGGATGCTACATAGGCGCACCACAAGCACACCTTTTCGCAAGACTGATTACCTCACTGCGGCTATCTGCATATACATTTTGTCCTCGCTGTATCCCGATAGCATCTTGACTAACAAATCGCCCCACCACCGGATCGTAATACCGAAGTCGGTTGTAGTGCAGCCCTGTCTCTTCACCAAGCTGCTGCCCCTGTAACCGGAAGGGCTGCTCAATCGGCGGCGGTGGAGGTGGTGCAACAGGCTTTGAACCCCAAGCCCGCTGACGGGCCGATCATCGGTGCCGGTCCTCAACACGTTACGCATGACCGCCTCATCCCAGACCTTGTAGTCCGCAGCCCAGGCTACCTGGCCTTGCTCGTCGGTCAGCTCCAGCGGCGCGCCGATCTGGTCGCACTGGTTCCGCAGGCTGGCCGTCTTTGCCGGGCATGGAGTCCAGCAGGTTGCCGGCGGGGTCGAAGGTAAATAGTTCGCGGGCCAGCGGGCTGCCAAACTATAGGTATAAGAGCAGATCAGAGATGCAATGCCTCCTTACCGGCCGGTATCATCCTTCTCTCTTTCTCCAACTAGATATTCCAAGAATCTATCTAAATTAAGGAACATCTTATAGTCTGCGCCGAAGTATCTCCACACTTGCGGCTCAATAATTTCTTCTATCCATACAAAATAGGCCTCTTCAGGTTCGTAAGGATTTAGTGCAAAAAGTGCGCAGTGACTTGCAGAAATACTTTTGGGCGGATTTTCAGACCAGTTTTCTCTTCTTAAATTTAACCATTCCCTTGCAATTTCGTTATTGTATATCTCTGATATTTCTTTAAGACTTAGCCAGTCTTGATCGAGATTGGCATTTTTCCAGCTGCTTGCATATTCAAACCGAGATTTGAGCATTGGAGAGAGTTTTCTGAAGCTGCAATCAAGCATCATGATTTCATCTCTATGATCCTCTTCTTCACCAATTTTCTGACCCCCATGCTCAGGGTCGTTTGCATTTCTGGAAAATAGCTTTTCCATAAGATAAGTTGTATTGTCCATTAACAGCCTCCTGAATAGCCTCGAAAATTATTGCACCAAGCTTCAATGGCTAATATTTTCTCAATTATTCATCAGGATTTTTATTAGGTCTGAATTGATATCTTTTGGAGAAACTCCAGCATTGTTTTTTAGAAATGGATCTGCTCCATTAATTATAAGAATTTTTGCCATTTCAAAATTCTCTGACGTATTTTGAGCGAGTAATCTTAGGAGTGGAGTTGCTCCAGTGCTATTTTTTTCGTTTACGGAAGCCCCAGATTGGATGAGAAATTCTATATTTCTCTTGCATTTGTATTCGCAACTAAAATGCAGAGCCGTCCAGTTTACACTGTCCTTTTGATTGACGTTGGCACCATGCTCTATGAGCCATCTAAGAAAATTATTATTCTCATCACTCATGGCTGCGCGCATTAATGGCGTTATCTGACAATCTTTTCTTGGATCGGCAGAATTTACACTTGCCAAACCTGATGATATTAGTTTTTTCATTGCTTCAAAATCATCTGAAACAAATGCATCTATCATTTCTGAGTGGATTTTGGTATTATTTTTCATGGTGGTTCGTATTTGTGGCTTATATTTGATTTAAGGTCTTCTATTTGATAGAAGATAGCGTTGTTCGTATGATCATTAAACAGGGCTTGAATCATGCTGCCGAAACCGGTTGTAATGCAGCCCCGTCTCTTCATCAAACTGCTGCCCCTGTAACCGGAAGGGCTGCTCAATCTACGGCGATGGAGGTGGTGCAACAGGCTTTGACCCCCAAGTCCGCGCGCTGACCGGCCGATCACCGGTGCCGGTCCGCAACACCTGGGCATGACCGCCTCGCCCCAGACCTTGTAGTCCGCAGCCCAGGCTACCTGGCCTTGCTCGTCGGTCAGCTCCAGCGGGGATTTATTCCATTGAATTTATGAATTTGCTGTATTTTTTTATCCAGCCATTATTGCCATAAATTTCGCCAGTTAAGCCGTCACTTAGTTCTGATATATCTTCAACTCCTTGATAGCTTATACCAATAACTTCTTGCTCTGCCATTCGTAGAATTCTGAATAAAGCGGAATCAACTGCGAAAGCTACTAGGAAATCAAAATGAGATTTCTGATTTCCTGAAAGTGAGGCATAAAACTCTTGCAACCTCTTTGCTTCATCTGTTGCGTATTTCCCGTTTGCACAGTCGGTGACTCTTTCTATAGATGAGTCTCTAACTGTGTGGATAATGTCTTCGCCAAATTTATCTAGTGTTGAATCTTGCATATTATTTATTCCAAGGAATTCTGCTCGATTTAGTAGTTCATAGACTTCTAGAGCGGGTTATGCACTTTACGTGTGTTTTGAGAAAATGAGGATGAAAAATTCTTTGATGGAATTAACGGCTTGCATGTAGGCTCGTAACATGCGCTAAAGATTTAAGGTTATTGCAAGCTCGCGCTCTGGTGTTTGCTTAATGTCTACTAGGAATTACGCAAACTGTATTCACTGATTTAAAAATATTCTATTTGAATACGTCAGATAACATCGACGACTTACGGAATTTTTAATCTAGACTGCAGGGCGAGATCTCCCATTATTTGAAAAATTTATAGCACCTTGCGTAAATAATATCTACAAAATTAGATATTCATATTTCCTGAGTTCATGTATTCAATGATTGAATTAAGGCGATTAACTACTTTTGATGAAAAGTTTCAGCTGATCAAGGGCATTGGTTAAATCATGAAACGCTGGATCTTTTCTATCTATGGAGTTTTTTAATGAATAAAATTCTTGTGAGGCAATATAAATTTTTCGCATGAAATAGTGAAATTCATATGGTCCAAATTGTTCTTCTTGGTACTTTATATACAGTCTATCTTTAATGTTTGAGAATGACAATGAGAATGAAGAATCTGTAGCGCTGAACTCTGTTTTTCCCCCATTTTTTATAGATAGCAAATCATCGATCAATGAAATTATTGATAGATAAATCATCATCTTGAATTTTTTGTTTATTTTTGATGTAATTGTTTCATTATCTAATATAAATTCCATGTCTCCCAAATCAAAACCAGATGGTTTTTCTTCATTTACCTTAGAAAAGGATACATTTATCATTATTTGCTCGCTTCTAGCTTTATATGCCGTAATTGTTCTATTGCCATCGTGCGAATCAAAAACACCTTTGATTCTGTCAATTTTTCCATTGACTAGCATTCTTTTTTCGTAAGTTTGAATGCGTTTTTTGGATCACTAACTCTTACTCAATTTTTTACAAGGCATTCACAAGTTTTCTGTAACTCTGCTTGCGCTGTACCTGGTTCAAGCAAATCACCAAGACCATCGGGATGAGTGCCACTTATATGTCTTTCGTCAATATGTTGGAATCCCTCCCTGCTATTTCCCGGCTCGATTCGAGGTTTGTGTTATTTTCTTCCAGGGAGACCAAGTAGAACAAACCACTCAATAGGATTTATGGTGTATTGATATAAGTTAAATTCACCCAAGAGTTAAATAGGACCTTGACTAACAAACCGCCCAACGACCGGATCGTAATACCGAAACCGGTTGTAGTGCAGTCCGGTCTCTTCATCAAACTGCTGTCCCTGAAAGCGGAAGGGTTGCTCAATGGGCGGCGGTGGAGGTGGTGCAACAGGCTTTGAGCCCCAAGCCCGAGCGCTGACCGGCCGATCATCGGTGCCGGTTCGCAACACGCTGCGCATGACCGCCGCACCCCAGACCTTTTAGTCCGCAGCCCAGGTTACTTCGCCCTGCTCGTCGGTCAGCTCCAGCGGCGCGCCGATCTGGTCGCACTGGTACCAGTAGGTGCTGTGTTCCTCGCCTGAGACCTGCACGGTGGTCAGCCGCACAAAGCTGCCCGGCCCATAGACCCATAGATATAGAGCGCCTGTCTTGCGCCCCGCTGGCTGTGAACCATGAGGTCACCGTCCCAAAGGTAGTGGGTGCTGCCGAAGGCATCGCTCTTGGAGACGCGCCGACCTAGGGGGGTCGTAGGCGAAGCGCGTGGTCTGGCCCTAGCAGTCGGTGTAGGCCACAAGGCGGTCGGCCTCATCCCAGGCCAGGCGCTTGGAGCCGCTCTTGGCGTCAATGATTTCCACGGTGCGGCCCCGGGCGTCATGGCGGTAGCGCGTGGTGCGGCCCAGCGGGTCGGTGGCCTGCACAAGGTGGCAGTGGGCATTGCATTGCTGCTGCCATTCGTGGCCCAGGGCTTCGCGAAGTGTGGCGACTAGGTCTCGCGGGCCGATGCGGCCTGTGATGGCACCTGTGGCGTTTGCTCAATGAGTTGTTTTGTTTTGTGAAAACTAGTGAACCCCAATTATTTTAAATCGGGATGCTTTAATTCGTGATGACCGTTGTTATTGAAAATAGTTATCTTTTTTGGACCTATGCATATCAAGGTTTCTTTGTGAACCGAAATATCCTCACATTCCTTTATTTCTTTGATTTTATACAATTTGGAATTTTCTTTTTTATAGTCCAAGGAAAAAAGTCCTTCATTGGAAGAGAAATATATTTTGTTCTGAAAGAAAACCATCTTGGTCAGAATCATGTTGTCATCATAATGACTCATGTCTTTGAAGCCATTCTTGAAATCACCTCGAAGTATGGCCCCGTTGAATCCGCATGCCCAGATAACTCCATCTGGGGCACAGAAAATACTCATAATTATTTCGTCAGTTGAAATATCAACTTCACTCCACAATTTTCCATCAAAGTGATATATTCCATCTCGTCCAGCAGCATAAAGATCATCTTCTGAATAACCATCTATATCAGAAATATCATCACCTATTTCAAGAGTATTTAGTGATAAATTAGCCTTTGGGGCAGGGCTCTGTTTTCTGAGTTTTCCTGCAATATCGCGCCATCCATTTGTGCCGCGTTTATATATTTGTCCTCCACCTCCACATGCGTATAATACGCCATCTATTTCTTTTAAAGAATTCAAATATCCATATATTGGAAGTTCTTTGTCCAATCCTGCTTCTGCGATATTCTCGGTGCTCGCGCCACCAGGCCAATAAACTGATATCTCCCCATTATTCGATAGAATTACATATTTTCTCCTATTTCCCATAGCCTTGATTGAAGAGCAGATGCTAACTGTTGTGAAATTAGGCAAATCTAGGTGTCTCCAAGGATCTCCCGAAGATTGAGCATCATAAAAGAAAATCCTACTGAACTTTGCAGAATCATCGATGCCATCCGGCCTTGATGAAAACATATAGTAATCATCCTCGATCGCCAGACATTTATCAAAGATTATGGGTGTGGATTTCATATGTGCTCCGCTATCTTTGCGGACCTCCTTGAGTGGTTTTTCCTGGTCCAATTTTTTAGGAGCCTATTGGTATCTTACCGCTGGGGTCTGCTCGTACAATGGTGGTTGCATCCAATCCTTTCGATTGATGAAAAATACGGAGCTGAGCTTCTATTAAAATAGGATTGCATCCAGTTATTCTTCCAGCCAATATTGCGCCAGCGGCTTCAAGTACACCAAGTGGTGCTGTGCATCCACACAGATAACAAGACCTTCATCTTCTGTTATTCCATAAGGGTGAGAGCTTCCTCTGTTGCCGCTGCTGCGGCCTTCTTCCCATACTTGACTCCGGTGGCCGCCATCCCAGCGGCCGGGATCATGGCTGTCGCGCTCAAGGCTGCGTTGACTTTATCGCCCTCGGCAAGATAAATCAAAGCGTTGGCGCCGTCG
>Ga0302347_1003900_pt1 | contig 12542 bp, 13 predicted proteins | sample PhyWR1_FD_202178 | JGI IMG/M metagenome (GOLD analysis project Ga0302347, IMG submission 202178) | Leaf surface microbial communities from wheat plants in UC Gill Tract Community Farm, Albany, California, United States - DLSL W.R1 (v2)... | ecosystem: Host-associated > Plants > Phyllosphere >...
TGATTGCATCTGATATTCCAGATACGGAATACTATGATTTAGAATCAAGTTTCTTGCAGTCTATTCTTCAGGAAAGATATGGAAATCTAGCAGCCAATATTAATCAAAATGCTCTGATTCCTTTCTCTACTGTCGGTAATCTTCCTTTCAATGATGATTCCTATGTGCAGGTAACAATTATTTTGAAGGCTCAATCTGTATTGAACTATGATAGGGTTATCAGTGCTTATGAGGCCACTTCGCCAATTGTTGTAAAACAGCTTGAAGATGCTACGCATGAATTTGAGTCTTCCAGTTTCGATGAACTTTTTCTATTTAATAATGTACCTGATATTAATTATACCCTCAATGGTAAAAAGGTTCACATCCCACAGTTGCTAATTATGAATACTCAGTTAATTACCGGAGTTGCTTCTATCAAATTGGTTAATAATACAACCTATAGCTTTAGTTCAGCTGTTTCAAATATTTTCTTGGTAGAATTTCCTAACAACTAAAAAAAAAATAAAAATATGCCTATAGTAGATATTTTAACGGGCGGTGGTACTACCACTAATAATAGTGGTGGTAGTTCAAATTCATCAACTTTCTTGAGTGGTCTGGCCAGTACTATGTTTCCCGGTCTTGGTGGTATTCTTTCTAATATTATCAATACTTTGAATCCTGCTTGCTGGGGTGGTCAAGCTATTCCAAAGACCATGGTAGAGGATAAGAAAAAACATGTTGAGCAAATGGCAAATAAGGTAAGCAATGACCCTTACAATTACCATGAGGTTGGTATTGTCTTCTTGACTTGTGCTATTGAATCGCATTCTTTTCTTTGGCAGTCCAATAACACTCTTTCCAATGCGTGTTCAAAAGCAAATGCAAAATCAATAAGTACTTTGTATAAGAATCTTTATGATACTTTGCTCCCATTTTATAATGGCTACATGACGGATAGCGTTTATACACAGGGCTCAGCTGGTAATATGACTGTTAACAGGTTTCAGCCTACCCAGTATCTACCTCCTGTTATTCCAACTACTCCGACGCCTACAAATCCGACTTCTACGCCTACTAATACAGGTGGTGGTACTACTCCAACAAATCCAACATCTACGCCTACCAATACAGGTGGCGGTACTCCAACTGGTACTTATACCAATGGCGATGGAACCACGTCTACTGTGACTAATACTGGAGGTCTTGTCAGAACTATCACTACTAATTTAGATGGTAGCAAAACGTATTCTGATTATAATCCTGCCAGTGGTAATACAACTGTAAGGACTATACCTGCCTCTACTGCAAGTAGTTTAAATGGTGGTATTGATATCAGTGGTCAAGTTGGAGATTGGACCTTCGGGGCTTCCAACAATCAAAATCAAACCATGTATCTTATTGGTGGTGCTGTCGGTCTTGGTGCTTTATTATTAATCCTAAACAAAAAAAAATAAAATGTCATTAACAAATCCTACCGTATTTCAAAGCAAAGCAGAGCAGGCGAAAGCAGGTTCCGTACTTGCTACCACGACATTAAGCAATCCAGCTGTCGCAATTTCTGCCAGTGCAAATCTTGATGTACCACAGACCAACACGTCAACAACATCTATCATCGATAAGGCAAAGGCCTTTCTGACAAGACCAATTACAGCGGGTTCAAAAATCCAGTATTGGCATGTTGGTTTAGGTGCAATAGTTCTTTTCGTTCTGTATGTAGAGATGTTTGCAGATAGAAAAACACAGAGAAAATTAAAATTCTGGTAATCTCTAAAAATCAAAAAAATGGCTTATCAAAGAAGACAATATTCAGATGCTGAAAAGGCTCAATACTACGCTCAAAGAAACTCTAACAGGGGTAATAGTTATTCAAGTTCAAATAGAAATAATAACAATTCTGGGCAATCAAGGAAGAAAAGCGGAGCAAAATTGACCCGTTACGTTAATGGAAGTGGTGATGAAAAGTTCTTAACTACTGCATGGCGAAAAACAAGATATGGTTTCATTGCTATCAAAGCAATCACTACAAAGGATTCCAAGGAATCTGACAAAGGTTGGTTTGGTTCTGTTGCCGTAACATTCACCAATTTGGATACTGGCGTTGTCCAATTCCACTGGGGCACTATGGAAAAGAAAACAGGAAAGGTCGTGATTGATAAGTTATCAATGGTTCTTTCTCCACGTGCAAAGAATGGCGGTTATGCCGGAACTTACATCAATAAATAATTTCAAACAAACAATACAATGAAAAAGATTTTCGAAATCGTTGGAGCTGTTCAAAAGAACCTCCCAAAAATCAAAGTTTATGTAGGTCAATTGCTTTACATCATCGATATGCTCGACGGTGTTAGAGATTGGGACAAACCCAAAGACCAAAACACTACAGTAAGTTAGTGTAATAAACAATTTGATAAAAATAGGATAAGCGTTGCACTGCGCAACGCTTATTTTTTAAAACAATAACAAATAAAAATTAACAATATGTTTCCACTCTTTTTTTTACTTGGATTCAAGTCTATGGAGGAATTCATGGTAACGATGGGAATTACTCAAAATACAGTTTTACAGCCTATGAAATTAGTTAATCAAATTATGCCTGAATCGATGGAAAAACTTACATCTTTTTTACATGTTTATGAGGGTTTTAATTCAAAAGCTTATAATCTTGGTGACGGCAAAATTACAATAGGATATGGTTCCACGCAATGGCTTAACCCAAATGGTTCTCTTATTAGACTTGTAAGAATAGGTGATACTATAACAGTCCAAGAAGCAAAAAATCAAGTTCTTTATTATTTTGCAAGTGTTGTTAATCAGCTTAGAGTTAAATTATCTGCTTCTAATATTGCTGTTGTAGATAATTTATTAATTGCTCTTCTTCAGACATTATACATGACAGGGAATGGTGCTGTTAATTATCAGTTTTTTAATAATATTTTATTTCAAGCTGATAAAAAAACAAATCTCGACCAAGTAGCCGAGATATATAAGAATGAAGTTGTTAAATATTTCAAATCTTTAAAGCAAACTCCTTCAACTTTTCCATCTGTTTGTCCTTTAGCTAGAAAAACTGGATATAAATGGGATTGTTATGGTTTGGGATGGTCGAGGAGAATTTCTGCTTCTATGGATTTGATAAAAGGTATTTCTAAACCTAAAGTCTGGTATGATAGAAATGTTATTAAATCTTTTTAGATTTAAAAAAAACAGTTTTCTTTTTTTCTAAGTTCTTTAGCTTCTTTATCAGTTGACCCTGCTAAAATCCACATATCTATACCGTAAATACAAAATTCCGCTCTTGGTGCGCATTCTCCTAATCTTTTGCTTGTTTCTTCTTTAGATAGTTTTTTAAATATCGGCATTGTTTTAAGCTTTAAAGCTTCTTCAAAATGTTCTTTATCAGCATAGGATTTTTTTACGCATTTAGCTGTATTATATATTTTTTCAAATTCAGATATTTTGATATTATGGAATTTTCTTACTTCTGAATTTTTAAAAGCTTCCAACGCTTGTTTTTTAGTTAGATCCTTGGATTGTGAAAATCCGAAAGAAAAGGCCGAAAGGCTCGATAGTAATAATAGTTTTTTCATGAATATAAAAGTTTTCTTGTTAAGTGTGTTGGCTTCGATAATTGCGAGTTTGATTATTGAGACCATAAAAAGTTAAAAAGTGTTAAATAATAATTTCAAATATATTAAAAAATATGCCACGATATTATAACAGGCGAAAAACGTCAACAAATAAATCAAATGCTTCGACATCAGCCGACTGGCAGGGGCTTTTTTACTACTCTATCATAGGTATTCTATGCTATGTAGGTTTTATGGCCATCCGCTCCCTCAGTCTTGGAACTGGTAACAAGTCCAGTTTTGCAGATTGGTTAAAATCAATCTTCAACATCTTCGAAGCTGGTTTGGGTGGTTCCAATGGAACTTCGTCCACTTCAGTAGACAATGGAAATGATAATGCAGGATTTGAAGAACCTACCGATAATCAAGGAAATGGTGTTGACCTCTACTCTGGAACGATAAGAGATTACACCTATTTTAAAGCTTCCGAGTATTTCGGGGTGTATCCTCGCCCTACCAATCCGACCTATATCGCCAACTATAATAAATTGATGTCCGATTTGGATTTGATTCGTAAAAACTTCGGTTCCGCTGTAAAAATAGTTTCCGGGTACAAAGCATCTGATTTAGCATTGTTCCAAGAATGTAAGTGCGCACATATCAAGGCATCAAACGGAAATAATGAAGCTTTGAACAACGTCGTACTTGCTCTTAGAAAAAGTTCCCAATTAACTGGAGTATCTGTTTATTTCCCCGATTCTGGAGATACTAGATATTACCATAAATAACCTTAAAAATCAAATAATAAAATGAAAAATATCACTAAAAAAGATTTGATAATCTTCGCTTGTTTAGGGTTTGTCTTTTACAAACTCAATGGAATCAAATTTAATGTCAACGGTAAAACAGCTGACTGCGGTTGCTCATAGATTATGGATACTTTAGTTAAATTTGTTACCGACCATCCGTTAAGCTTTTCAACGATTGCCGTCACACCTCTCGTTATTCCTTCTGCCTATCATGTTGTAATATCTCAGTTGTTGTTACAGTTTGGTATCTTTGGTATCGAATGGCTTTACAAAAAGGTCAAGATTAGGAATCGTAGGAAAAACCTTGACCAAAGTTTTGATGATTATCTGGATGATAAAAATCCTACGGAAATCAGATAAAATAAATTAAAAAATAGGTATAAAGGAAATAAAAAATTCTTATCGTTAATGCCTCTATAATAATATTCTTACCCATAATATGGAATTCAAAAATAGAAATGATTACTCTTTTACTGCGTTCAAAGGCAATCGATTTTTATATAAAAAGGATTACTCTGATAACATCTACAGGGATTGTTTATGGCTTAGCCAAAGTCAGAATTTCAGTGATTGGGAATATGTAAACGTTTACGCTCGTCGTACTGGAAGATATATTGGACGTTATTATAGAAACTCGTTTATACCTCAAAGACCACGCTAAGCGTGGTTTTTTCTGCTTAAAAAATAATTTTATGTTGAATTGTATTTTTTACTATTATTGCAAAGAGAAACAAACGAAATCGTTATAATTTCTCAAAAGAGAAAAGTTCTTGTTTACAATTGTCAAAATCCCCTATTCTACAGGGTTCAAATATACTGTTAGGTAAATATTCTTTACATTATGTTAAATAGGGTATTTTAATAAATTGTTAATCAATTAGTTATGTAAATCAAAAAATCATATAATGTTCAATTTTATTACAAAATCCCAACAGCCATATTTAGAATATTATGATTTTATTCAAAACTAAAATCCACTAAAGAATCTAATTTCGGAAATTTCTTTTGAGATATAAATTTTCGTCCGGTACAATCGATTTCCGTCCAACCTTTTTTATGATTGAGATCTCCAACTTCAACAACGTATGGTTGATAGATTAGATTCTTTTTGTCATCAAGGATTTCTCTGTATTGTACAGCGATATCCAGAATACATTCAAATTCTGTATTGAGTTTTGCATTTCTATAAATCAGATCAAAATGGGTTTCTCTATTTTGTGGAATGTCCAGATAAGTTTCATAGCTGAGTGTATCACCTTTCAAAACTGCCATCGCCTTCAATGCAAAATATAAAGCGTGCGTATAATATTCTCTGGTTTTAACTCTGTTAATATCATTTTCGTAATATCCACCTTCAAATAAAATAGCCGGAACTCCAGATTTCATAAAGTTATCACCGGTAGATGTCGGGTAAAACTCGTCTGTATACTTTGCAATTCTGTCAGGTAGTATTTGCTTCAATTGCAGATAAATTGCAGAGATCACAGCCATACTTTTTTTTCTGTTTTCAGTGATTAGTCTGTCCGCATTCTCCGAAGGTGCTAAAAAAGACAATGTTGCCGGATGTTTGCCGTCTGTGGTAAAAATCGTTCTTTGATCATGCAGATTCAGCAAGTAACTATAGTTGCCGTTTTCCACTACAGATTTCAGAACTCTTACCTCATTACTGGAGTTTCTTATAAAATCTCTGTTGATATCTATATCATAAGCATTTCGTCTCGTCCACATTTCGGAGCCATCAGGATTTAGCATAAAAATAAAATCCAATTGGATCAATTCGAATAACTTTTCTTTCAGATTTGGATTCTTCTCAAATATCGAAAGCAGATCAAGCATTGCTAAAGTTGCCGTGGATTCGTTTCCATGCATTTGTGACCATGCAGCCACTTTTAGATTTCCTTTTCCAAGAGTCATCATATAGATAGGTTTCCCCAAACTGGATCTTCCGATCTCTTTTATATAATCGCTGTAACTGTCCTGTAAGTAAGAAAATAATTTTTCAGGGGAAATATAGCGATCTGGGAAGTTTGCATTTTGGGAATAAGGAAAACTAAAATTCATTTTTTCTGGATTTGATTTGTCACAAAAATAACATTTAATATGAATAAAGACCTTTTACATTTGTAAAATATTTAAACATTATCAAATGTCAATATGTCTGTTGATTTTTTTGTGGAATACATTATTATTAATTATAATTTATAATTTATTAAATATCAGTATTTTATATATTTTAAGTAAAGTTATAATTCACATTTACTTTAACATCAATTTCAGATGATAGTTTTGGTTTGTTTATCAAAACACTAAACATATTTTAGGATATAATTCATGCAATATTACAAATGTACAAATCATTCTGCCTCAGTTATTTCTCTATTTATGCTTAAGTCTATCCACAATGAATAATTTCTCATCAGTTTGTCCAGTTTTTACTATTCAAAACTATTTTGTTAAATAGATTTTGCAAAGAAAACGACAATACTAAACAACCTCTTCCCTGCTCTACCATGCATTGTTAAGCTTTAAAAATGAACTTATATGAATCCTGATTTATTAGTAATTGCTTTTGGTATTTTTAACTATATGTTTCTTAAGAATGCGAAAATTTCGATTTGAAAATATGATTTAGTGTAGCAGCTTACGTATTTATAATACTTCTTGTAACATAATCTTTGATGAGAAGAAAAAGCATATGATTGATGCTCATTATGAGTCAGATACAGGCTTTTATATTCTGAACATTACCTTTTTTATACAAAAGCAATCAAATTGATCAATAAAGAAGACCTTAAAATTTGGAAATACTAAGCAATTCTTATTTTAAAAGTCAGAAATTGAAAATTCCTAACCATTCGATTCAGAAAATATAGAATTTATGATAGTTGAGTTTTCAATCAACCGAACAGAAAATCCAAAAATCCGATAAAGAAAATGGACAGTTGAAAAGTGATAACCATGCTTATAAGATTGGAATCATCATAATTTCTATAATACCGTTGTTAGTAACTGCTGTTGAATAATTTCTGACACAAAAAATAAAATTAAATCTATATAAATTATTGATTTTAAATATGATGCAACTATTATCTAAACTTAAATATAATTATTGAAATTCATTGTTCATCAAAATCAATAGATTATAATGCGAATATCTCTCGATTTTTAACCTGGAGTTTTCCACAAATTCTAATATTAATCATTAAATTTTTTTTTCTAAACAATATTATATATAAGTGACTGTAGTTCAGCATTATGTTTTCCACAGAAAGTAGTTTACAAAAGTAAAACGGTACCTATTACAAATGTAATAGGTTTTAAAAATAATTGTATTACATTTGTAATATGGATTTTAATCAACGAATTACAAAAGTAATCGAATATTCTACATTGACTCCTGCAGAATTTGCAGAAGAAATCAATGTGCAACGCTCTAGTATTTCTCATATTATTTCTGGTAGAAACAAACCGTCTTTGGATTTTATTGCAAAAATAAAAGTTGCGTTTCCAGATATCGAATGGGATTGGTTAATCAATGGACAAGGCGAAATGCTTATTTCTGAAAAAGAGATTGAACCTATAACTATTGAAGAAAAGCCAGAAATTGTTGAAAAGAAAAAAAATTCTTTACCCGATTTATTTTCTTTAATAAATGACGAAAATTTTGGACTCACAGAAAGTGAAGATAAACCTGAAAAATCAAAATTGCGAGAATCCAATATTCCCGAACCAATATCAGAAAAAAATATTTTAACGGATTCTCAGCCATTAGAAAAATCAGCAAAAAAGAGCGATAAAAATTCTAAAGATGTAAAACGGATTGTATTTTTTTATACAGATGGAACTTTCGAGACTTTTGAAAATTGATTACTTTTATTAATAATTATCTGGCTTCATAGTTCAACGGATAGAATAGAAGTTTCCTAAACTTTAGATCCAAGTTCGATTCTTGGTGAGGCCACAACTTAACTGCGTTCAAATATTTTCTTTCAAAAGTTATTAGCTTACCTTTGCAAAAATCTTCTTTTGAAAGAACTGCTCCTTATCACGCCACCCTTTACTCAGCTGAATACGCCTTATCCTGCAACAGCTTACATCAAAGGTTTTTTGAATACCAAAAATGTTTCCAGCTATCAGATAGATCTTGGTATAGAGGTTATTTTGCAGTTATTTTCTAAAATAGGAATTCAAAAGGTATTTGCTAAGGAAATTGATCTTAAAAATATCTCTGAAAATTCTCAACGAATCTTTGCTTTAAGGGAAGAATATATAAAGACTATCGATCAGGTTATTCTTTTTTTACAAAATCAAAACCCGACTTTGGCGAGACAAATTTGCTCCATGAATTTTCTTCCCGAAGCTTCCCGTTTCAATCAATTGGATGATATGGAATTTGCTTTTGGAAATATGGGATTGCAGGACAAAGCAAAACATTTGGCAACATTATATTTAGAAGATATTTCGGACTATATTGTGGAGAATATAGATTTTGATTTTGGATTCAGCAGATATGCCGAAAGATTGGGGAAAAGTGCCAATTCTTTTGATCAATTATATTCAAAAATCAATGCAAATCAAACTTTTATTGATGATATTACCTTAAAAGTTCTTCATGAAAAATTGGAATTGATTCAGCCAAAATTAGTTTGTTTTTCTATTCCTTTTCCAGGAAATTTGTATTCAGCTTTTCGATGTGCAAAATTCATCAAAGAAAATTATCCTCACATAAAAACCGCAATGGGAGGAGGTTTCCCGAATACTGAACTTCGAGAGATAAAAGACAAAAGAGTTTTTGAGTTTTTTGATTTTATAACTTTGGATGATGGCGAATTACCTCTTGAACTCGTCTATCAACACGTCTGTCAGGCAGAGGCTCTCGAAGCCACATTTAAGAGAACATTCATTATTGAAAATGAAGAAGTTACCTATAAAAACAATTCTACAAAACACGATTATAAACAAGCTCAAGTTGGAACACCAGACTATTCTGATTTGAAGCTGAATCAATATATTTCAGTCATAGAAGTTGCTAATCCGATGCACAGTTTATGGAGCGACGGACGATGGAATAAACTCACAATGGCGCACGGCTGCTATTGGGGAAAATGCACTTTCTGTGATATTTCTTTAGATTACATCAGAGTTTACGAACCAGTTTCGGCCAAAATTCTGGTTGACCGAATGGAAGAACTCATCGCTACAACAGGAGAAACCGGATTTCATTTTGTGGATGAAGCCGCTCCACCTGCGTTGATGCGAGAAGTAGCATTGGAAATTTTGAGAAGAAATTTGGTTGTCACTTGGTGGACCAACATCAGATTTGAGAAAAATTTCAGTAGAGATTTGTGCTTTTTATTTAAAATATCTGGCTGCATTGCTGTTTCTGGAGGATTAGAAGTTGCCAGCGACAGATTATTAAAATTAATTGATAAAGGTGTTTCCGTAGATCAAGTGGCGCAGGTTACACGAAATTTTACAGAAGCCGGAATTATGGTTCATGCTTATCTGATGTACGGTTATCCAACTCAAACTGTTCAGGAAACGGTAGATTCTTTGGAAATGGTTCGTCAGTTATTTGAAATGGGAGTTCTACAAAGTGGTTTTTGGCACCAGTTTGCGATGACAGCACACTCACCTGTCGGGATCAATCCTGAAGAATATGGCGTAGTTCCTGTCAAACAAGAAATATTATTCGCCAATAATGACATCGATTTTACTGATATAACTGGGATAGACCATTCTAAGTTCAGTTTTGGTTTGAAGAAATCTCTGTTCAATTATATGCATGGAATCAATTTTGAAATGCCATTACAAAGTTGGTTTGATTTTAAAATTCCTAGAACTACGATTGATCCGGATTACATTCATGATTGTCTTTTGGAAGAAGAAGATTTTAAATTTAAACCAAATTCTAAAGTTGTTTTCTTAGAAAAAAATGTAATTGCTGAAGATTTTATTAAAACTAAAAAAGGAAATTCCTGGGAATTAACTCAACTAACTTTTCATTTGAAAACTAACATTTTAAAGATTGAATTAGATAAAGAAAAGGCACATTGGCTTATCAAAATCCTAAATGAAAATTCGATTGAAAATGGAAAGAAATTGAGCTTACTGCAATTGAAAACTCAATTTGAAGAAGGTTTTGAAGATTTTGAATTGTTCTGGTTTTCAAAACCGATGCAGCAACTGAAAGAAAACGGCGTGATATTGAGTTTGTAAATTACATTAAGTTGATCTTTCTGTAGGGAATCTCAGCAATAGGTCGACTTTTTCAATGGCAAAACTGCAGCCCGACTTGAGTGGAGATCCTTTTTATGGCTGGAAAGCTAAGGCAAAAGATTGACTTCGTCGAACCACTTCGTTAGGTTTGGGAATGGAAGGCGGAAAGGCTTCCCAAATTAATATTCAAAAACTTAAAACAAAAAATCCCGGAAAAATATTTTCCGGGATTTAATATTTATATGAATTGGGAAATTTATTCGCAAAGAATAATTCCTTTATCATTGTTGAATTCTAAAACACCACTTTTAATCTCGTAAGAATAAGAACTCTTAGCTTCTGCTTCTTTGGTCAAGTATTTTTCGAAAGATCCATTCACTTTATCAGTATAGATCTTTACTTTTCCACCAACCAATGCAGAAACAATTGCCGCGTGATTTTTATAGATTTGGAATTGCCCACTTTTCCCAGGAAGAAGAATTGAATCTACTTCACCTTCAAAGATAACAAATTCCGGAGTTAAAATTTTTATATTCATTTTTATGAAATTATAGATTGTAGATTTTAAATTATAAATTATTGCAATTCAATCCAAAATCTAAAATTGAACATTTAAAATTTCTTAAACGTTTTCAGCTAACATTTTTTGTCCAGCAGCAATAGCTTCTTCGATAGTTCCTTTCAAGTTGAAAGCCGCTTCCGGGTATTGATCCAATTCTCCATCAATGATCATGTTAAATCCTTTGATGGTGTCTTTGATATCAACTAAAGATCCTTTAAGACCTGTAAATTGCTCAGCAACGTGGAAAGGCTGAGATAAGAATCTCTGAACTTTTCTAGCTCTGTAAACTACCAATTTATCTTCCTCAGAAAGTTCTTCCATACCAAGAATCGCAATAATATCCTGCAATGCTTTGTATCTCTGAAGAATTTCTTTTACTCTCTGAGCACAGTTATAATGTTCTTCACCAATAATTTCCGGAGCCAAGATTCTTGACGTAGAAGCCAATGGATCTACCGCAGGATAAATACCTAATGAAGCAATTTTTCTATCCAATACAGTCGTTGCATCCAAGTGGGCAAACGTTGTAGCTGGAGCTGGATCCGTTAAATCATCCGCAGGTACGTAAACCGCCTGAACTGAAGTAATTGAACCATTTTTAGTAGAAGTAATTCTTTCTTGCATAGCTCCCATCTCAGAAGCCAAAGTTGGTTGGTAACCTACCGCTGATGGCATACGACCAAGAAGTGCAGACACCTCAGAACCAGCCTGTGTAAAACGGAAGATATTATCTACAAAGAACAATACATCTCTACCTTGTCCTGTTTCTCCACCATCTCTATAGTATTCTGCCAAAGTCAAACCAGACAATGCTACTCTAGCTCTTGCTCCTGGTGGCTCATTCATCTGTCCAAAAACGAAAGCAGCTTTAGAATCTTTCATAGCCTCAAGATCTACTTTTGAAAGATCCCAACCTCCATTTTCCATAGAGTGCATGAAGTCATCACCATATTTGATAATTCCTGATTCCAGCATCTCTCTCAAAAGGTCATTTCCTTCTCTGGTTCTTTCTCCTACTCCTGCGAATACAGAAAGACCACCGTGACCTTTTGCGATATTATTAATCAATTCCTGAATCAATACAGTTTTTCCTACACCAGCTCCACCGAACAATCCAATTTTACCTCCTTTTGCATAAGGCTCTACAAGGTCAATTACTTTGATCCCAGTAAAAAGAACTTCAGCAGAAGTTGTCAATTGGTCAAATTTTGGTGCTGGTCTGTGGATTGGCAAACCTCCTTCTTTAGACAAATTCTGAAGTCCGTCTATAGCATCTCCAACAACGTTGAAAAGACGTCCGTTAACTTCTTCTCCTACTGGCATTGTGATCTGTTGACCTGTCCCAGTAACCTCTTGTCCTCTTTGAAGACCATCGGTAGCATCCATTGCGATACATCTTAC
>Ga0302347_1003902_pt1 | contig 12536 bp, 9 predicted proteins | sample PhyWR1_FD_202178 | JGI IMG/M metagenome (GOLD analysis project Ga0302347, IMG submission 202178) | Leaf surface microbial communities from wheat plants in UC Gill Tract Community Farm, Albany, California, United States - DLSL W.R1 (v2)... | ecosystem: Host-associated > Plants > Phyllosphere >...
TAACCTCGGTATTGAATGACGCCGCCAGTCGGGCACGACAGGGCTGCGGACGGGCGCTTGGTGCGCCTCTGATCAAAAAGTGCGCAATTCTAGCGACGGGCAACGCACTTGACCAGCTTTATGCAGGGAAATGCGACGAGTGCTGCGCTATGCTTCGCGCCGTTGCGCGTAGGTAAAGTCCTAAGGTCAACAAAACGTCTGTTACGAGAAGTAAAACAGCGCATGCTAGGGTCAGCTTAGACGCGTTGTAATAAAAGACCGCAGGTCAAAGTGCAGGAGTTGTTGATGGGTCACGCGAGTAATCAGGCAGCAGGTGCCGAGCATTCAAACGCCAAGCCGATTGGTATGCTGGTGGCAGCGGTTGGGGTGGTTTATGGCGATATCGGGACCAGCCCGCTCTACACCCTTAAAGAGGTGTTCAACGGCGGTTATGGGGTTCAGGTCAATCATGACGGCGTGCTGGGGATCCTGGCGCTGATCTTCTGGTCGCTGATCTGGGTGGTGTCGATCAAATACATGCTGTTCGTGCTGCGCGCCGATAACCAGGGCGAGGGCGGCATCATGGCGCTCACCGCACTGGCACGACGGGCGGCGGGGGAGCGCAAGAAGTTGCGCAGTTTCCTGGTGGTGTGTGGCCTGTGCGGCGCGGCGCTGTTCTACGGCGACAGCATGATCACCCCGGCGATTTCCGTCTTGTCCGCTGTTGAGGGCTTGGAGCTGGCCTTCGACGGCCTGGAAAAATGGGTAGTGCCGATCGCCCTGGTGGTTCTGGTCGCGCTGTTCCTGATCCAGAAACATGGCACCGACCATATCGGCAAGCTGTTCGGTCCGGTGATGGTGACCTGGTTCCTGGTGCTGGGTGGTTTGGGTGTGTATGGCATCACCCTGCACCCTGAAGTGCTCAGTGCCATGAACCCGATCTGGGCGGTGCGCTTCTTCGAGGCTCATCCTGGGATTGGCGTGGCCATCCTCGGCGCGGTGGTGCTGGCACTGACCGGCGCCGAAGCCCTCTACGCCGACATGGGCCACTTTGGCCGCAAACCCATCGCTCGCGCCTGGTTCATGCTGGTGTTGCCGGCGTTGGTGCTCAATTATTTCGGCCAGGGCGCCATGCTGCTCGGTGATCCGGAAGCCGCGCGCAACCCGTTCTACTTGCTGGCGCCTAGCTGGGCGCTGATCCCGCTGGTGGTGTTGTCCACCCTGGCCACGGTGATTGCGTCCCAGGCGGTGATTTCCGGTGCGTTCTCGTTGACGCGCCAGGCGATCCAGCTGGGCTACATCCCGCGCATGCATATCCAGCACACTTCCAGCGCCGAACAGGGCCAGATCTACATCGGCGCGGTGAACTGGTCGCTGATGGTCGGTGTGATCCTGCTGGTACTGGGCTTCGAATCGTCCAACGCATTGGCATCGGCCTACGGCGTGGCGGTGACCGGCACCATGCTGATGACCACCATCCTGGTGTCGGCAGTGATGCTGCTGCTGTGGAAGTGGCCTCCGATTCTGGCCGTGCCGGTCCTGGTCTGCTGCCTGTTGGTGGACGGCCTGTACTTCGCTGCCAACGTGCCGAAGATCATCCAGGGCGGCGCCTTTCCGGTGCTGGCGGGGATCGTGCTGTTTGTGCTGATGACAACCTGGAAACGCGGCAAGCAATTGCTGGTGGACCGCCTCGACGAGGGCGGCCTGCCGTTGCCGATCTTTATCGGCAGTATCCGCGTGCAGCCGCCCCATCGCGTGCAGGGCACCGCCGTGTTCCTCACCGCGCGCCCGGACGCCGTGCCCCACGCGCTGTTGCACAACCTGCTGCACAATCAGGTGCTGCATGAGCAAGTGGTGCTGCTGACGGTGGTCTACGAGGATATTCCCCGCGTGCCGGCCGCACGGCGGTTCGAGGTGGACGCCTACGGCGAAGGCTTTTTCCGCGTGATCCTGCACTTTGGTTTTACCGACGAGCCGGACGTGCCCGAAGCGCTGAAGTTGTGTCACCTCGATGACCTGGACTTCAGCCCGATGCGCACCACCTACTTCCTCAGCCGCGAAACGGTGATCGCCTCGCGGATCAAGGGCATGGCCCGCTGGCGTGAGGGGTTGTTCGCCTTCATGTTGAAGAACGCCAACGGCAACCTGCGCTTCTTCAAACTCCCGGTAAACCGGGTGATCGAACTGGGTACCCAGGTCGAAATGTAAGCTGTTGCTGCACGGGGGCCGGCAATCGGCTCCCGCTTTCCTTTCTGAACCCTGTGCAATCCAGCGTTGTCGACTAGGCTCTAAGCACCGTTTGAATAGTGCCCACAGAACCCAGAAGAGGTGCGCCATGAGTCAGCTGCTCGAACCCTACACGCTCCGTCAATTGACCCTGCTAAACCGCATCGCGGTCTCGCCGATGTGCCAATACTCGGCGCAAGATGGCCTGGCCAATGATTGGCACCTGGTGCACCTTGGCAGCCGTGCCGTCGGTGGTGCCGGGCTGATTTTCACCGAAGCCACCGCCGTAACTGCCGATGGCCGCATTACCGCCCAGGACCTTGGGTTGTGGAATGACGCACAGATCGAACCGCTGCAACGCATCACGCGTTTCATCGCTGCCCAAGGCGCGGTGGCCGGTATTCAACTGGCCCACGCCGGGCGCAAGGCCAGCACTCATCGGCCTTGGATCGGCAAGCATGGCAGCGTCAAAGTGGAAGAGGGCGGCTGGACACCGGTGGGGCCATCACCCATTGCCTTCGACCCCCAGCACACCCCACCCAAGCAGTTGGACGAAGGCCAGATCCAGCAAGTGATCGCCGACTTCGTCGCCGCCGCCAAGCGCGCGTTGACCGCAGGCTTCGAAGTGGTGGAAATCCACGCGGCTCATGGTTATCTGCTGCATCAATTTCTCTCACCCATCAGCAACCAGCGCCAGGACCAGTACGGCGGCTCGTTCGAAAACCGCATCCGCCTGGTGCTGCAAGTGACCCAGGCTGTGCGTGATGTCTGGCCCCAGGAGCTGCCGCTGTTTGTGCGGGTCTCGGCGACCGACTGGGTGGAAGACGGCTGGAACCCCGATGAAACCGTGGAGCTGGCGCGTCGCCTGAAGGACTTGGGGGTGGACCTGATCGACGTCTCGTCTGGTGGCACCGCCGCCAACGCCGAAATCCCCACCGGCCCCGGCTACCAGACCCGCTTCGCCGAGCGCGTGCGCAAAGAGTCGGGCATGGCCACCGGCACCGTTGGCATGATCACCGAGCCAGCCCAGGCCGAGCACATCCTGCGCACCTGTCAGGCGGATATCATCTTCCTGGCCCGCGAGCTGTTGCGTGACCCGTACTGGCCGTTGCATGCCGATGATGACCTGGGCGGGCGCAAGGCCATCTGGCCGGCGCAATATCAGCGAGCGACGCACCGGGATCAGCCGATTCATGAGTCGGACCTGCGCGATTGACCTTCTGGGCTCTGCCATAACCCACCGCTGACCACGGTGGGTTTTTTCTAGGCCGTGCGCCGCCAGTTCGGCCAGGCCCACAGCGTCGCCGCGCGTAGCAGCCACTCCATCGGCCCATAAGGGTGGGTACGCAGCCAGCGTGCACTCAGCCACAGTTGCAGGGCAAAGATCCCAAGTGCCACAGGCAACATCAGCAGCGGGGCGAGCGTGTTGATCAGGCCTGCGCCATAGCCGCTGAACAGCAACCCCAGCAGTACCGATTGCAGCAGGTAGTTGCTCAGGGCCATCTTGCCCACCGGGGCCAGCCAGTGGCACAGCCAAGGCCCGGCGGCAGAGCTGAACAGTGCGAGCATAAGCAGGGCATAGGCGGCGCTCAACAACGGTGCCGTGAGTTGCCCCACGCCAAAGGCAAAGGTTTCCAGGCCGCCACCGGGGGCATAGGCGGCGCTCAAGGCATAGATCATTGCGCCCAACAGGCCTGCGGGCAGTGTGATGAGCAGCAAGCGGCTCAGGCGCGGCTGCCAGGCGTACGGGGCTACCAACAGCTGGCGTCGTCCGGCGGCATAACCGAAGAAGAACATCGCCAGGGCGCTAGGCCCTTGCAACAACCATAACGCCTGCACGGTGCTCCACAGATGGCCACTGTGAAAACGCAGGGTATCCACTGCACTGCCAGTAAACGCCACGAGTTTGTCTGCGGCGTCGGGGCTTGAGACCCCGGTCAGGTTGCCTTCCAATGCTTGCAGCACACCCAGCAGCATCCACGCCGAACAGGCGGTCACCACCAGGCAAATGCCCCAACGGTACGCCTTGGCCGGAGACAGGTTGCGAGCCGCCAATAGCACCAGGCCGAGCAAGGCATAGGTGGAAAGAATCTCCCCGTAATACAGTGCAGCGCCGTGGGCCAGCCCCAGGGCCAGCAGGGCCAATTGCCGGCGCACCATTCGCGGTGCGAAAGCAGCATTGGCACGTTCGGCGGCGGCCATCTGTAAGGTAAAGCTGTAGCCGAACAGAAAGGAAAACAGCAGGTAGAACTTGGTTTCGAACAGCAGCGAAATGACAAACCGGACCACGTGGTCGACGGTGCCGGCATAGTCGGGGTTGGTGAGGGTTGATGCGTAATAAGGGTCGGCGAACGCGCAGATATTCACGGCCAGAATGCCAAACAGGGCAAAGCCGCGTAACGCATCGACGTGCACCAAGCGTGTCGGGGTCATCTTCAGCGCCCTTGCAGCAGGTGCACCACCAGGCCGCGCAGCACTTGCGTCTGTTGGTCCGGGTGGAAGTCCGCATCGGCTGCGACGCGGGCGAACATGCCATCGATCAGGGTGGCCAGCCAACTGGCGGCTTCAGGCGCAGAGAGTGATGTGTGAAGTTGCCCGGCGCGGTCGGCGGCTTTGATCAGCGCTTCCAGGCCTTCGCGCAAATAGCGGTCGTTGGCCTTCATCAGGTGTGCCACCGCTTCATCGCGGTGGCCCAAAGCGGAAATCTCCAAGGCCAGGCCGGCGTAGTGGCGGTCGCAGGCCAAATGGCAGGTGTGGTCGACAAACGCCAGCAAAGTCGCCATCGGGTCTTCGGCGTCGGCCAGAGGTGCCATGCCCTGCCGAATCTGCTCACCTTCGCGCGCCACCAACGCCAGCAGCACTTCATGCTTGCTGGCGAAGTAATGGAACAGGTTACCGGCGCTCATTCCGGCGGCGGTGCAGATGTCGGCTGTGCGGGTAGCGACAAACCCGGCTTCGGCGAAACACCGGGATGCGGCATCAAGCAGCGCCATGCGCTTGGTTTCGCGTTGTTGCGGATCGACGGTGCGCATAGTGGGTTCATTAATTAATTGAGTGGTCACTCAATTAAATGGTGCGTAGGAAAATACTGCAAGCTTTTTGCTCAAAACCCATCATTTAAGTTTTTACTCTAAAAAATCCCACGCTTGGCAAGATCGTTTCTACGCTTAGAGTAAGTCTGATTTCTGGCCCAGGAAGTCAGTCGGTTTGTTCACTGAGGCATTGCGCTTCATGGGCGGCGGTTATGGGCAAAGGGAGTATTTGATGGATATCAGGAGAAGCAGTCCATGGCCAAGTCCTATGGTGTAGCGGGGGTGGTGGCGTCGTTTCTGGCCCGCAGTGTGTCTTTACGGGGCCGAAGGCTGAGTTCGGATGAAGTGGAACTGCTGACGCAGTATCGCGCCCTGACCGAGAGCGATCAGGTGGCGATGCGCTATTTGATGGGGGCGATGAAGAGTGTGTCGCGGTTTTGAGCACCTGTAGGCGCTGGCTTGCCAGCGATGCAGGCACCGCGATGCGTCAGTCGCACCGCAGTGATGCCAGCGCCGGCAAGCCAACGTCTACAAGGGACGATCAGGTGTACTTACGCTGGTCCGGTGCCGGCGGGAAGTACTGATACAACCAGGTTTCACTCAAGGTGCGGTCCTGGGTGCGGATAAACAAGCGCAGTTCCACCGGCTCCACGCTGTCGCTGGTCGGGTACCAGTCAAACAGAATGCGGTAGCCCTTAATGTTATCCAGCACCAGCACGCTGAAATCCTTGACCTGACCGTGGGAGCACGTCACCACCGGCTCGATCCCGGTGCCCGATGGCAGGCGATCCAGGCCGCCGCCCTTGAAGTCCACGGCAAAACGGCGCGCCCACACCGGTGGGTAGTGTTCACCTGGTGCCCAACCTTCGGTAAAGCCTCCCATCCCCGAACGAGTAGCGTCGACTTGCGCCAACGGTGTGCTTACCGGCGGCAGCGCGCTCCAGTACAGCTTGTAGCCGTAGTTGAGCGAGTCGCCGGCCGCCACGGGTTTTTTCGGGGTCCAGAAGGCCACGATGTTGTCGAGGGTTTCGCCGGTTGTAGGAATTTCCAACAGGTCGATGGAGCCTTCGCCCCAGGCAGTGGTCGGTTCGACCCACAGGCTTGGGCGCTTGCTGTACCAGTCCACAGTGTCCTGGTAGCTGGCGAACTCATGGTCGGTCTGCACCAGGCCGAAGCCTTTCGGGTCTTTGTCGGCGAACGCGTTGAATTGCAACTTGGCCGGGTTGTTCAGCGGGCGGCAGATCCACTCGCCGTTGCCGCGCCACATCGCCAGGCGGTCCGAATCGTGGATCTGCGGGTGGATGGTGTCGCACATACGGCGTTCGTGAGTGCCGCAGCTGAACATGCTGGTCATTGGTGCGATACCCAGTTGTTCAATGGTGGTACGCGCATTGATGTGCGCGTCGATCGCCATCACCACCTGGTTGGCCTGGCAGTCGATATCGAAGCGGTAGGCGCCGGTAGCGCTCGGCGAATCGAGCAGGGCATAGACCACGAAGCGTGTGGCGTTCTTGTCCGGGGTTTCAAACCAGAACTGCGTGAAGTCGGGAAACTCCTCGCGTTTTTTTGCGTAGGTGTCGATGGCCAGGCCACGGGCGGAAAGGCCGTACTGCCCGGTACTGTCCACCGCGCGGAAGTAGCTGGCGCCGAGAAACGACAGCACGTCATGACGGTCCAGCTCCGGCGCCTTGAACAGCTTGAAGCCGGAAAAGCCCAGGTCGCCAGTCAGTTGCTGGGTGTCGACGGTGGTCTTTTCATAGTTGAACAGCGACGGCCGGAAATGTACCTCTCGCGCTTCGCGGGTCTTGGGGTCAACACTGTGCATGCGCACCGGGGTCTTGAAGCCCATGCCGACGTGGAAGAACTGCACGTCCAATTGGCCGTTCAATTCCTTCCACAGCGAATGGTTACCGTCGTAGCCGATGGCGTTGAAATTCTGGGGCGTCATGGTCGCCAGTGTCGGCGGCAGTACCTGTTTGGTGTCCTTGTAAGCGGTCCCGGCGAGTTGTTTGGCCTGGGCCTTGAGCGATTCGAAGTCGAACGCCACGGCCTTGCCATCGGCAGCACGGTTCCCCGCCCAGGCTTGGGCGGCGAGCAGGCCGCTGGCCGACAAACCGGTGTAAGCCGCAATGGCCATGGACGCTTTGAGCAAATTCCTGCGGTGCATAGAGACAACCTGTCGTGAGCAAATCCCGCGCCGTTCCTGGCACGTGCTGGATCAGAAATTACGGTTCGGACATGCCTTCGACCAAACGCAACGGACATTAAACAGACGCTGGATAGCTTAAGCGGTTCGATGACGTAGGAAAATTGATTGATGGCGGGGTGATGGCGTTGCAAGTGAAACAAGGTGTTGCAGGGGGGGCGAGCGAACACACTCCTCAGGAAAGAAGACGACCCCATGTAGGAGCGGGCTTGCCTGCGATGGCATCAGCTCGGTCAGACTGGAGGCCGAGTCGACCGCATCGCAGGCAAGCCCGCTCCCCCATTAGGTTCAGGCGTCAGGTCACGTTCAGGCCACTTCGCCCGCTGCCCTGTACGCCTCATCAATCGCCGCATGGGCATACGCACTCCACGCCGCATCCGAGTTAGCGATACTCACATGCCCCACCGGCTTTTTCGCCAGCTTCATCAACGCTTCGCTTTCATCGGCATCATCGAACAAGCTGTTGGAGAAGGTCGCATAACCGTGTGACCAGCGGTTGACAGTGATCGCCAGGATGTCGGTCTCATGGTTGAACCCACCCGGCCCGAGCATACGTTGCAACTGATCACGCAACTGCGCTTCCAACTGCTCGAACGTCTGCCCATACAGTTTGCCCCGCCCGGCACGGGCCTGGTCGCGGGCGTTCATGCCGCTGTTGGGGCTGGTGGGCACGTAGACCATGTGCAAGCCGATCGGCTGTGTCGGGTCGCGCGGGTGGTCGTAGCCTCCCATGCTCACCGGGTAGTCCAACTTGATGCGGCTGTAAGGCTGGGTCGCCGCGTAGATCTCATGCACGCCCAGTGTCTGGAACGACTGCCAATTACGGATCACCACCTTGGTGTACACCAGCGGGTATTTTACGTTCTGGCTCAGGGCATGGGCCTGCGGCGCCGGCAGATCCTTCAACAGGTACGGGATCATCATGTTGTAGCAGGCCAGGATGCAGCGTTTGCCGCGCACCTGTGCGAGTTGTCCGCCACGGCTGTAGCCGATATGCACGCCGTTGTCGACGTTACGCACGCTGACCGCCGTGCTGTTCAAGCGCAATCGCACGGCTGCCTTGGGCTGGTCGAGCTTGGCGTAGTCGAACGTCGCCAGCACGATATCGTCCATGGTATGCCCTGGCGCCACGCCCGGGATCAGGCTGCGCACCAGCAAGCGCGCCACCGAGGCATTTCCATCGGGGAAGTGGTAGATGTAGGGCTCTTCCATTTCCGCTGCCGCTTCTTCGCTGATGGGCGCCAGGTTCATCCCGGCAAAGCCTGGGAAACCCACGCTGTAGGCGTCAGCCGAAGCGACGGCATCAATGCTCAACGCCATGAAGTCATTGGTGCGGCTCTGGAAATACTTCACCGCGCCTTCCGATAATCCTACGTTCTTGAGCAGAAAGTCGCGGTAGCTGGTTGCTGCCAAGTAGTCGGCCTTTTCTTCGGCAGTCTTGCCCGGCAGGTAATCCTTGGGCGCCATGTGCAGCTCGATCAGGGCCTGGCGGTCTGCCGCTGGCAATGGGAAGTCATTGATGAAATCGCGGATGGCGCGGGCATTCAGCTGGCCTGGTGCAACATCGTCAGCCACCATCGGGGTCGGGTCGCCGGTCACCAGTTTGTCTTCGCCGAAGTTTTCCTTGTCGAAGAACACCCCGCGCGACAGTCCCAGGCCTGGGTAGAACTGGCGATCGAAGGCGGTTTCAAAGCGCTTTATATTCACCCCGAGCGTTTTCAACAGCCCGTTCACTTCCTTGCTGTACAGGTGGTTGGGCGACTGGAAAGCCTCGCTCCCGCCGTAGCCGATGATCATGCGGCCACCGGCCTGGAATTCGTTGCGCTTGGCGTGGCCGCCGAAGTCGTCGTGGTTTTCCAGGATCAGGATCTTCGCCTTGGGGTGTTTTTCGCGGTAGAACCACGCCGCCGACAAACCACTCAAGCCACCACCGACCACCACCAGGTCGTAATCCTCGGTGATCGGCAGTTTGTCGGTGTCGAACACCTTCTTTTCCCAGCCCATCTGGTGCGCCACTTCGAACGAGCCGGCATGGCTGCCGCGCAGGCCGGTGAGGGCAGGTGGGTAGTAACGGCCATCGGGGGCGGCTTGCAGGATTTGCAGCGGGGTCATGCCAGCGGCAATCGTGATGGCGACGCCGTTGAGGAAGTCGCGGCGGGTGATATCCATGGGAGATCCTGAAAATTATTGTTATAGGTTCCCGGCATCCAGAACGGATGCCGGGTTAAATCGTCAGTGCTTGAACATCACATGGCGCACGCTGGTGTAGTCCTCCAACCCATACATGGACATGTCCTTGCCATACCCGGACAGTTTCTGACCGCCGTGGGGCATTTCGCTGACGAGCATGAAGTGGGTATTCACCCACGTGCAGCCGTACTGCAGGCGTGCGGCCAAGCGGTGGGCGCGTCCTACATCGGCGGTCCACACGGACGACGCCAGGCCGTAGTCCGAATCGTTGGCCCAACCGAGCACCTGCGCTTCATCAGTGAACCGGGTCACCGATACCACCGGCCCGAACACTTCGCGGCGCACGATCTCATCGTCCTGCTGCGCGTCGGCCAGCACGGTCGGTTCAAAGAAGAAGCCATTGCCTTCCACCGCCTTGCCGCCGGTGACCAGGCGAATGTGCGACTGCGCCACGGCGCGTTCGACGAAACCTGCGACACGGTCGCGATGCTGCGCGGTAATCAATGGGCCCAGCTCGGTGGCCGGGTCATCCTGCAAGCCGTACTTGATGCTGGCGACCGCCGCGCCGAGTTTCTCGACAAACTGCTCGTAGATCTCCGCTTGCGCGTAAATCCGACAGGCTGCGGTGCAATCCTGACCGGCGTTATAGAAGCCGAAGGTGCGGATGCCTTCCACGGCGGCGTCGATGTCCGCGTCGCTGAAGATGATCACTGGCGCCTTGCCACCCAGCTCCATGTGCATGCGCTTCACGCTGTCGGCGGTGCTGGAGATGATGTTTGCGCCGGTGGCGATGGAGCCGGTCAGCGACACCATGCGCACTTTCGGGTGGTTCACCAGCGGGCTGCCGACGGTTGGCCCGCGGCCGAACACCAGGTTGAGCACACCGGCCGGGAAGAGGTCAGCGGCCAGTTCGACCATGCGCAGGGCCGTCAGCGGGGTTTGTTCCGACGGCTTGAGCACCACGGTATTGCCGGCGGCGAGGGCCGGGGCGATTTTCCAGGCAACCATCATCAGTGGGTAGTTCCACGGTGCGATGGACGCAATCACGCCCACCGGGTCGCGGCGGATCATCGAGGTGTGGCCGGGCAGGTATTCACCGCCTGCCGAACCGCTCATGCAACGGCTGGCGCCGGCAAAGAAACGGAATACATCGGCAATCGCCGGGATCTCATCATTCAAGGCGGCGCTGTAGGGCTTGCCGCAGTTGTCCGATTCCAGCTGGGCCAGCTCTTCGCCGTGGGCTTCGATCACGTCCGCCAGTTTCAGCAGCAACAGCGAGCGGTCTTTGGGTGCGGTTTGCGACCAGCTTTCGAACGCCGCATCGGCTGCGCGCACGGCGGCGTCGACCTGGGCTTCGCTGGCTTCGTTGATTTCCACCAGCACGCGGCCGAGCGCCGGGTTGAATACAGCCTGGGCCGGGCCTTCGCCTTCTACCAGTTGGCCGTTGATCAGCAGTTTGGTTTGCATGGTTCAGCTCTCCTAAAACGAGTGTTTACCCCTGAGCAAATGCGGTTCAAATGTGGGCGCTGGCTTGCCCGCGATAGCGGTGGATCAGCCAGCCGATTCATCAACTGACAGCCTGCGATCGCAGGCAAGCCAGCTCCCACACTGATCCGTGTTTCTTCAGTGGCAGGGTCTTGTCAGTTATTTACCGCCACTCCCCGCCACGCTTTCACCGCCGCGGGTCAGGTAATAGGCACCGAGAATCGGGAACATCGTCACCAGCATCACCAGCATGGCGACCACGTTGGTCACCGGCACATCCCGTGGGCGGCTGAGCTGGTTGAGCAGCCACAAGGGCAAGGTGCGTTCGTGGCCGGCGGTGAAGGTGGTGACGATGATTTCGTCGAACGACAGCGCAAAGGCGAGCATGCCGCCGGCCAGCAGTGCCGAGCCCAGGTTGGGCATGATGATGTAGCGGAAGGTCTGCCAGCCGTCGGCACCCAGGTCCATCGACGCTTCGATCAGGCTGTGGGAGGTGCGGCGCAAGCGTGCGATGACGTTGTTGTAGACGATCACTACGCAGAAGGTCGCGTGGCCGACGATGATGGTGAACATCCCCGGCTCGATGCCCAGCGTCTTGAAAGTCGCCAGCAACGCGATACCGGTGATGATCCCCGGCAGCGCAATCGGCAGGATCAACATCAGCGACACACCTTGCTTGCCGAAGAACTCGCGGCGATACAGCGCAGCCGAGGCCAGGGTGCCGAGCACCATGGCAATCAGGGTAGCGATGGCCGCAATCTGCAACGACAGCTTGATGGCTTCCAGCACGTCCGGCCGGGCGAACGCCACGCTGAACCACTTCAGGGTGAAGCCCTGGGGCGGAAAGCTGAACGCGGCTTCTTCGGTATTGAAGGCGTAGAGAAAGATGATCAGGATCGGGAAGTGCAGAAACACCAACCCGCCCCAGGCTGCAATCTTCAGACTCATACTTGATTTTTCAGAGTGCATCGAAGGCCCCCAGGCGTTTGACGATGGACAGGTAAACCGCGATCAGCACGATCGGTACCAGAGTGAACGCCGCCGCCATGGGCATGTTGCCGATGGCGCCTTGCTGGGCGTAGACCATGCCGCCGACGAAGTAGCCGGGCGGGCCCACCAATTGCGGCACGATGAAGTCGCCCAGCGTCAGCGAGAAGGTAAAGATGGAGCCGGCGGCAATCCCCGGAATCGACAGTGGCAGGATCACCTGCATGAAGGTCTGACGCGGCTTGGCGCCAAGATCCGCCGAGGCTTGCAGCAACGACGGCGGCAGTCGTTCCAGGGACGCCTGGATCGGCAGGATCATGAACGGCAGCCAGATGTAAACGAACACCATGAAGCGCCCCAGGTGCGAGGTGCTCAAGGTGCTGCCGCCCACGCCGGGAATGCCCAGCACGAACTGCAACACCGGCTCCAGG
>Ga0302347_1003903_pt1 | contig 12535 bp, 15 predicted proteins | sample PhyWR1_FD_202178 | JGI IMG/M metagenome (GOLD analysis project Ga0302347, IMG submission 202178) | Leaf surface microbial communities from wheat plants in UC Gill Tract Community Farm, Albany, California, United States - DLSL W.R1 (v2)... | ecosystem: Host-associated > Plants > Phyllosphere >...
CAAATATTATTTCTAATGATTTTCTAATGTAGAATCGTGATTTTTAGGATAAATAATAGAGAGCAAATTCAAGTTTATTGTGAAAAAAAAACAAAGCAGGACGCTCGCCCTAAAAAAAGCCTTAATTTTGCAGTCTGAAAAAATGCTTCATGATTTTACCATTCTTAAAAAAGTTTCAATACACGCCAAAAGGATACCGTATAGCCAACACTGTCTTTTTCTTTCTATCCGGATTTGGTTATTCTTCTTGGGTATCAAGAATTCCGCACATACAAGCACAATTGCATTTATCTGAAGCTGAATTTGGAGCTGTTTTATTTGCTTTTCCAATAGGTTTGATGCTTACAATGCCGTTTACAGGAAAGTTGTTAAACAAATACAGCAGTCGTTATATTATGCTTTTAGGCGCAATCATGTTTAATATTGTTTTGGCTTTACCGGGTTTGGCCGCTTTTGTGTGGCAATTGGTTATTATACTTTTAATTTTTGGGGCTTCGCGTAATATTTTCAACTTATCGATTAACGCACAATCTTTGGAAGTTCAAAAACTGTATCCAAAATCGATTATAACCCGTTTTCATGCCGTTTGGAGTATCGCCGTTTTTTCGGGCGCTGGTCTGGGTTATGTTATGGTAACACAACATATTGCACCAGTGCATCATTTATTGGGAGTAAGTGTTTTTATGATGGCGCTTACAGCTTGTTTTTACCCAATGAGTATTCATAACGAACCTGTTCCGGTTAAAAAGAAATTCTTCTCAATGCCGGAAAAAAACCTGATCAAGTTTGCCTTAATTTGTTTTGTTTCGATGGCTTGCGAAAATACGATGTACGACTGGAGCGGAATTTATTTCGAAAATATCCTAAAAGCTTCGCCAAAATTAACGAGTGCTGCTTTTGTATTTTTTGCAACGGCCGTTACTTTAGGGCGTTTGTTTGGAGATTATGGCGTAACAAAATTTGGTACAAAACGAATTCTGCTTTATAGCGGAATTTTAATCACAGCAGGTTTTGCTCTTTGTTTTATTCTGCCTTATGCATATCCAACTATTTTCGGATATGTTTTAATCGGATTTGGTGTTTCTTGTGTAGTTCCGTTGGTATTTAGTATTGCCGGAAGATCTTCAAAATTAAGCAGCGGTTCTGCATTGACTTCTATATCAACTATTGGTTATCTCGGATTTTTATTGGTTCCGCCAATGGTGGGTTTTATTTCTGAATATTTGAGTATGAAATGGGCGTTTCTAATTATGGCGCTTTTGGGGATTCTGATGATTTTTATGGTAAACAAAATCGGGGAGAACGAATAGGTTTTTCTTGAGGTGTTGAGGTTCTAAGATGCTGAGGTTCTGAGTTTTTTTCTTATTGATACATCAGCATTATCGTTTTTTCATCACAAATTTTTCGGTATAAGGTTTCCCTTTTTTCAAACCTGAAATTTCTGCAATTAATGAATCTTTTTCAATGAGATTATAAATTATTTTGTTGGGATAATCGTGTTTTGGGTTTTCAAAAACAATTTGATAATCAGTAGAAGAAGTCATTTCAAAACTTACTGGCAATTCTTTATTTTGTCCCGGAACCGTTACTATATAAGCCAATTTTCCATTTGTTTCTTCAAGGCGAACAGTTTCTGCAAAAACGGTATCTTTTTCGCCCACGACAAAATACGATTCACCCAAATAAACCGAATCATTTTCTTTTTTCCAGCGTTCGGTTAATTCACCGTCTGTAGATTTATTTCCCCATTCGCCAATAAACCATTCTGCTTTTGCAAGATTAGAATAGGTTTTTGCAGGAATTTCTTCTTTGGTTTCTTTTTTGCAAGATGCTAAAAATGCTAAAGCAAAAACTACAGAAAATAAAATGACTTTTGATTTCATAATTGGTTTATTTAGAAAACATTAATGAAATCAAATATAAAATAAATATTTGATTTTTAGTTTGTTGAGATTGTATTGGTAAATAAATGACCGAGCTGGATTTTTTTGCATGCAATAACCGGATTAAAATCCAGCTTTACAAAATTTATCGAACGTTTGGTTCTTTTTTGAAATTAAAATTCTGGCAAGTATGATTTTTAGTTTTGATTTGGATCAAAATTATACATGAAATCATTTAGCTGTCCATTCGAACTTTCGAGACCAACTATATCCATTAATTCTTCAAAATAAGCACAAATTCTTTCACGATTTTCAGTATCTAATTTTAGATAAATTTCTGAAAATCGATTAAGCCCGGTTTTTATTGCATTTTGATAATCTTTATCTGTAGAATTTTTTGATTCTGCAACCTTTATAAAATCATCTGTCGCTAAATTAATTTTTTCTGTCAAAATTGGCTTTAATTTTTCATCCCCAATTCCCGGATAAAAAATGGTATTATCTGGTAAAAATTTTTCTTTGTTTTTGAAGTTTTGAAATTGGTTCATATCATTTATCGGAGTTTTCATTTTCCCTTGTCCGCAAGCTAGAAATGAAAACATTACGGTTATTAAAAATAATTTCAACTTCATTATTACTTCTTCGTCATAACAAACTTCTCCGAACTCAATTTTCCATTCAGTTTTCCTGAAATCTCCGCCGTTAAAGTATTATTAGCACCTTTTGTATAGGTAATTTTTTGAGGATAATCGTGTTGTAGATTTTCAAAAACCAATTGTTTATCCGATTCAGAAGTTGATGGAAATGATACCGGTTTATCATCATTTTGCCCTTTTACAGTCGCTTTGTAGGTTAAAGTTTCTCCTAGTTGAGCCAAAATAATAGTTTCAAAATGCAAAGTATCTTTTCCTTTTATAAAATAAGAAGAAGCGCTAAAAGTACTGTCGTTTAATTTTTGCCAGTTTTCAGATAAAACCCCTTCAGGTGAAGTATTTTCCCAGTTTCCGATAATCCAGTCGGCGATTTTGATTTTATCTTTTTCTACAGATTCCTTTTTCTCACATGAAGCGAAGGCTATTATAAGTGCTGCAAGCGTAATTTTCTGAAACATAATTATAGTAAGTTTTGGGTGTTAAATGGAAATACTAAAGTATAAAAAAAATGTTTGCCACAAATTCACGAACTATTTTATAATTTGAATGTAAATATTTGCCACTCCCGATAGCTATCGGTATTAAAGGATTTAAAAGATTTTTTCACGCAGATTCTGCGGATTTAAGCAGATGTCGCAGATTTATATAATTCAGAATCAAAAAAATCTGCCCCAATCTGTAGAATCTGCGTGAAAAATAAATTCGTGAAAATTCGCGTAATTCGTGGCAAAAACATACACAGTAAAGAAATATCATTTAAATCCTTTACCCGATAGCTATCGGGAGTGATATAAAAAACTAAACGCTTTCCTGTAAAATCGAATAAACCAATTCTTTAGTAGGTTTTTGATCTTTTAGTTTGGCACGCACTTCATCAAAAGTTACTTTAAAATCACAACCCGATTTATATTCGGCACAACCATATGCGGTTTTTCCTTTTAGAATGGTTCCTTTTTTACATTTCGGACAGGTTAAAGAATCTGATGCTTCTTGTTTTGCCTTTTTAGGTTCCGTTTTTTTAGGTTCTAATTTCAGTTTGTAATTTTCCTCAAAACGAATTAAACCTTCAACCGTTCCAGAGTCGGTTTTGAAGCCTTTTATATTTACAGTAGAGCCTTTTTGAACTAATCTTAAATACTGACTTTCTGTAATTTTTTTATCATGAAAAACATAAGGCAATACAAAATCACAACCCGATTTGTATTCGCTACATCCAAAAGCCGATTTTCCTTTTATCAGGTTTCCTTTTTGGCATTTCGGACAAGTTTCTGCCAAAATTCCGGCAGCTTTCTTTTTTTCTGCTTTTACAACGGGTTTCTGTATTGTTGCTGCATGAGAAATATTAGCGTGTCTCGTTTCGCTTCGAACTTCATTAACCAAAGCTTCCACCATTCGCTTCATGTTTCTGATAAAAGCTGCGGCTGTAAAACTTCCTTTTTCGATATCTTTCAGTTGTTTTTCCCAGGAACCCGTAAGTTCTGCCGATTTAATTAATTCATTCTGAATCGTATCAATCAACTGAATTCCCGTTAAAGTTGGCAAAACCTGTTTTTTATTTCGAACAATATACTGGCGTTTAAAAAGCGTTTCGATAATATTCGCACGTGTTGACGGACGGCCGATTCCGTTTTCTTTCATCAATTCGCGCAAATCTTCGTCGTCAACTTGTTTTCCGGCGGTTTCCATCGCACGTAGCAAAGTCGCTTCTGTAAAATAATTGGGTGGTTTGGTTTCTTTTTGAAGAAAAGAAGGTTCATGTGGGCCTTTTTCTCCCACAACAAAACTGGGTAATAAATCGGGTTCTTTTTCCTTTGCATTTGGATCTTCAAAAACGACACGGAAACCTTTTTTCAGGATTTCTTTTCCGGTTGCTTTAAAAGTTACATCGGCAGCTTTTCCAATTACTGTAGTATTTGCAACCAGACAATCATCATAAAATACAGCTAAAAAACGTTTTACAATTATATCATAAACCTGCTGCTGATTGTATGGCAGATTAATCTCAATTCCGGTTGGAATAATCGCATGGTGATCGGTTACTTTTTTATCATTGAAAACCTTTGGCGATTTTTTAATTTTCTTTCCTAAAAGTGGTTCTGTCAAATGAGCATAATTCTTCAGTTTTTGCAGAATCCCCTGAACTTTAGGATAAATATCTCCCGGAAGAAAAGTCGTATCAACTCTGGGATACGTAATCGCTTTTTGCTCATATAATGTCTGTGCAATTTTAAGGGTTTCTTCTGCCGAAAACCCAAATTTTTGATTGCAATAAACCTGTAAACCTGTTAAGTCGAAAAGTTTTGGAGCATATTCGTTTCCGTTCTTTTTATCGACAGAAACAATTTCAAAATCACTTTCTTTTACTTTTTCAGCCAGAATTTCACCATCTTCTTTTTTTAGAAAACGACCTTCTTCATAACTAAAAAGGGTTTCTCTGTATAAAGTCTGCAATTCCCAATAAGGTTGTGGTTTGAAGTTTTCGATTTCTTTAAATCGGTCGACAACCATCGCCAATGTTGGTGTTTGCACGCGCCCAATAGACAAAACTTGTTTGTAACCGCCATGTTTTACGGTATATAAACGAGTAGCATTCATTCCGAGAAGCCAGTCGCCAATTGCTCTTGAAAATCCGGCGTAGAATAAATTATCGTAGTTTTCAGAAGGTTTCAAATTTTCAAAACCTTCTTTTATCGCTTCGGTTGTTAGGGACGAAATCCAAAGACGTTTTATTTCGCCTTTATAATGTGCTTCGTTCATCACCCAACGCTGAATCAATTCTCCTTCCTGCCCGGCATCCCCACAGTTTATAACCAAATCGGCTTTGTCAAAAAGTGTTTTGATAATCTTAAACTGCTTTTGGATTCCTGAATTTTGAACGACTTTGGTTTCGAACTTTTCAGGAAGCATCGGGAGATTGTTCAAATCCCAGCTTTTCCAGTGCGGTTTATAATCGTTGGGTTCTTTTAAGGTACATAAATGCCCAAAAGTGTAGGTTACGGCATAACCGTTTCCTTCATAATATCCGTCGTGTTTGGTATTGGCGCCCAAAACGGATGCGATTTCGCGTGCTACACTTGGTTTCTCAGCAATACAGACCTTCATTTTCTCCTTTTCTTATTGACAGGCGAAGTTAGGATTTTTATAAGAAAGGGACAAAGGTTCTGAGATACTAAGATTCTAAGTTTTTATGCTTTGAATTGGTTTTCGTTAAGGAAGAAAATAAAATTTAAAAGTTATGTACCTAAAAAGAACTTATTTATTTCATCTAAAAACAGAAAATATAGAAAAGTTAAAACCCATAATAAGAAAAATAAAATCGAAAGGAATATATAAAATCCAGATGATTCTTTTTCTTTTCGTTCTTTTCTTTTGGATTCCTTATTGGGCTGAAGCCAGTCTGAGGATGGCTGATTTCTGATCTCGGAAACGGTTTTTGATTGTATATTATGTAAGCTATTTAGATATTGCGGTTTAGTATTTTCGTTGATATAACTTATAAATTCACGTTTGTTTTCATTATGAAATAGTTTTATTTCTTCAATTTTTTTATCTGAGTGTATGTAGCTTATCGCTTCCTTTATTTTCTTTGAAAACTCAGAATATTTGTTCTCTACAATACCAACTTGTTTTTTTGACTCTTCTATTTTTCTTCCATTTTCCTGATGCAGTTTAATGTTTTGCTCAATACTTTCTTTAAGTATTCTGATATTTGTTTTTTTATTTTCTTCAAGTTCAGAAAATTCTTTTTCGAAATCATGAAGTATAATTTGCCGTTGTTTCTTTTTTTCCTCCCTTACAATTTGTATTTCATGGTCAAATCCTTTTTCATCGGTGGTTTTATAAAGACTTTTAGCGATGGTGAAATTTGCAATTTCTTGATTGTCAGTAAAAAAAATGGTGTCAAAATTATTCAATAATTCTAATGACTTTCTCAGGTTTTGTTGCAGCGTATTTTCATTTATATGAGAATAAACAACCAAATTTGAGTTTGATAATCTGAAATTGGAGGGCTCGTCAATATTTTTAAGCTGAAAGCTTAGTTTGTCGAAATCTTCAGGAAGATCAACAGAAAAATCATCAGAATGATTTACCATTATGGTTTTATTATCGACATTTTTTTGAACTAATATTTCATGAAATTCGTTGAGTTTAGCAATCGTCAGATTCTCTTCTGCAATTTCATTTGTAAACAATATACTCGCTCCAACAAAAGTTCCGCCTCGATCAGAATTTTTCTCTTTTGCAAAAGAATATTTAGAATACGCAATCGCATTTAATGCATTTATCGATTCTTTGCGGATAGAGTATAGAATACTGTTTTCAAATAATTTTATTGCATTGGTATTAAGATCGAATGTTTTGATTGATTTGGCAACATTTTGATTTCCTAAAAAAAAGGTTTGTCTAAAGCCGTAAGGATTTCCAAATGTACCAAAAGCCAGCAGATATATATTTTGTGTCATTAGTTTAAAAGCTAAATTTTAATCGTTCCCAAAAAGTTCCTTCATAATCTAACGGATAACCCACGATGCTTTCGTAAAGCCAGTTAGATAGAACTTCGGCTGGAGCTAAATTTAAAAGCGTTATTCTTTCTCCGTTACCATTGTTTTCAATACTGCCAATTGTAAAATAAGTTTTATTCAATTCATAAGAATTTATTCGGGTATTGGTTCTGGGCAATCTTTCGTTGATAAAGTTTTCTAATTCATCTTCGTTTGAAACATCTGTTCTACCAGATTTGTCCCATTTAGAGATTACTAAAATTACGTTGATTGATTTTAGATTTTTTCCTTTTCTCTCAAGTTCATCCAGAAATTCGTTTATTAAAGTATCTTCCAGATGTGCGTTGTCAAAACTGGTAACAATGATAAAAGTTAATGGAATATTTGCATTTAGATAAGCCTCAATACTACTGTGGTAAGTGCCGCCTCTGCTAATATCTTTATGATTTTCTCCTGAAGTTTCAAGAAAAGTCAGGTTTATAGGCGGAATTTTTTTAGACTTATTATTTGGTTCAAATATTAAATCTAATCTCGTAACCTGATCACGAGTAGTTCTATTGGGCAGAATGCCTTGTCTAATGTTTTCAAAAAAATCAGCTAGTAAAACCTGTGCTTCTTTTGTGTTGGGCGTACCCAATTTTGGACGTAAAACGCCGGCCTGAGAACTCAAATAGTACAGAATAGATGAAAGTATAACCGATTTTCCTGATTCTCCTACACCAAAGAAGAAAACAAAATTACTGTCCTTATTTTTAATCTGGTTGGTGCTGGCATTGGCCAAAGGAACAAAATCTGGTTTTGCATTATTTTGAGTATCGTATGAAATTGGTTTTAATGTTTCATTGTTCAGGCTCAAAGGTTTTAAAGTATTGTTATCTTCCGTCATCTTATTTTAGTTTTTAGCAATTAATACTTTTCCGCTTCTTTTACTTCCACTGAAAATACTAGAATTGTTACTGCTGTTTCCGCTGCTGGGTGTGGCTAGTAATACAATAATAACAATAACAAAATCTAGCAGAATACAACCCATTAATACAACAAACTGGTACATACCAAAATTTTTAACGGCATGATCAAAGGCAAAACCAATTTTCCCAACATCTTGTGTTTTGGATATTTCAGGAGTGAATTTAAATTTATCGTCTCCTAAAATAGCGTGGGCACGATTTCCTAGTTTATTGTATTCTGATAAAGAATCATCGATTAATCCTTGAGAGAGATCGTCTTTTTCTTTTTTAGAAAGTAATAATAAGTCCTGAATTTTTTTATTCCATTTTAATACTGCATTGTTTATATCTGTCTTTAAGGCTTTTTCTTCTGGTGAAAGATCAGAAATCATATTGTCAATCTGGAGTCCCATTCTTTCGGCCAGATCATCATAATCATTTGCCACCGGAGTCAGAAAATCTACTTTTTGTCCTGTTAATTTTTCGATGTCGCGTATTAAAGATTGAGCTCTTGTGCCTATTCCTTTATTTCCCGGATCTTTAATCTGTTCCATCATCTGCTTCTTTTTAATTTCTATATCCTGAGCAGTTTCCTTGTTATATTTATAACTTAGTTTAGATTGAACATCGGCTTCCAGATTATTAAAACGTTCGTTTATATCCCTTAATTCGGAAGTATAAATATCAGTTTTCATAAATCGGGTATATAAAGCATTAAAGTTGGCTATAAAACAAAAAGAAGCAATAAAAACATAAATCCCCACCAGATTTGAAGTTGAGCGACCTTCTACTTTTGCACTTCTGATCATCCAGACCAAAAACAACAACAAAAAAGATAAGACTAAAGCGATTATAAAAGATGCCGGACCAAAAATCTGGTCTAATCCCAGCCAGGTCTGATAGAAACTTACACTAATTAATAAAACGGCCAGTATAGCCAGAAAAATATCGGTTATTTGAATTGAATTTTTGCTCATTTTTTGTAAAGTTTAAGATTATATATCTGTTTTTATTTTTGGTTTTTCAAAAATTATCCAAAACTTGTTTTTATAGAATAAAGCCATACGAGCAAGTTTGAATATAAATTTGTTATCCAAAACTAAGGGCTTTACAATCAGTAGTTTTACGGAAATCCGTAAATAGAAAATAATAATTACGGATTTCCTTTTTTGAGAGAGAGATTCTTATAAATAATAAATGCGTAAAAGATCTTTTGACTTTTACGCATTTTGTTACTTATACTTTTAGATTATTAATTATATCAATGTCTTTCTATTTAAAAGTTGTTTAGTAATTTATATTTTAAAAACATCAATTCTACTCATCCAGAAAATATCCGATTCTAAAAACTGAAGTTTGGTTTTAACTGTTTTATCGCTTTTATCTCTCGGATTTTTGGTAACAAATCTCGCTGTCGAATGATTAAAATTCAAAGTATATTTTTCGTCAAAGTCTTCTTTTTTGTTAGAAGAAAAAGTAATCAGTATTTTATAAAAAAGCACGAACCCAAAAATCCGTGCTATTTTATTTATTCTTTTTTTTCGGCAAAGCCAAGAATATAGCCGTTTAAATCTTTCAGATAGAATTCCTGCATTCCGTACCAGGTTGTTTTTATTTCGGTTACTTCAAGGTTTTTATTTTTAAGAGTTCTGTAAAACTCCTCAATACCTTCAACATCCATGTAAAAAGAAACCGTGGCGCCAATGGATAAATCTTTAGCAAAAACAACATCATTTTTGAAAGTATCAGAACGCTGAAACATAAATTCTAAACCATCCTTTTGCAACATGGCATAAACATATTCTTTGTTTTCGCTCAAAGATTGTTCAACACCGTCCTGAGTTTCAGGAACAGCCATAATGAGTTTAAAGTCGAAGTTTTCGGTATAAAAAGCAACTGTTTTTTTAATATCGCTTACTTCAAAATTGGGAGAAAGTTTGCTGATTTTCATGGTGATAAAATTTAAAATTAAGATCACAAATCTATCTTTCTTCCAACTTCGATAATTGTAAAAATCGGTCGTTTTTATTCTTGCTCAATTCTTTTGGAGTAACTCCAGTGTATTTTTTTATTTCTTTTATAAAATGTGCCTGATCAAAAAAATCAGCTTGCGGATTTAAATTTCCGTTTGAAATTTCTTTGTATGAAGCGTTGCAGCGTACTATTTTTAAAAACTCTTTTAAAGAAATTCCGAATTTTGAACTAAAGTAACGGTTTATTTGTCTGCTGGCCCAAAATATCTGACCGGAAAGTTCTGAGACTGTTTTTGTTTTTCGGAGATATATGATTTCAAAAAGTTTTAATTTTCTGGAATCTATTTCGGTTAAATGTTTTATCGAAGCGTCTAGTTTTGCCGAAGTTTCAGCAACAAACCGATCAAATTCATTGCAGTTATAAGTATCAAGATTCCAAAAAGTAAAAGGCAATGGTATAGTAGTGTCTAAAATCGATTTTAGTTCTTTCTGGAAAAGATATTCAATAGCTAAAATTTTGAATCTTATTGCAAAGAATTTCATGTTTTTTGGAATACTGATATCTTTTGGTTGTGTCCAGATTCCGGTGAGTTTTACTGTAACTAACTTATCGTTTTCAAATTCTGCAATCAAATCAAAATAACCATCGGGCAGGATTGTGTGTTGTACTTCAGAATCTGTTTCATAATTCCAAAAACATTGTACAAAGTGATTTGCAAATCCTGTTGGTTTAATTTCTCTGTATTTCATTTTTAAAACGGAATTTATATCTGATTACTTAATTAAACTGCAATAATCAGGGATTGAAATTCGTTCAATTAGATTTTTGATTATTTTTTCATTGATTCGATATATTTTTTGTAATAAGGATTTTCGTTTTGTTTAATTGTGTCGCCATTCTTTTTTACATAATATACAGTATCTGATTTCATATTTTTATAAACAAAATCACCAATTTTCATGTCTGGATATATATAACAATTAACTCTGTGTATTATCCCTGTTTTTAAATGTAGATATCTAGCAATATTACATCCACCACCACTTTGATCTTCTTCCTTCTTATAAATTTCTCCCGAAAAACTATAATTTTGAAATTCATGATACTTTCTATCAATATAACTTTTTGACTTATTTATGAAATATCCTCCTATAAGAGTAAGGAATATTATAGGTAACATTATTTTTCCAACTATTTTTATTTGTTTTTCTTGCTCTATTTCTTCTTCAGTAGAGTTCATTAAAAGTTCTGTTTTTAAAATTGCTACTAATGTACTGGCATTATTCCTGAAACAGCATTCCAACAATAAAGATTTACTGTTTTAAGTAATCTGGTTGTTAGATTTTTTATTTCCTTTTCAATGTTATTTTCCATGGTTTAATATGTGTAGTTGTATTTACCTTCAGAAAACACATTTCCTGTAACCGCATCAATTTGTATAAACGGGCAATGATTACATTTTTTAGAAACATCCCAGTAATACAGTTTTCTTTTTCCTTTTTACATTATCTCCAGAAATACCATATCGTTTAGCAATTTTTAAAGCCTGACTTTCGGTAATCTTAATTTCGTTTTTATCTTTTTCTTTGCAAGAATTGAATGAAAAACATAATCCCAAAAGAAAAATGATTGTTATGAATAAGAATTTGTTTTTCATTATAAATCTTTAATTAATTCACTTGGATGAATTTTTAAAGCTTGCGCAATTTTGAACAAAGTTCCAATTTTCATTTCCTGCGAACCTTTGATATATTTTCTTAAATTTTCTACATCTAACTCTGCATCGTGAGCAACTTCTCTCGTTTTTAATTGATTGTTATTAATCACATCTTTTATCTTGATTCCCAGAACTTTTACGACTTCTGGAATTTCACTTTTTCTTTCTCTTTTCATAGAAATGAAATTACAAGTAATAGATTGTTTTGATATGATTGTTTAAAATCGATTGTTTTCAACCGAAATTTATATATTTGTTTAAAATTGTAAATAAAATCTTATAATATATGAAAACGCAAAATGAAGATAAAATATCAGAATTGCTAGAATTGATAAATAAAGGAAAGTATTTCACTAAACTAAAACTGGAACATAAAGAAGACAGTTCATTTACAATACCTCTAAAAGTATGTTCTTATAACGAATTAAATCTAATGGTTTCAGATTTGCTTAAAGCGAGTATTGTTCTAATGAATAAAGAAGCCCGAAGTTTGGCCGTTTTTCATAAAGAAACAGATATTAATGTATTGACTTTACTTGAAATTGCATTACAACTTCTTCCAGATCAAGAAATGGAATTATTAGATGATTTGAATAAACTTCATTTGGAAGGTTGATGAAATTATGTGGAAAAATGATAGTTCTGTTAGCGCGAGCGTCCCGCTCGTGATTATTTCAAATTTGGTTTTATTTGGATTGCGTTCACGAGCGGGACGCTCGCGCCAGCAGGGGCAAAAATCTATTAATAGCTTTAATAGTTTCTCTTCTAATAATTTCACTTTTAATGGAATAAACTCACGATAGCGCGGATTTGCAATCCGTGCCCACAAAAATTGGTTTGTGCTTCGTAAATATAGAAC
>Ga0302347_1003905_pt1 | contig 12525 bp, 14 predicted proteins | sample PhyWR1_FD_202178 | JGI IMG/M metagenome (GOLD analysis project Ga0302347, IMG submission 202178) | Leaf surface microbial communities from wheat plants in UC Gill Tract Community Farm, Albany, California, United States - DLSL W.R1 (v2)... | ecosystem: Host-associated > Plants > Phyllosphere >...
AACCGCTACGCTGGTCTGGCGCGACATCGACCGCAGCCGCGAGGCACTGGGAGTGGATGCAACGCGGGCGTGGCTGGAAGACAAGCTGCGGCAGCCGGGTACGTTCAATGCCGGAACCATCGGCCGCCAGCTGGACGCCCTGCAACGTGGCGAGGGGCAGACCTACTTCGACATCGTGATGGAGATCTTCGCCAGCCACCCGGACATCACCCTGGTACAGGCCTGAGGCTGCCACGCCCGCTGCCGACGCCCATCAAGGAACGTGGCAACAGGTACCACATGCACAGCAGGAGCTTGCACCACAGCACTTGAGCGACTGTCCGCTGCCATCCTGGCACCTCGCGGCACAACATCCCTTATCGCGAGCGGTTGCCATCGGCGAGGCGATGGCACAGGCAGTCGCCCTGCCATCTCCTTCCGAGGGCGACGCTTCCACCGAATAGTCCAGCACCTGGACGTCGACCTGTGCCCCGCCCAGCCCACGCTTGCGGACACCCAGCGGCCGCCCCTCCAGTGCCGCCGCCTGCACCATCGCCGGAGAGATCGTCAATGCGCCCTCCTGCAGCGGCGTCCCGTCCTGCCACAGGCTCCATTGCAGGTCTGCGCCTGCTTCGCCGGCGACGGCCACCGCTTCGGCAATGTCGATCACCAGGCTGTAGCGTTGCCCATGCCTGCCCTCCAGTGCGACGGTCGCCGTTCGCCCTTGCCGCACGCTCAGCCGGGGCGAGAACGCGGGAACCCCGTCGTGCAGCACCCGCAACGCAAGGTGGTGCAGGTCATTCGACGGCGCCGCCTCTGCCGACAGGGAACGACCCGCAGTGCAGGCCAGAAATATCGCAAGCAACACCCGACGGAACATGCATGACTCCGATTGACCGCCCGATTGCGGCGATCCACCCTCCGCCGGACGTCCCGGCAAAAGCTGTGACCCGCAACGCGGATTCACCCAGAACCAGCAGGCCGGCGCCGGCAACGACCGTTTCACTCGCAATTGCCCATCGCCCGAGCCTCCCGCACAACCATTGAAAGCCGCACGCACCACCGCAGCTGTTCGCCTGCGACACGCGCCCACGCCCCGGCAAAAGCGTCCCCCTGCCCCGACCAGTTACCATGGACAACCCTGTACCCGCTCCGCCCCGCTGCCCTCCGGCGCGAGCGGACGCCCCTGATCCACGAGTCCCATGTCCAAAGACAAGTCCGCCGAACACACCCCGCTGATGAAGCACGATGGATTCATCGGAATCATATGCAAGCAAGCCCTTCTGCAGCAATGACTCCGGCCCATTGGCGGCCGAACAGCGCTTAAAACGCAACACCGTCGCAACAAGCCCCCTGCAGCAAGCCCGACCCATTTTTGTTGATTGGAATCGATTCCAATCTCGGAGTCTGAGGAGATGAGACACGAGGGGTAGTAGGATTGAGTTGTCCCATTCACCTGGTCACTCAACAGCTGCCTGATGACGAAATCCATCCAGGTTATTTCTGCATCTAAGTTCGCTACAACTTTTGCCCTCCGACCCGAGCTTCACGCGTGGCTTCTCGGTGCCGGCGCTTCTGCGGCCTCCGGCATCCCGACCGGCTACGACATGATCCTGGACTTCAAAGCCAGGCTCTATTGCCAAGAGACCCGGTTCCCTCGCCGAAACGTTGATCCGAGTGATCCACTGTGGGTTGAGCGCATTGACGAGTTCTTCTCTCGCACCCCTCTCCTTCCGCCCCCTAACGATCCGACCGAGTATGCGGCCGCGTTCGAGGCGATTTATCCGCAAGAGACCCATCGTCGCCAATACATCGCTGACGCCATCAGCAAGGGCACCCCCTGTTTTGGGCATCGCATGCTGGCCGGTCTGATAAGCGCCTCAAAGGCTCCCTGCGTCTTCACGACCAACTTTGATCCTCTCATTGAAGAATCCAGCCTGCTGGCGGCATCCCTAATGCCACCAGGAGCCGCGAGCAAGCCTACGGTGGCGACTCTAGACTCTGCACACCTGGCTACGCGCTGCCTGGATGAGTCTGACTGGCCCCTCATCGCCAAGCTTCATGGCGACTACCGTTCAACATCCCTGAAGAACACCACGAGCGAGCTGGCTTCCCAAGACCATGATCTGCGCCGGGCTATGGTTGAAGCCTGCAAGCGGTTCGGTCTGGTCGTAGTCGGCTACAGCGGACGCGATTCCTCCGTGATGGAGGCGCTTGAGTCGGGCCTGGCCTACGAGAACCCCTTCCCAAGCGGCCTCTACTGGTGTGCGTCTTCCCGCTCCAAGCTCCTGCCGGCTGTGAATGATTTTTTGCAGAAGGCTGTGTCTGCGGGAGTCAGCGTCTTCATCATCGAGTCCGCGACGTTCGACGAGTTGGCCGGCGATCTGCTCAACCAAATCAGCCTTCCAAGCCCGCTGCTGGACCATGTCCTGTCGTTCCAGCCGACCCAGCTCGCAGCTCCCATCCCGGTGCGCACGGCGGAAGCACGGAAGTTCCCCGTGCTGCGCCTCTCCGCATTGCTGGTTGAAAGTCTCCCCATAACGGCAAGAAGAGTAGCCTTGGGCCGCCCATCCTCCATCGTTGAGGTGCGGGAAATGCTCAAGGCCACGAAGTGCCGGTCGGCGGTGGCAATGGTTGGGAATGAGCTCGCAGCCTTCGGCAAAGACGCAGAAATCCTCGCTTCATTGCACAGTCTGAAACCAGTGCTAAACGGGCATTGGACGCTGGACCCCGTCCAAGACAGCTGGGCGCTAGGCCTCATCTACGATGCCCTCCTTCGCGCATTGGCTCGGCGACGACCGTTGATTCCGAGACTTAAGCGTTCCGGGCACTCGCTTATGGTTGCCAGCGCAAGGGGCAACGAAACAGACGAGCAGCGACATCGCCGCGAACGCCAACTATCCAAGCTCAAGGCGGCCTATGGAAGCGAGCTCACGGGGAATAAGTTCGGTCGCAGCTACAACGAAGCCATCTCGGTTCGGCTGGAAGAGATTGAGGGACGCTGGTGGTGCGGGTTTGATCCCTACACTGCCGTAGAAGCACCGCAAGATGAGCGGCTGGCTCCTTCTGACACGGCCCAAGGCGACCCGCTGGGCTGGTCGACGCAGCGCAGGCCAGATCCGACCGCTGACTGGAGACGAGAGCGCTGGGCGACCAAGTACAACGGTGCTTGGGCCAACATCATCGACGCGTGGGCGAGCTTGCTCACCTCCCCACACGGCGTCACCTTTCACGCGTTCGGAATAGATGATCAAGAGGGAGTGGATGCAGCTTTTCGCATTTCACCGCTCACCGGCTTCAGTCGTCCTGGACATCACGACAAATACTTTGACCGGAGGCAGTGATGGTAGATGTTTCTCGCTCGCAGCTACCGCCGCTGTCCTTGCTTTCGGAACCGGAGCTGGCCTTTTCTCCTGAGCACTCCGGGGGGCGAGACGTCCACCCCCTTCGCGGGCTGGCGCACTACGGCCCCTTCTCGTCCCAGACATTCAGCCAGTTCACGCCCACCGTTCGTATCGCCACAGTGGGCCCAGCAAGTGCGTTCTGGACTCGCGGCGCACTTATGGCATCGCTGAAAGAGCGACATGGGGCTAGCGATAGAAGTGGCTACGCCCCAGATTTTCCTGGTTTCGCCAGCGTCTTCGGCGTGGACTTGGCTTCCTCGGACAAGGCCAACCACATCCGCTGGCCCGACTCCATCAACGATCTTCCAGGATCTGGCCCGCTTCAGCATCGCCTGGTGGCCGCCTTCGACGCAGCTCTCTCGCAACTAAGCACAAGACACGAACAGTTTGACGTGGTTCTAGTCCATCTCCCAGAAGCGTGGCTTCCTCACACGTCCGGGGACGGGTTCGACGCGCACGATGTCCTCAAGGCATTGGGAGCAAAGCACGGCATCCCAACCCAAGTGGTCAACGACCGGACCTTCAGCTTCTCCAACAAGGCTCAGCTGGCCTGGAGGCTGTCGATCGCACTCTATGTCAAAGCCGGCGGCATTCCTTGGAAGCTCGCCCCTCTGGCGGGAGTGCCCGCGGACACTGCCTACATTGGTTTGGCATACGCGCTGAAGAAGGTCAACGACGAAACCCACTTTGTCACCTGCTGCTCGCAGGTGTTCGACATGGACGGGGGCGGCATGCAGTTCGTGGCGTTCGAGGCAAAGGATCCGGTCAAGGACGTGCGCGAAGCACGAAGGAATCCGTTCTTGTCACGAGAAGACATGCGAGCAGTTATTGCCCGCAGTCTATCGATCTACCAACAGCGCAATGGAGGCATTCTTCCCCGGCGAATGGTCATTCACAAGAGCAATGCGTTCAAAGAAGAGGAGGTTCTTGGTGCTCGCGACGCCTTGACCGCCGTCCCCGAGGTGGAATGCATCGAGATCAGCTCCAGACCGACTTGGCGGGGAGTATGGCTGGTCAAATCCTCTGGTGGGACCGCGCGCACCCAGCCAGCGAGATACCCAGTCCCCCGCGGCACCTTCGTCCCCCGGTCGGGCACGTCCGCTCTTCTTTGGGCTGCAGGCAATGTTTCAGACGTTTCAAGCAAATCAGACTACTACCAAGGCGGGAAGAGCATCCCCCGTCCACTTCTACTGACCCGTCACGCGGGCAGCGGACCGCTGGAAACGATCGCCCACGAAACGCTGGCGCTGACCAAGATGGACTGGAACAACGACGCACTCTACGACCCAGTGCCCGTCAGCATCCGCTACTCCCAGAAGCTCGCCAGGACCATTTCCAATGTTAAGGACCTTCCCGGAAACAGCTATCCATACCGTCTATTCATGTAGCAGCTTCCCAATGCAAGGAGAACACGTTCAACGTAATGTTCGAACTACGCCCAATGCCTTCATTTAATGGGTGTCGGACTTTCGTCGACGGCCAGATGGTTCACCCAAGCCTTAATCACTGCGCCGCGCCGCGCCGCGCTCGCAATCATTAGCGCTGACCAATCAATCGACCAGGCATGTCTCTTTAAAACGCAGAGACATGTCGTCATGGACGACTCCACTGCTCTCAGCGCAACCCTTTACGCAAGCTCTTCTATGGTTGGATTTGCAGTCAAGAAGGAGCTCCACTCGGCGTCGGACGCCAACGAACCGAAAGGTTCCTTGGACGTCACGGTCAGGCCGATCGTATCTTTATGATGGTGCCACAAGGCAAAAACTTCGCCTGGTTGGTTTCGATGGAACGAGGACCAGGTAAGCCCATGAACCGTCTGCCCAAAACGTTGAAACAGTTCCAAGCCCATCGCTTGATAGGGGGCATATCGCTTGAACGCAACGTCTCTTCCATCCAGACCCAGATACTTTCGGTTCCGACCATCGATTCGAAGGAAAAGGGAGGGCCGCTCTGAACGATAGCGCGCGACCTTGTAACTCTCGGCACGACGACGCAGCCACTGGTAGTTCCCGGATGGATTCTCAGAGAGAATGTGGCACTCCACTGCAACGGTTGGAATGTTTTTCCCCAGGTACAGCACAGCATAGTCGCCCTTATGCCCGTCGGGAGGATCCACCCGAGCATTCCGATACTTCTCCTCCGGCGGCTCGAGATGTGCGCCGTCGTGTCGAAAGAGGCGAACGAGGTCATTCTGGGGATCAAGCAGGACGACTTCCAAGTCACTAGCATCAATCACGCGATCCCTCGCTTAGTATTGGGAGTGGACATCCGCAGCCGCGACAACCGCAGCACGGCGCTTGCTGCCGTCTTGCGTCAACAACCACTGCCCTGCAGCGACATCCCGCGCACTGGTCAGCTTGCCCAAGAGCACTTCAATCGGTGTCAGTCCTGCCAGTGATTCATTGATCCCAGTGAAGAATGCAAAGGCCTCCGCGCCACTGCCTGATAGATGCGAAAGCACTTCAACCAACGGCTCGCCGGAAATGCCCGCCCACGTCTGAAACACAGGATAAGCCCTGCCCCTCTTTCGGTGAGAGCCGAGGAACGCAATGACCTTCCCCTCACCTTCGCGACGCCGGACCGTTTCCGCGCTCACACCGAGCAGCTTCGAGAACTCGGCAACACCAAGCGTCTCGTTCGGATCGTGATTAAACACTGGAACAGATTCTGCCTGCGATTGCTCGGACTTCGACAACACGGCCATCCTAGTGACCTGAAGTTCCGATTGCAGCAGATTTCCAACTCTCACCGTCTCCAGCCATGAGCGCATGATTCTCACGGCCTCGGCGCTCATTCCAGCCCTCGCCAATGCATCCGCATGACTCTCTTCGCTGTGCTTGATCGCCATCGCGAGGGCGCTCTCACGCGCCTGCCCGAGGCGGAAAAGGTGCGGAGACACCAAGCCCTTCACGGGATGAGCGAACCCAGCAGGGAGAAAATGATTGAAAGACGCAGCGTCATGGGCTTTGAAAAGCTCACCTAGCTCTTCATAGATACCCACCTTCCCGGGCCTCCATGCCTCAAAGGCATGCGCCGCTATGTCTTCCATCACATCAAGCTCTTCCAGCCCCTCATTCAACTCATGATAGGGAATCGCCCATTCAAAACTATGCGCCTGCATGCGCGGAACCGCCGCTTTGGCCCTGCGTTGTTTGGCTTGAGACATGACGACCTCCAAAGCACCCAGAGTGCCTAGTGTGGCTTATGAGGCTTAAATTGTCAACTCAGCTCTATCATGGAAGATAAAATCATGCAAGATGCTGATCCATATCTTCCAAGACCTGCGTGTAAGATGCTCTTATCAACTGCTTACCAAGCTTCCCGCTGAACCCGCTGGCGAGGCGAGAGCAGAGCCTGGAAAACCGGAACCCAAGGAAACCTATGGCAAACGGAAGTGCCCCCCAAGACTGCAAGGTCGCTGTTCTGGTGGACTGCGACAACGTCAGTCCTGAGATCGTCGACCATGCTCTCTTAATGGGAGCTCAGTTCGGTCGAGTAGTGCTACGTCGGGGCTATGGAAACCATGCCACCCTCGCCAACCGCTGGCAGGAAGTGATGGTCCAACAGGCGTTCACGCCCTGTCTTCAGTATCAGTACGCTGCGGGAAAGAACACATCAGACATCGCTCTGGCTTTGGACGCCCAAGAGGCCATGTTCGACGGCAGGGCGGATACGTTTTGCCTGGTCACCAGCGACTCTGATTTTGCCTACCTATGCAGAAAGCTCCGCGAGCGCGGCGCAACCGTTTGCATCGTGGGCGAGTCGAAGACGCCTCTCGCCCTGCGCAACGCATGTGACCAATTCTTCCTCTGGGAGAGCGTTTCGGCTGCTGGGCCACGTGAGAACACTGGTCTCAACGAATCAGCGAGCACAGGCCCCGGCAAAGTGGAGCCCACTTCTAACGACGTGCGTCCCCTCCCCAAACGTCGGCCTCGGTTCCTAGTGGATGCGGTGGCCCTGCTTGCAGGTGAGACCTCGGAGGGAAAGGTGGGCCTAGGCGCACTGGGGCAATACTTGCGGCGAACCAACCCATCGTTTACCCCGAATGCATACGGCCACTCTGGGCTGCTGAACATGGTGAAGACCTACGACCTGCTCTCGCCGCAGCAGGAACCGGGCGGCAATTGGTCGGTTGGGCTGGCACCTAGCCCTGCCGCCGATGCCAAGTAGCCCAACAAAATAGGTCCAACATGCCCGCCTCCGCACTCCGTGCCTTTCGACTGCTCCGAGCATTCGGTGCCCTTGAGTACGCATTGAAACAAGTTCCCGGGTTCACCGACGCTTACTCAAACGGATCCGCCAAGGTGAATTGGCAAGCCGTCGACACTGCACTTGAAGCGTTGCAACCAGAGCTGCTCACGTTGGCCGTGTCTGACTCGACCAAGCAGAAGATTCTGGGCGGGAACCGGGATCGTCCCATGGTTCAGGTGGTGACGGTGCACGGCGGCCACAACATCACCGCCTTCCGGGCCAAAGCCTTGAGTGCGTCAGACCCGAGGGCGCTGATGCAAGCCGCCCGCAGGGTTCGCAACAACCTCTTTCACGGGGGCAAAGAAGATCCGCTTGAAGAGGCATTCCCTGGCGATGACAACCAGTGGATTACAGCCGCGACCGACGTCGCGAGTGGCGTTCTTGATCTGGTCGTGAATGGAAGGCTACGGCCCTTGCCCTGAGCAGGGCCGGCCCGAAGCGGCATCCCCGGAGTCAATTCAACTCGGCCAATCGCGTCTGGTAGGCCTGCTCTATACAGGCTTTGTCGGCACATATATCCCGTACCGTCCTGCGCCACCGCCCTTGATTCGCCGTAACCTCACCCGGGTCCATCGAACGGGCCCGGACGACACCGAATGCCTCTGCAGTTTGCTTGTCCAACCGGGCCAGGTCCGGATCGGCACAGATCATTTGCTCTACGGCCGACGACGCATTCCCACAGTCAAAGCTGGGCCCAGTCGAAGCGCCATCCGCCAGCGGCTCGTCAGAGTTGGGCTCTTGGTAATCGTCCGCCTTCGTCGACATCGCTGAATCATAAGCAGGATCAACGTCCACTGCCTGTGACTCTTCCACTGGGGCCGCAGCTGCGGGAGCCATGGCTTGTGTTTTGCTCCGGACATTGGAGCTGATAGCCGCTCCGATGCCAATAAGATCTCCAGGAAGCACCTGGACCTCGGCCAAGTGTTGTCCATTGACCGCCTGAGAGGTGTATTCAAGCCGTAGCTTGTAAACATCCTGCCCAGGGTTGTTGAATGGCGCGGCCAGGTCAGCTTCGCAACTGTAGCGGCTGATCTTCTCATCAAAGCTCGTCGGATGAGCCAAAGAGATGGGAAGAACACTGCGAAGCTGCTCTGTGCTCAAGTTGGCAGCAGCACTTGCCGCCCCCAGCTCCCGCTGGATGATGCTGCGAACCAGGTCCAGAGTCATCTCATCGCCGCACTCCGGCGCTCCGGCCTTCCCGCACCCTACGAGTGCAGGAAGCAAGAACGCACTGCTTAGAACCATTTTTTTCATTGACATCCTGTCCTCGTCGCAAAGGTTGGGCAACGCCCTCTTATGCGGCTATCGACCCCGTTGCGAATTTCTTTAGAGAGCTAACTTGGGGCCATCGTCATCCAACGCCGGCGGAGTCAGCCCCGCTTGTGGGGCCGACTGCGCGACTGCAGGTGACTTTCCAGGGACCGCTTCCCCGCCAGCAAGTTCTTTTCGACTAAGTAGCAATTGTGTGCGCAATTCCCTGCTGAGTGCCCTTGCTAATTTTCACTTAACTGGTTGGCTACGAGCACACACCAACCGAGGACGCACATTGCTTGATCCACGAACCCAAATCGCCGCGCTACTTCTGAGCAGCAGCTTCAATCCCACCGTCCATCGCACTCGCGAAGAGCGCTTGGGAAACATCCAAGCCGCTCTGGAGCTCGCGGAGCACGTCCTGGGCAGGTCTTCAGGAAAAAGCCCGATCCAACCCATCGATGCTCAGTTGACCGACGACGGGCACACACCAACGACGGAGGAACCATGACTGATCCACAAACCCGAATCGCCGCGCTCGTTCTGAGCGGCACCATCGAACGAGCGGCTCAGCGTACACAGCAGGAGCGCTCAGAAGATGTTCGAGTGGCCTTGGAGATCGCCGCCGAGGTTTTGCGCCAGCGCGCAGGTGGAAACCCAGTCGATCTCATTCACGACGGGCCGCGCGTCCAGCCACGGTCCGCCCCCACAACTAAGGAACGCGTGGAGGTAAAAGAGGATCTGGCTCCCTTGGACCAACTGCTCGCGGATCGGCGGGGAATCAGGCCCTCGGCCAAGCCGCCAACGAGCAAACGGCCAACGCTTCATTGAACTTCCCAAGCCCCCCGCCACAGCGGGGGCTTCTCACTCTTATCAGTGAAGCCTTGGCCGAGGCGTGGCCTGCTGCGTGGATACAGTCAGCTTTGCGGGGTCTTCCGTTTCGTGAACCGGATCCTCCAACTGATCCAGGGCTACCCTGCTGCCGGTTTCCAACTCTGCCACGGCGGCTGACAGCTGATTCGCACAGGCCTCTTCCTGACCGTCCTCGATCTTGGTACGAGCTTTTCTCAGGGCATCCAAACGCTGCTCGATTGCTGCCAAACGACGTCCGCGACGCCGGGCCCAGGCCACCAGTCCAGCGCCTGTTGGTCGGGGCTGCTGCTCGACGAAGTCCTCCAACGACCTCTCGGCGCGCGTCAGAAGCGAAGCTGCCCGACGTTCAGCCTCCACCCGCCGCATCCACTCCGTCGCTCGTCTTCTCACTGCGGCCAAGCCCCTCAGCGTTCGCTGGACATCCTTGCGCACCCTTGTTCCCACGCTCCCGTTGCCAATGGCCGAGTCCAAGCGATGTAGAAGCACGAGTGTGGAGCGAAGCGCACCCTCAAGGCCCGCGGCCACCACGTCACGCCAAAGTCCCCACGCGCTCTCCATCAGGGATTGCAGCGATGGTTCGTTTGCATCGTGAGGAGTGCGAATGGCCAGAACTCCTCGCCGACCGAATCCCTTTACGTCCTCGATGTAGCTTTCACCTGATTTCGCCCCCAGCTCGACACGGTTCGGCGGCATCGATACATGTCCGCGGGCACGGTCTGTATCCGTCGTTGCCCTCTCAAACCGTATCGCTGCCTGATGCACAGCACCCTGGTTGTCCGCAACGATGTTGGCCAGCACCTTCCCGACATCGGTCTCCACTCCCCGCCGTTCGAGCGCTGAGGCCTGCTGGCCCAAGTGGATCGTTGGGCGCCGCCTGAGAACCGCAGCTTCGACGATGTCGCCGCGCTCGAGCGCGTCCTCCGCTTGCGCTTCCAAACTTCGATGATCGACGGACACTGGGATCTCGGCAGCGGCCAGGTGCTGGTTTGTCAGCTGGGCCACCATCGCCCGAAGCCACTCCACTTCGCTGCGTCCCGAGGGGCCACCGTCGAGCTCGCGCGTTTTGTCCGCAAGGCCTTCGGCATCCAAGCGCCGGGTGGTGGCGAGGATGTGCACGTGCCAATTCAGTCCATCGTTGCTGCCCGGCGAGTGGATGCTCGCTTGGACTGCAAAGCCGTAGCGATCAACCAAGGCCCGGGCGATGTCCGCCGTCAGGGCCGAGCGCTGCTGCCTGTCGAGCTCATGCGGAAGTGCGATCTCAAACTCGCGGGCCACGGTCGCGTCTTTTCGCTTTTCTGCCGCCTCCGCCGCTTGCCAGAGGCTGGCCGCATCGAGCGACCAGTCGGGCGCCTTCAAAGGCACCACCCAGCGGCTCTCGACCACGCCGCCTCTGCGGGAGTAGTCGTGCCGTGCTCCCGTGCGCTCATCTACGAGCGACAAGCCCGCGCGGTAGGCCGCGGCGGCAACGGCCGAATGGCCTTTGGCACGGGAGAAGGTTTTGACACGGGTGTGGTAGATCGCCATGCAGAGAGCTCCAGTTCTTTGAGCTCTTTATGCCTTTGAATTTGCCGTTGGCAAGTCGCAAAGCGGCTTGGGGTTCAAGGGGCGAAGCCCTTTGCGCACGCATCACTTGTGATGCCTAAGTGCGCTTTTCGCTCTTTGCTTTTGCATCTTCCTTTTCTGATTTTCAGAATTGCTTCAAGTGCGAATGCGATGTCGCCATCAATAGGTTGACGGATGAGAAATCATTGCTTCACTGAAGGAGACTTCACTAGGAGAAGATCATGTCATCCACCAATCACTACCGCGATCAGATCCAACGGGCCACCCATCGGCTGGCCCAGCTTCAAGCCAGGGAGCTTCTGGCGCATCAGCGGCAGGATGCCAGGGAGAAAGCCATCAAGCGCCGCGACGACGCCAAGCGCAGACGACAAGTGGCCGAACTCGTTTTCCTGGCCGGAGCCCAGAACCTGCCAGACAACGAGATCGTCGCAGCCCTGCAGCGACACATGCTTGCAGTGAACGAAACACGGCTCTCACCACCCCACTGATCATCCCAGCTCACTCGTACGGCCATCAACGTCAAGGCTTGGGGCAGGCACGCCAATGCCCTGGACGCCAATACTGAATGGGCGAATCCTGGCCATCCCAGAGCCTCGCCCCGTCCTCGCTATGCGCGTCTCACGTGGGGTTGGCGAGCTACAATGCCCCAAAAGGAAGCGCCAAAGGCAGGGGGCCACATGGCGAGAAGGAAGCAAACCGCAGGCGGCTGGATCGTCGCAATCCTGGTCGTCATAGCATTGGTGCCAAAGGAAGTCTGGATCGGTTTGGGGATCGTCCTTGCGGTGGCCGCCGCCGTTTGGCTCTGGGCCAAGTGGCAGGCGATGCGCCCGAAAAGGACACCCTCTCCCGCCAAGCCGGTCCCCGCTCCAGAGCCGACCTTGGCGGAGTTGATCAAGGCATCCGCTCTTCCATCTGGGCAGGCGGCACAGAGACAGCCCCGCGCAGAAGCTGCCCAACCGGCGAGACGCGCGAATATTGAATCGGGCACCTCCTCGAGATCGGTCGGCGCTGCCGTTTCAGAAGATGCGCGCCCGGTCGGCTCTGAGGGTCGCTCGGCGCTGCCCCCGGCGCCGCCCCCGAGCAGAGCGCGCCCAGAGACTCTTTCGCCGCCCCGTCCTAGCAATTTGGAAGACGCCAAAGCCGCGGTGAGCATGCGCCTCGCCATCGAGTCCGCCGCACGGGTGCTGACGGCTGCGGGCTCCGG
>Ga0302347_1003912_pt1 | contig 12502 bp, 15 predicted proteins | sample PhyWR1_FD_202178 | JGI IMG/M metagenome (GOLD analysis project Ga0302347, IMG submission 202178) | Leaf surface microbial communities from wheat plants in UC Gill Tract Community Farm, Albany, California, United States - DLSL W.R1 (v2)... | ecosystem: Host-associated > Plants > Phyllosphere >...
TAATATGGTTCAATGTCATTATCTTGAAGAAATTCCTCCATGATCCCCATACCTGTTTTGTACTTCCTAATGTCGCTCATAGTGCCTGTGTGGTTAACTAAGAACATCCGAGTATCTTTGTTCATATATTCCCACAAGAACTCTAAAGGCTCTCTAATCGGGTTGTCTATGCCGTTCTCATTGATGTATTCCATCGTGGTATAGTAGTCCTTCATTTCAAACCGTTCACCGTCGTAATCTTTTGTAATTGGAAACCATCCCATAAATTGACGAGGCGTTATATACTTCATTCCCACTAATATTGTTTGATCCAAAAGATATTGATTTTCCAATAACTCAATTGGTCGGTTTTTTACTCTCTCTTCCCAGGTACCGTAGTTCTTAATCCCATAGAAAATGAATTTTTCAATGTGTGATTGAAATATTTCTTCGTCCTGACTGCTTGAATCATAAGAACGAGAATAGTTTTCTAATGCTCGTTTATAAGCTCTTTGCCAAATTCTACGCTTGAATGCTGTTCTATCTAACTGGATAATCATGTTTTCTTTCATTCCTTTCTATTGCTGCATCATCGTAGCTTATTAGCCACAATAAAATTAGTGGTACGGCAATACATAATTTTGCCCCGATTGACAGTTGACTTAGTGACATTCCACTTATAAAAGCGATAACAAGCCCTCTAAGCTGTTTTAGTTTCCTCATGATAATTTCCTCCTTGTAACCGTGCGCCCCACGCTAGCCGATTATTTTTGGTGTTCTAATACCCAACGAACGATATCGTCTTTTGAATATAATTTCATGCCGTCAATAATAATTGTTGGCATTCCTTGTTTCTCAAATTCCTTAAATTTGTTTATTGAAACTCCGACGAATTGAGCAGCATATTTTTGCTTCAAAAACGGCTTGTCTAGCCCAGCAACTCGTTTCGCTTCCTCAATCGAATCTTTCGTGATATTGAAGATATGTTGCTTTAGTGATGCGCTTTGTTCGTCTGATAGCGTTACTTGAATGTTGTTCATTTACTCACCTTCTCGTTGATTAGCCAATCGACTAATTTTTTGTATACAGTTTTTCTTACTGATAAAAGTTGTTCATTTTCTATTCTTCCTAAAGTTTTAGAAGAAATTCCAATCTCATTTGCCGCGATTGCTAACGTTATATTTTTTCTTGCTCTCCTTTCTCTTAGTTTTGCAATCATTTCTAAATCTAGTTCAAACATTTACTCACCTCACTCACGTTATGTGAATAATATACACTCTCAATTTGTGAGTGTCAAGAAATAATTCTCGATTTGTGAATTTTTTGTGGACTAAAAACATGAATTATGATTATAATAGACACATAAACAAAGAAAGGAGTTTCTTTTTTGGATAATAGAATTGCAGAATTGAGAAAAGAAAATAATCTTACTCTTAAAGAATTAGGAGAAATACTCGGTGTACGTGATAACACTTTAAGCCAATATGAAACAGGAAAAAGAAATCCTCAGTTGGGATTATTACAAGAGATAGCAAATTATTTTAATGTTTCAATAGAATACCTAACTAGAGAGACTAACAAACGAGATTACAAATTAGAAAATGACAAAGACGCTATAAGGTTAATACGCCATATCAAAGAAGGATCGTTGAGTTACTTAGATTTTTCTTTATCAACTTCTTTGAAACTTGCTATGTGGATAATAAACCATGAGGATTTGTTAGGGGTTGATGAGTATAGAGATTTATTACCAACTGCTGCCAGTTTCATTAAAACAGTATCTTCTGAAAATGAAGTGCTGAAACACTATAGTAAAATGCGTAAACATGAGAGCGAAATAATAGATAAAATAGATGAGAAGTTAATATTAGAAGAAGATTACTATGGTGCATCGCCAAGCCAAGTTCTTGAGTTTATTGAGCAATCAGAGAGAATAAGTTATGAAGATTTAGAACAAGTTATGAAATATATGCAATCACTTCCAGATAGTATTGATGAATAATTAAAACCCTCCACCAGCGCCCCACGCTAGCAACGGAGGGAAAACAAATGGCAACAATCAAACAATATACAAAAAAAGACGGCTCTAAGCTGTGGATGTTCCAAACCTATTTAGGTATTAATCAAGCAACCGGAAAGCCTGTCAAGACGACTAGGCGAGGTTTTAGCACAAAAAAAGAAGCCCAACTAGAATTGAATAGGCTTCTAGTGGACTTTGAAAAGAACGGACTGGAAAAAAGCAATAATGAGACGTTCAAAGAGGTTTATGAGCTTTGGTATGATAACTATAGAAAGACGGTCAAGGAATCAACTAGCATTGCGACAGAGCGTTATATGAAACTACATGTTTTGCCTGTCTTTGGCGAATGTAAAATCAAGCATATCACGACTAAAATGGCTCAAAAGGCTGTTAATACATGGGCTGATAAATTACAAGTATACAAGGTTGTACTTCAATACGCTTCAAAGGTTACTGATTACGCTATTACTTTAGAAATACTAGAAAGCAATCCTTTTGAACGCGTATCAAGACCAAAGGTGAAACGCACCAGGAAAGAAAAAGAAATTAAGTTTTATACCAGTGACCAAGTGCAGCAAGTTCTAAGCTTTCTGGATCACAAAGTAAAGCAAGTGAAAGATGATAATTTACTCTACAAATATTTTGCTGAGTGGGATTATACAATATACAGGACTTTAGCATTTACAGGTATTAGAGGTGGTGAAGCGTTGGCTTTGAATTGGAATGATATTGATTTCAATAGCAAGACGTTAACCATAAACAAGACATTATCTAAAACGAGAAAAGGTTATGATGTTTTGCCACCAAAGACAAAATCATCTAATAGAATTATTTCCCTTGATGATAAAACTTGTACAGTCCTGAAAAAATGGCAGCTAAGGCAAAAAGAGTTTTTCTTTCAAAATAGGATCAAGAATAAGAACATTATATTTTCCGATTATGAAAGCAACTACTCAAATAGACAATCATTGTACCAACGTTCTACTCGATTAGCTAATTTTGTTTCATTGCCTAACATCGGCACTCATGGTTGGCGGCATACTCATGCTTCTATGTTATATGAAGCTGGTGTACCCATGAAAGAAGCACAAGAACGACTAGGACATGCAAGCCTAGAAATGACCAACTCAATATATACTCATCTTAGCGACAAACAAAAAAATGCCACTGCAGAAAAGCTAGCTCAATTCGCTAATTTTTAGGAAATGGCATTCAAAATGGCATTCAAGTGTCTGTTCACCTTAAACAAAAAAGCCCTACCCCTTGCCACACAAGGGATAGAGCCGTTCAATTAAATTATTATTGAGCCACTGGGTATAGGTTTTAGCCCGTTTCATAGCGTTTTATATAGTTTAATTATAATATTTATCAAGCATCATTTTACTTTATCAAGTCACTGAATATCATTAAGTATTTTACTAATGGCATTCATTTTGGCATTCACTAAAATTTCTCATTAGCGTGGGGCGCTGTACATAGTTTCAACAACTGGGTTACTGATAGTAACTTGGCTCGAAAATATAGGATCAGTTCTAAAATAACGAATCGTGACTTATGACGAGCCCTCTTTTCATGCCCTAACGTTTTGTTAGGTCTTCCCCAATTATAAGAAATAATAACTAGGCAGCATTATGATACTCTGTTTGCGTGGTCCTATTCACTCAAGCCAATTTTGGCTTCGGCTATTCAATCGGTTGGAAACTCAGCTTATTATTTTTTCATTAATTCAAAACATGGTAATTCTTTATTTTGAGAATTTTTGTATGTCGATTCGATAAAATAATCGCCCAAAGCAATTTTGCTTTCGGCTAAACTGCTGTCATTGCATAGAACCATAGTAAAAACGATCAGATTAGAGATTACTCAATGTTGAGTCATTTGGCAATTCATTGGCTACTAAATATAAAGCGGATTGACAACAAAATCATCAGAACGCAAATCTGAGTTTTGATATAGTCAGGGGACAAGGGAAAAGTTACGAGTCCTCTTTTTGTACCCTAGCTTTATGCTAGGTCGTCCCCACTCTATTTTGTAGCGAATTAAAAGTGATCAGCTATCCTGATATATCGTTGTACATTCACTATCAGTACCACTTAACACTTAGTATTTTGCTACTCCTCATATTTGTAAACTTTCGCTTTCTGGAATAGTGAAGTGTGGCCAAACGAAAAACATTTTCTTTAATATCTTTCCTCACTCCTAAAACCACTTCACCATCGCCTTTTTTCTCGGAAAATACCAAAGTTAATTTCATTGCATTCGGCTTTAAATTTTCGGTTGGATAAAATATTCTTCCCTCGGCTTCTTTTAAGAACACAGATAGATAGCTATAGCTTTCTATCCGTTCTTTGATATTATAATAACCGAACTCAGAACGCTTTTTTATATCTTTATATAAGAGCTTTCCGTGTTCAATTGATGTGCATATTTGAGTAGCGCTTTTACCTTTTACACAATAGTGCAAGCCTAGCAAATGTGGAAAGTTATTTTCTTCTATTTTTATATTGATACACGATATACTTTTGTAGTTGGTTTGCATCTCCACAGTCTTATTACCAAAATTAGTCTTGTAATCTGAAAGTAATTCTTGTAGGTTGTAAGTCATATTTTACCCTCTCAAACAAAAAAGAAGATGCCAAAATGCATCTTCGCTATGTACCTGATAGCACAAGACAAGTCTCTTGTGGGGACTTACGCAATGCTACAAAGCCACACGCAGGCAACACAACTATCAGCTATTGTGCTTCTACAATTTAGTAGATTTAAAGGATGAAGAAGATAGTATCTTCACTTGTAATATAACACCATAACTATTTTTAGTCAATACGCTATATGCTTTTAATCATGCTCAAAGAGTATTATAAGAAGTTGTTAAAACAAAAAAAGTAAAAAAAGACGTATGAAACAGCATCATTACAACTTATATAATATTTTTAAATTTTTCATTAAATAACAAAGTTAATCAGACTTAGATACATCTTGCTACAAAAAAATCCCACCTCAAAAGAGATGGGCAAGGAAATGATGTAAAAGTTATATGTCCTTATTAATAGAATATATTAGCTTACGGCTTATTTCAAATGATATGCATTGATTAATTAAAAAAACCGACCCCTAGCACAAGGGACGGTTTAAGGAAAAGTATGTCTAAATCTTATAGTATCCAAGCTAAATTTATTATAACATTATAATTTATTTTAGCCAACTTAAAAAGAACGTTTTTGTTTTTCGATTCTCGATGATTCTATTTCTCTAAACGCCTTACCCAGAATCGCTCGTTCTTCAAAGCTATCAAGTTTTTCTAAAGTGACCTTTTTCAGCTTATCAAGGTTGCTTTTAGCTTCTTCTTGTTCTATTTGATCGTGGTAGTCAAGGACAAACGCTCCTAGCTTCCGCTCTATCCGCTTCAATTCGTTCTGTACAACGTCTACAGGTCTATTGAATACTTTCGCTACCTCTTCAAACGGAACGGGCTTAAACGTGCTGTAATCGCCTAACAGTTCGTCAAAATTACAACCCTCTGTTGATTTGTAATAGCGTTCAGCCAGCCAGTTTACTTCCTCTGGTTCTAATTGCTTTAGCCCTTTGAAAAAGGTTAACGCTGAAACTTTAGCATAGTGCTGTAGCTCCTGGATATGCTTTTCATAATAACGCCAGTGCCTAAGCTTAAATTTAGCTCGTTGTAACTCTCTTTGATACCTAACCATGCTTACACCCCCACCGTATTAAGCAATCGATCAATATTGCCCATAAAGTCATTTTCAATGAGTTCTACAGGTTCTACATATTCCGTTTTCGTACAGTAACACATTACAATAGCTTGGTTTATTTCCTCTATTTCTTCGGTGGCCAACTGATCCAGTCTTTCGTTTATGCAAACATAACCTTTTACATATTTATCTTGAAAATACTTGCGTTCCTCTGCAGTCAGTGACGAAAGAAACTTATTCCAAAAGCCTTGCTTCATTTTCAGTATTTCTATGTGGTGATCGATCGTCCTTAGTGTCTCGTCCAGCTTCTCGATTGCCTTATCTGCTTTGATTGATTGGCTTATGATCTCATAGCCAGTATAGGCAATAGTCGTACAGAAAGACTGCTGATAGAATGCCCAATGTTTATAAGCCTTTTTCTGAACAAGCTGTTCTATTCGCTTATCGATCATCATATATTGACTGATAGCAAATTCTTCTAAACTTTCCATGCGACTACCACCTTTAATTTATTGTACGTTTACATCATAACCATCTAACGCACCATTCATAGAATCTTGATAAGGTGTCATACTCATTTCTCCGTCAAGTACAGAATAGTCCCACAGAAAATCAGTGCTTAATACTTGAATATCTTCCCTTAGCTGTTCTTTTTCTTGGTATTCCTCAGTAAGTCTATATTCTTGACCTTGGCACGTTTCTTCTGCGTAAAAAGCTAGCTTAGTTCTTAATCTGTCTTGTAAACCTCGTTCTTTTGACGATGCTTTCACTCGTTGAAATTCATAGTTTTCCATTCTGTTACCGTTGTCTATGCGATTATGCACATAGTCTATAAACTCGGTATCTTCCATATTTGAAAGTTTTAAATCAAAATCTTGTCGCTGTAGTAACTCTTGTTGTGGATTGGTGTATTCTCGCTCTGTTTCGTAGCTTCTGCGTATACTTTCAAGTTCTAAATCAATATTGCGAATAGCTTCGGTTCGTCCTTCGTTTAACGTTTGCTTGATGTCTCTTATCGATTGGGTTATGAAGAATTTGATATCGTCTGTATTTTCTCTTGTCCTTTTTTTGCGTTCCACTTCATTCAACATGTTATTGTATAAATTCCACGCTTCTTTTTGGTACGGTAACTCTAGTACAGTTGGTTTTGATAATTTACTCATTTTTTATTCTCCCTTTTCTTTATGGTTTTTAGGTAAGCCATTTTTAATTTTTTTTGATGTTTCTAACCCTTTGTCTAGCTCCTGAGTTAACTCTTTGAAAGCTGGCTCGTTTAATGTTGAAACGGCTTTTTTTAGTTGGTTATATGCATTTTCATGATTCATCTTTACTACCCTTCCTCTTTTTTTTTAAACAGATATCATCAATAAAAACTACAGTTCTATGATCGATATTTCTATCTTCAAGAAGTTTTTCGTCATCGACAATCAAAATAGGCTCGTACTCTCTAACGCCCAATTGACTATTGATTTTATCAATCCGCTTTTTAGTGGCGATTCTAAACATCATCAGATAACACCTTTTCAACTTTTTCAATCCGTTCTTGTATATCGTCTAATTCTAATGATCGGTAGGCTACATCAAGAACATTCTTAGCAGACTGAACACGAGAACTTGTTGGGGCTTCTTTGTTGTTCATGATCTCCGACAACACTTCTACCGCTTCCTCTGATTTTTTCTGCAGTCGTGCTGTTACTTGCTGCATTGCATCACGTCTAATTTTTCGGTATTCGTCCATGAACGTTTGATCCTTTAAATACTTATAGCCAGTTGTCCGATTGATATTTGCTTTCTTGCAAGCTTCATCGATCGATCCAGCTTCAAGCAATGCTTTTAGAAACTTATCCTGTCTGATATTTAATTCAGCCATTTTTTTCGCTCCTTTCCATTGAGTATGCTTTTAAATAAAAAAAGAGGACACAAGCACCCTACTCCGAAAACGGAATAAAGTAACTTGCGCCCTCTGGTTTTTCCAGTCAGACTTTGCTATTGATATGCTATTATTATATCATTTTAGCACTCTTTTTACTAGCTTTTACATACGTTTTTAGCTTGTTTATTTGACTTAATCAAAACTTTTATCAAGTCTAACCATTGCACTTTGAGTGTTGTTGATATCTTCTACAAACCCTCTCCAACTACTACCACCTAAGTTTAGGTTTAGCTGTAATGGTTGCGGATTATTCGCTACTCTCGTCATATTCTCGTTAGATAATGAACTGTTACTTGTAAGACTATTACCCAATATTCCTGATACGTCCGGCATAGCAGCCAGAGCTAAAGTTTCACTTACTTTTAAAACATACTTTTCACTATCAGCCATCCCTATCGCTAAGCCTTCACCTACAAAACCGCCTAATTTCATCATGACACGAGACGGTGAATGAATATCTAACGCACTTTGGATCGTTCTAGCAATGTTGTTGGCAATGCTGTTTGCCGTAGCAATAGCTGAGTTCCCTGCCGACATCAAGCCATTGTTAAAGCCAATCATGGCGTTGTAACCAAGGCTCTGCATACTGTTAGGTAAATTCTGCATACTTTGAACCATTCCCATTGCAATGTTATGCATAGAGTTAACAGGTAAGTTTTTGTTACTTTCGAGGCCTTGAACTAGGCCAGCAACAACAAAAGCCCCATTTTCTACCATAACTCGAGAAGGCGAATGGATTCCTAAAGAATCTCTTACGTTTTTATCTACTCCGTCTCCTAAGTCTTTAGATGCACTATCTACAAGTTTTGAATTGTCTGTTATCCCTTTACTTAATCCGTTAGGCACTTCTTTTCCTGTTTCGTAAAATTTTGGTTTCAAATTATCGAAGGGATTTTCTAGTTTTTTCACTACGTTGTTTGCTGCTTCTTCGACCTGACCGGAACTATTATTAATATCTTGAGAAACGTTGTTCATGATATCTTTACCTAATTGAGCTAAACCAGAATTTTTTGACAATTCCGAAGCCGTTTTGTTTGCATCATTAAAAGCTTTGTTAAGCCCCTCCGTTATTTTCGGACCACCTTCGCCGATTGTACTTCCGTAAGCATCCGTTGCAAGATCACCATTTTGTTTGAAAAGTCCTGTGATTGTAGCGAATTCTTCATCAGTTGAATTTGCTAGTACTTTCAAAGCGGCCGCATTTTTTTCTACTCCGCCATTTTCAAGTTTTTTAATATAGCCAGTATCAAAACTATCCCCAGCTCGTTCATAGGCTTTTGCTAGATTATCTTTCCATTCCTCGGTAGCTACTTGGTTGTGTTGTAGGTTTCCGATCATATCATTCATGCTTAATTCGCTTTCAGTGTTGATCTTTTTGAATGCATCCGTTGCACTTTCTCTTAAAGAGTTATATTGAGTTTGCATAGAATCGAAAGCCGTTTTCTGGGTATCATTCAAGCTTTGATAATCAATCTTGCCTTGTTCTACCATTTCAGAGCGAGCGTTTTTCAACTCTTCTTGTCTCGCTTTTTCTGCTTCGTCTCTGATTGCTTTTTCTTTAGCAATCATTTCTTCAATTGAATTTGAAGCTTCTTGCGCCGCTGAAAGAGCTTCTTCAGCATTTCTCTTGTTTTTCAAATCTAAAATACCCATAGCTTGAAAACCATTTGTTTTCTCACGTACTTTGTTCAATGCTTCTTCGGCTTCTTTTTCCTTTAAAAGTGCTTCATTTCTTTGAGATTGCAAATCCACAAGGCTTTGTTCGGCATCAGCACCAGCTTGAATTTTATTCTGCAATTCCAAGCGTTTAGTCGATTGTTCATTACTTTTGCTCAAACTGTCCGCTTCCGCATCATAACCCAATCCTAAACCTTGAACTTTTCCGTTTAATTCTTCCACTTTTTGGGATAACAATTCTTTTTGTTCAGTGGATTTGTTTTCTTGTGCAGCTAAAGAATAAATCTCGTCTTTAAGGTCTAAAGTCGCCCTCGCTTGATTGCTTGCTCGATCTGCTGCTGTTTCTTGGCTTTTGGCCGTTTGCTCAACTGAATCTCGCAATTCTTCGCTAGATTTTTTCAGCGCCTTTGTTTCTGCAGTTTGATTCTTATACACCCATGCAACAGTTGCGCCTACTCCCGCAATAACACCCATTGCAATTCCAACAGGTCCTAATGTTGCGTACAAACCTTTACTAGCTGTCTTAAATCCTGTTGTAACTTTTGTTGCTATCATTTCTACAGCAGTCTTAGCCTGTATTTGTTTTGTTAGTGCGCCGTATAGGATAGTGGATATCTTCATCACGCCTGTAGCTCCTGATTGTGCAGCAGCTAGTGCTACCGTAGGCGCAACTCCAGCTTTAACAGAAATTGAATACATCCCGAACGCTGCTTGTGAGGCTAGTACACTTTTATTCATTGCGGTCATCCATGTGTTGACAGAATTTACAATTTTCATCGTTCCATAAGCAGCAGCTAAACCAGTCACTGCTACAGTCAAAGGCGGAATAAGCGGAGTAAGCTTGCTCACGGTTTTAATGAACGCTTCTACATACGGAGAAGCCCCTTCTATCGCTTTATTTATAGAGTTGAAAGCATTATTTATTTGCCCTTTCAACACATCGAATATGCCAGCGATACCGTCCGCATTGATTCCTGATGTTTTTACAAGGTTATCTAAAGCCTTGATACTATTAGCTACGCCTTTTGAAATCGAGTTCGCCATGTTTGAGAATGATTTCCCAATACCTTTAGTATTTGTACGTGCTAATTCGCCTAGTTCATCACTCATGCCAACTAATGCGCCGTTGAATTCATCAATGCTCTTTTCGCCACTTTGCAGAGCTTTGTATAAATCATTGGTGCTAGCTTCAGCACCCAACATTTCTTTAGCTACTTTATCTAGTCCGATTCCCATTGTTTCTTGGAGTGATTGCCACGTATCCATGTCAACTTTTCCGAGACGTAACATCTTGATATAAGCATCCGTACCCCGAGCCGCTTTATCACCACTTGAACTACTGGCAAGCAAGGCGTTGTTCAAAGCTATGGTACTTTCAGAAGCTTTATCTGCATCTCGAAATGTTAAAAACATCTGTTGAGAAGTAGCCGCCACATCATCTAATTTTGTAGGCAACCCGTCAATACCGTCAGATAGAACTTGAATACCTCGGTCAGAATCTTCTGCGCTCGCTCCTAATGATTGCAATACTTTAGGGTACTGATTCAACGTATCAAAACGGCTAATTGCTGCACCTAATGAATTAGTAACTGCAGAAACGCCCATATCTACTAATTTAAAAACACCGATACCTTTGGCCACATCTAAGATGCTGTTGTTTGTTTTTTGCATTCCTTTGTCTAAATCATCTGTGCTACCAGTAGCTTTTTGCATGGTACTAGCAAAATTTTTATCTACAGCGGAAATTACAGCTTGTATGCTAAACGATTCAGCCATTCAACAACACCTCTGTTTTATCTGTATGTCTCATAATTTGCTCCTTTCAAAATGATCTCACGATTAAATTTTTTTCTGTAAATAATTTGACCTAAAACAATCACATTAAAATCAATTAGACTTTTAGTTTTTAAATATGATTGTTCCAGCTTTAGCAACTCTTTTTTTAACTCTCTTTTAGACATGCTTTCTAAATTGCTACTGTATATCTCTAATTGATTGGCAAAGTTTTGCTTGATTGCTTCTTTGGTTTCATCGATTGAATAACGTACACTTGATTTGCTCATACGTTCCCCTTTCTTAATAAAAAAAGAGGACACAAGCTCTATTGATTTCTCAATAAAACTTATGTCCTCCAGTTTTTCTGGTCAGACTATTAAATTTTTATGCTTTCCGAAACAGTTACATGGACCACTTTATTATCAGTGATACGAATTTTAATTTCGCAATGTTTAGGAAGCTTTTTTTCTAAATGACTTTTGACACCATTAGAAACAATGTAAACACCATCTTTTTCTATAGCTGTTCACTCCCTTATTATACCATTTTTACGTTTATTTTTCTACGTTTAGGGCGCTTTCTCAATGTCTTTTTGCCACGTTTTCAAGTCTACCTGGTAAAGAAAATTGATCCGTTCTTGCATGTCACGAATTTGTTCTTTATAGGCTTTCGTGCCGTCTAGTCTTTCTTGTTCGTTAGTGGCAATATAGTACCCACGATCATCACCGCTCCTAATTGCCACCACTGGAACGCCTTTTCTTACAAGGCTGCTTACAACGATATACACTTTTCGTTCATCAATCCCTAACAGCGTACCGATATCTTTCAACGGTATTTTTCGTTCATTGCCGATAGGTATTAAGTCTAGTACATCGCTTTCGATTGTGCTTAATACTTTCACTCACTTCCCTCCTCTCTATTTGAATTATTTATACTTAAACCTAAGACGATTAAGCCTATAAGGTTGAGTAAACATAATAACAATGTGACGATTGAAAGATTATTCACGTCATTCACCTTTATCTTTTAAAATATTTTTGACTGCAGCACCTAATATCATAAGACAGAAACTTACTACAATTGTTCCTGCTATTGCCATGATGCAATATTGAATGAATAACATCCAATCACCCCCTTTCTGTTGAGTTTTCTTACTTTTTGTTTATTGCTCGTTATACCAGATTGAAACAGTCGTCAAGCTTCCTAAGTCGTTGCTATCTCCAATTGAAGCACTACTTTGCTTTATCTCACGAATAATAATATTAGGGTTTTCATTTAGAAAATCTTGCACTTCCTCATTTATCGTTCTAGTTCCAACATTTATTTGTAGTTGCGTCAGTCCGCACGTTCCTTCAAAAAATACTACTTTCATTTTTCTTCTCCCTCTCAAAATCTCTAGAATTCGAT
>Ga0302347_1003913_pt1 | contig 12499 bp, 11 predicted proteins | sample PhyWR1_FD_202178 | JGI IMG/M metagenome (GOLD analysis project Ga0302347, IMG submission 202178) | Leaf surface microbial communities from wheat plants in UC Gill Tract Community Farm, Albany, California, United States - DLSL W.R1 (v2)... | ecosystem: Host-associated > Plants > Phyllosphere >...
GATAAATACTGAACCCTAAGTTGAACGTAATTTTAGAAGTTAAACCTTCGTTCCCGAATCCAGTCACTCCGTTGTATTTTACCAAACCTTCTACCCCGATGTTAGGTGTGATAAAGTAAGAATAACCTGGTCCAACTCCAAAATCCAATCCTGTGGTGGAAATACCGTTTTCTACGGAAGTTCCTCCTATACCAACGTTACCTTCGAAAAACCAACGCCCGTGATTGAGTAAATTATCAACACCTTGCTCTCCAGGAGACAAGAAATATCTCCCTAATGCGCCTACTGCATAGTTAAATTGCGTAGATTGTCCTTTGCCTGGCTTTGCGAAACCTAGATTAACATAACCTCCAAGCGCTACGTTATCTTTGATGAAATATGCGGCCTTCGGTTGAATTGAGAAATCGTATCCTGCACCTGTATTTAATCCAAAATTACTTGTAACCAAGCTACTTCCTACCATCCAGTTTCCTTCTTGTATTTGTGCGTTAGCTGTAGATAATAATCCTGCTCCAACTACAAATGCTCCAAATAATATTTTTTTCATATCGACAAAATTTTCGTTTATAATTATATTTCCTACAATTTACAAACGTTGTGCCATTCAGTGATAATGAAAGATATTCAGCCCTAAAAAAATTAAATCAATAAAGCTTGGTTTGGTCTTTTACCGATTTATTATAATCAATTTACCCGTAAAAGTCTATCACATTTTGAGAACATCAATCCTTCTTTATAATCCGAAAGTTCTGCTATATTATCATTTCCTTTTAGCCATTCGATATATATTGCTGCTGTATTATTGCCAGCTTCATGTGAAAAAGGATACCCTCCTCCAAAACGGGGATTCAATTCTAAAACATACAATTCTCCCTCATGTTCAAAGACATCGCAGTCTAAATTTCCAAGATGCTTTAGATTTTCTCCAATTGTCTTGCCTACATTTTCAAAATGCTGATCAATTACTGAAATAGCTTTATCCGTCTCTCCAGAACGCATTTGTAATTTTTGACGAACAAATGTTCCAACATAGTTCCCTTCAAAATTATTCAAGACATCCATTCCATACTCATTACCAGGGATTTTTTCCTGAATCAAGATAGCATGGTCAATATCTTCTTTGCTCGCTTCTGCTAAAATTGTTCTCTTTAGACGGATAGTCTGCAGCCTGTAAGCCAAGTCCAATTCTTCCATATCTTCAGGAAAATCAATCCCTATGGATGCGCTACCCCAACGAGGTTTGATCACCAATGGAAACTGTAGTTCTCCAGTCGCAATAGCCTCTTTTGCCTTTTGTAGATCAATAAATGTTTTAGGTGACCTGAGTCCTGCATTTTCTAAAAACTTAACTGTTTCCCATTTATCAAAAGCAATGTTTATGGCATTTTCATCCGAAACAATAACTTTAGCACCCAAAGCTTCTATCTGAGGTTTTACGGCACTGAGTATCGGAAGTTCCAGATCGTTTAAAGATATCACACAATCGATTTGATTTTCTTCAACAATTTTTAAAAGAGAAGGGATATAATCTGAACTATAGATCGCCGGAACCTGAATTGCCACATCAGCATCTACCAGCGCTGGAGCTGTCAACTGCATGTCTGTTGCAAAAACTTTACCCTGATCTTTTAAAGCATCTTTGAAATAATTGATCAGATAATTTCTTCTACCGGCACAAGTGAAAAGTATATTCATTATTTTTTTTTGATTTTATCAAACCATTCATCCTTCAAAACACTGAAAACGTGCAGATCCTGCAATTTGCCTACACAAAAATAATGCTCTCTCAATATCCCTTCCGGGCTAAAGCCATTTCTTTGATAAACGTGTCTAGCTCTGTCATTTACATTAATGGTATAGAGGTAGACCTTGTTCAGACCCAACTCTTCAAACGCATACTCCAATACCATTGGAATGTTCTCATCCGGCAATCTCTGCCCATGGAATTCTTTTTCTCCTATGGTCATATAGAACTGAGCTCTTCTATGTTTCAAATCGATATTCAACAAACCTGTCATTCCTATCAATCTGCCAGTTTCTTTGTGGATGATACTAAAATTAACTTTGCTGTCATCCATCAATTGATTTTGAAACCATTTTTCTGTTTTAGAAAATGATAGTGGCCAATCAAACATCAGGGTTTCTCTTACTTCTTCATCATTCACCCATTTTACTCGGCTGGGAAGATCTTCTTTTTCGAGTAGCCTCAAATATATTTTTTCTGAGTTTAGCATAGTTTAATATTTTTTATTTATATCGACAATATTGATCAATGGAAATCCATTGCAAAGATTATTAACATTTGTAATTGCATCATCCAGATGAGGGAGGGAGCCTTCTATCATTCCAGCCCTATGTGATGATAGAATCACGTTATTCAATTTTTCAAATTCAAAAGGAGAAGGTTTTTGTCCATCTTTGATAGTTCCGTTCCAAGTATCAATAGCAGCTCCTTTTATAACTTTATCTGACAACAGTTCAAATAAGGCTTTTTCCTCTATTACTTCACCTCTTGCTGTGTTGATGAGATATCCATTTTTAAGAAGTGATAATTTTGAATGATCTAATAATTTATTGGTTTCTGTCGTCAACGGAAGGCACACAAATAAAAGCTCTATTTTTCCTAAAAAATCATCAACATCCTCAAGTACAAAAGACTCTGTAACATTCTGTTCTTTATCGAATTTTTTTTGACTTTTTGAGCAGACATAAAAATCGCAATCGAAACCAAGAAGGAGCTTATGTATTTTTTTGGCAATACTTCCGTAACCTAGCAATCCAACTTTCAGTCCTTTTAGAGAAACCGAAAATGGAGAAACCACATTGGAAGCATCCGGTTTTGGTCTGTTCCAGTTTCCTCTCGTCAATTCATCATGATGATAAGGTATTTTTTTCAACAAGGCCAAAGCCAGTGCTACGCTATGTTCTGCAACTGCCAAACTATTGGAGTGGGAATTGCATAAGACAAAATCATATCCTTCCAAATTAGACAGTTCCAGCTTATCAACTCCTGTCCAAGGAATCTGTATCAGCTCCAGTTTTTTTGCATTTGCTAATAACTCCGGAGAAAGATTGGGTCCCAAAAATACATCAGCATCTTTTGCCAAAGCAATCAATGTTTCCAATTCAAAATTTTCAGGAATTATAATTTCTGCTTCGGAAGATAATCCCGATTTTATATATTCCAGATCCTTTCCGAAAAAAGGTTTTGTTAATAATATTCGTTTCTTCATTTTAAAATTTCTTTATGAAATTAATGAGTTTTTCTATCCCAAGCTTAAGCTGATCATCATCTATACCAAAAGACAACCTTACATAACTGTCCCAGTTTTCTCCAAAAGCAATCCCAGGAGTCAAAGCTACTCCTTCTTCATCTATTAGTTTTGCACAAAAATCATTAGAATTCAAATTAGTTTGGCGGATATCCAAAAAATAGAAGAACCCGCCTTCTGGCCTGATCAAACCATTCTTCAAATAAGGACTTAATTCCGAATAGATAAAATCTGATCTATCCTGTAGTTTTTTTATATAATCTTTCAAAAATCCATAGCCATTTTCATAGATGGAAATACAAGCTTCCTGAATGATTGAAGACGTGTTGGTATTGATGTGTTGTTGTATTTTCACAATATCTCCCATCAATCTTTTAGGTGCGCACAAATATCCTATTCTCCAACCAGGAACCGAATGTGACTTGCTAAAACTATTTACATAAAAGATTCTATCTTGCATCTGTTCTTCCTGCGCCAATGAATAATATGAAGAATTATTATATATCAATAATTCATAAACATCATCCAAGATCACATAAATATCTTTGTCTCTGATCTGATCTAATATGAAATCAAATTCTTCTTTTTTGAAAATCCTTCCTGTCGGATTGTTTGGATTATTCAATATCAAGACCTTTGTTCTTTCCGATAGGCCTTCTATAAAATTTTCTTTGTTTAAACTAAAATCCTCGTTCAGATTTACATCCACATATTTTGCATCATTGGTAGAAAGTAAAACCTGTGGGATATAGCTCACATAATTCGGTGAAAAAAACATGACCTCATCTTCATCATGGACAAGTGATAACAAAATCAACTGAAGCGCTTGTTTCGCACCCGCAGTGATCATTACCTGACCTGCTTCATAAGAAAACCCATTTCTTATTTTCAAATCATTGGCAATAGATTCTCTTAATTGGTTGTTACCTAAAGAGTTAAGATATTTGGAAGAACTGTTGTTCGACAACGCATTTATCATTCCTTCTTTCAAAAAATCCGGAACATCTATATCTGGTTCTCCGATTCCCATCGAGATGATCTTTTGACCATCTGCTATTCTTTTTCTTGCCGCCTCTGCAAATACAAGAGTTGGTGATTGGCTAATTTTACTATTGATCTTCATTGCTCAGTTTATGGTTGTTTTTTTGGAATTCTTCTGTAGGAAATACATCTTTGTTCCCCACAACATTAGAGACGGTTTTGAAAATGATCTTTATATCCTTTATGATATTATAGTTTTCAATGTACTGAATATCATACACGAATCTCTCCTGCCAAGTAAGATTGGTTCTTCCCGAAATTTGCGCTAAACCGGTAATCCCCGGACTCATCGTAAATCTTTTCTTATATTCTTCCGGATAATTATCTATGGGGTAAGGAAAATATGTCACTGGCGGTCTTGGACCGATAAAACTCATGTCTCCTATTAAAACATTGAAAATCTGAGCCAGCTCATCCAGACTATATCTTCTTAGAAACTTTCCTGTTTTAGTGACTCTATTATCATTTTCATTTGTGAAAACACCTGTTCCCATTTTTTCTGCATTGGCGATCATCGTTCTGAATTTTATGATTTTGAACACTTTCATATCTTTTCCTATTCTTTCTTGCAAAAAAAATGGATTTCCTTTGTCCTCAATCATGATCAGTAATGCTAATAATATCAGAACAGGAGAAAAGACTACTATCAATGAAAAAGCAAGAACAAAATCGACAATTCTTTTTATGATGAGATTCATATTAATCTACTAAATTATTATAATAACTGGTTGCTTTTCTTAAAACAACCTTATGATCGTATTTTACCACTACCGGTTCTATACAATTTTCCCTCATTTTATGTAAAGATTCTTTATTTTCATATACATCTTTCATCTTGAAATATAATTCTTGTACATTCTTCGGGGAAATTAAATAACCATTTACATTTTCTTCTACAATTTCTGAATAACCAGTTATTTTGGTTGCAATAACAGGCTTCCCCATAAGGTTGGCTTCCAACAAAGACAATCCAAAACCTTCTCTATAAGAAGGAGAGACAAAAACATCCATTATATAAAGATATTTTTTGACATCCGTCTGATAGCCAGTCTCGATTATATTCTGGTTATTTTTTATGATGTTAATGGTGTCTTTTTTTAGAGGGTCGAGATTTTCTTCATATCTTCCCACAAGTATCAATTTAATATTTTTGTTGATTTTGTTTAATTTATCAAAAGCTTCTACCAACTCATTGATACCTTTGTCTCCAACAAGCCGCCCAACAAAACCAAATACAAAATCATTCTGGGAAATATCAAGTTCTTTTCTGACCTTTGTAATATCATAAATTTTCCCTACATAATCTTCTGTTATTATTCCGTTTGCGCTGCCATTATGAATTACATCTATTTTCTTGGATGTCAACTCTTTTTGCACTGTTTCTTTAACACCAAAGCTAACAGCAATAATTTTAGTTGCAAAAAAACATGACATTTTTTCCATTCCTACGAGCAACTTTCTTTTGAATCCCGCAGCTCCTTCATAGCGCAAACCATGTATATAATAGATGCGATTAGGGACTCTTGCTAAAAACCCCGCAAACAGTCCGACAAAAGAGCCCTTTGGCGTGTTGCAATGGATAACAAACGGTTTTTTTTTAATGAATATAGAGGTTAATTTGAATAAACTTTTTAAATCATTAATAATAGATATTTCTCTTTTAATTTCTATGCCAATTGATTCTACACCTTCTCTTTTTGCAATATCTTCAAGAATCTCCGATGGGGAACTAATAAGTGAAACGTCAAATGTTTTGTGGATTTCCGAAATCTGCTTTTTAAAAAAATTCAACGATCGCGGAATGGTTGTTATGAGAAAGAATTTGGGTTTCATAATGCTTTTTGTATTATCCGTTTTTAAGAATTTCCAATATCTTTCTATTAATTATGTTTTTAAGTAAATATTTGTGTTTATGCAAATATAAGAAAAAGAGCATTTTCAAATTAGTTTCGTCGTAGATAATTGAGATAAAAATAATTTTGACAACTCAAATTAAAAACATAATTATTTTATTGGAACACTCACATTTTCAATAGAATTGAGAATATAATTATAATCCTCCATATCTTCCTTTGTCAAAGGTTTGTTCCTTTTTTGAAGCAGGTCTATTTTTAAATTAAACATATCTATAATTTTTACAGCTAATGATTTGAATAAGGATTTAAAATATAGTTTATTGAAAGTCCCTTTATATGTTTTAATCAGTTGTCTTTCATTTTTGTAAGCACGAAGAAGCTTGTTGGTTGTTACATTTTCTTCTTCACGGTAGACATATAATGGTGTATCAATAGAAATGACTTTAAGATCATTTTTAAAACTTGTCCTTGTCCATAATTCTAAATCCTGAGCAATGCTGAGTGCTTCATTATATTTATTACGTTCATACCAGCTTTTCCTTGCCAATAATGCGGCATGGGTGACACCTTTTCTTCTCGTAATAATCTCCTCAAAAGAAACACCCCTGTAATTTGTTCCTCTTTTCCCTACAATACTTAGGTCATTAAGAACAGAGTACACTCCTGATGTTACAATATCATAATCTGGATTTTCTTCTAATATTTTCAGTTGTATCGCCAATCTTTCAGGATGTATCAGATCGTCAGCATCCATTCTGGCAATATAATCATATTTTGCAATATTGGTTACTTGATTTAATCTACCTGCCAGTTTTTTATTTTTCCCATCGGATAACACTCTTACACGTGGATCTTTTATGGAATTTGCTATCTGCAAAGATGAATCTTTTGATCCGTCGTCTATCAAAATCAATTCCCAATCCTGATAGGATTGTGCAAAGACAGATTTTATAGAATCTAAAAGATACTTTTCGGCATTATAAAAAGGAATTGCAATTGTTATTGGCATAGTTAAAATATTTCTGTGCTTAATTGATACGGAATAAGACTTCCCATTTTACTTAACATAACGTATAAAAACAAAAGATGTACTACAACAAATCCATATAAAAATTCATTAAAATCATACTTCATTGCTTTTATATATAAAAAAACGATCGGCCAAATTAAAATGTAACCAAGGCTAAAGTAAGCTGTCATTCTGATCATATTCACATCACTACCAGTTATTACAACGATAACGTAAATCATAGTAGAAAACAGACATAGTTTTAAGTAGAAATCATATACTTTTATTAATTTAAAACCATGCATAACCATTTGCTCTCTCACTATAATAAAAAAGATTGAAATAATGGAATAAAAAACACATAACAAGCCTCCTCCTTTAGCATCTCTATCGATATATCCCGAATACTTTTCCAACGAGGTAGATTGCAGGTCTAGCATCAGTTTTCCTCCTACAACAAAAACTACAGAAGAAACAATCAAGATCCAGATAAAATTCCTCAAATTATATTTTATATTAAGAAGATAGTAGAATGGCAATAATATTAATATTGATTTGTGGAATAAGGAGCCAATCATTACTAATACTAAAAAGGGGAATATCTTTTTGCGATAAATATAATAGATGCTTATTGTAAAAAATGCAACAGCTAAACTTTGTCTTGCAGCATTGAAATATATCATGTATTTCCCTAATGTTATAAAAACAAATAAAGAAATAGAATTATTATATGAGAATTTTTTTATTAAAATTATAAAAACAATAACAAAAAGAAATGATATAAATAAAAACATCGCAGTGTAAGAATCTGATATGAGATGGGTGAATTTCATCAGATATTGAAACCCTATTTCCAACGTACTATTAGCTTCCTGGAAAAAACCTACTCCTGCAAACGTTTTATAAATTTCCGCATAATTATTTGAGTCTGTTCCTACCGTACGGTTTCTCAATCCTCCAAAGAAAACCAACACCAAAATCGTTAATGCATAAAATCCTTTTCCTGCAATCTCATTTTTATAATAATCTGCGATGTAAATAAAAAAGCAACATAATACTAAAATTACAAAATAGATCAGCATTTAGTAATTCTTTAAAATATTCTGGATAACTTCATTATGGGCTTCACATCTGATAATATTGTGAGAAGTCTTCAGTTTACGCTGTGGATAAAACAATCTCACAAAACGGTTATTGGAAAATCTGTTAAGATGGATAAGATATCTATTAAATCCTAACAGATAGGGTAGATAAAACAAACTTTTCTTTTTAACGAAGCTATTCCATTCAGAATTAAGAAAATCTTTATTATTCATATCCAATGATCTTTTTTCTAGCTGTTTAAGTACAGATTCTCTTTCTTTGTCTTTAAGTAGTCTAATTCCTCCTTCTTGGATTGCAGTAATTGGAATAAATGATATTTCTGGCTTTTCCCCAACTTTCAGCAACAGCTTCACGATCAACCCCGTATTCCATTGCTCGTTGCCATTTTTATATCCAAAAAGTGTATTACCTTGTCCGTATAATATTTTGCTCTCTTTATAATCTTCAAAACTCCCAATGCAATGGCTGTGTTGGCATAATACGAGATCAGCCCCTTTATCAACAAATCTTCTGCATTTCTTTTTTAATTGGGGACTAGCATAGGGGAAGTATTCTATGCCTCCATGATAAATAATTATTAGATAATTAACTTCTGTTTTAGTTTTTTCAATTAAATCTAGGTCTTCATAAGGGTCGAAGTAACTAGATCCATACGAATCTTCATCAGCAGTATTAAATTCCTGTTCTGCAAAAGCAATGAAACCAATTTTGAATCCATTGATTTCTTTTACAAACGGTTTCTTAGCTTCTTCAATATTAGCAGCAGCACCGAATGTATCTATTTTTATTTTCTGGCAAGTTTCTATAGTTGATTTTACACCCTCCTCTCCACAATCTTTTATATGATTATTTGCTAAACTGAGTAGATCAAATCCGGATTTTTGAAGGATACTAATTGTTTTGGTTGGGGCAGATAAGATAGGACCATTTTTTTTGATTGGTATGGGATTATCTGTCAAAACATACTCTAGATTTCCAAATAAGATATCTGATTCTTGAAAAACGTCTAAAACGTCATGAAATAATTTTTCTGGACCGTTATTTAAAAAAATATCGATGGTATCATCTGTTGGGCACAAATCCCCACATAATGTAATTGATAAGGTATCCTTCATCTTATGCTGCACTTTTTATTTTGGCAAATTTATCTTTCATTAGAATAAATCTCTTTTCAAATACATTATAAGATAAATAGGACAATATAATTGTAACTATCGTTATACTTGAATAGGTAATTATATAATAAAAAATATTTGATTCCGGAAACTTAAAAATTAATTTAGAAAAAAGGAAAATAATCATTGGATGTATTACATAGATCCCGTAAGAGATCTTTCCTATAAAATCAAAAAACTTATTATCCAAATCTACGATATAATTTGTCCTGCTTATTTGTGCTAATATAATTAATACTGTTACAAAAGCTATTAACTCATGATCTATTAAAGCTGATGAAATTTGAAAAACTCCTAAACCACAAAGAAAAAGAATCAGCCAGCATCCTAATTGAACTTTCTTATTCAAAAAATATTTCAAATAATTATTTTTATTGTAATAAACAATTGCACCTACGGCTCCTATTAGCATAATATGAAACCTTGTTACATTCATTATAGAAAGTCCTATTTTAAAAGCCTCATTTTTTCCCGAAAGCATGTATAGTGCGGCTTTTATGAGATAAAAACAAGTAATGAAAACGGCACTGAATTTTAACAATTTTTTATTTCCCAATTTTGCGATCCAAGGCCAAAAAAGATAAAACTGTTCCTCGACGCCGATAGACCACAAATGCCCTATATATGGTAACATCATATTAAACACAAGCGCAAAGTTTGCCATTATAAAAACGTATAATGACAAATTTGAAAGTTTATAATCTATTCCAAATATGGAATAGATCACTATGGTCACCAGCAAGAACGCATAATACAATGGCCAAATTCTTAATATCCTTCTGATATAAAAATCTTTGATACTTATTTTCTCATATCGTTCTTTTTCTTTTAACAATAGATATGTTATCAAGAAACCACTCAAGGCAAAAAATATTGTCACACCATAAGAAGCCATCAGTAATCCTTTCGGATTTCCGACCTTATCAACAAAAAGATAATTCAGTCCAAATGATTTAAGCTCCAAACTAATGTGTGAAAAAACTACAGACAATGCAGCAATGGCCCGCAAACCATTTAAGCCTTTCAAATGTAAAACTTGTTTATTTATTGCCATTTAATTCAATATATAGTTCACTTATTTTTTTTGCATTATTAGCACTATCAAATCCTAAAACCTGGATCTTATTTTTTATCACATCCTTGTCAAGTTTTTTCCCCAACTCTACATTTTCTATTGCGCTCACCCAATCGTTGATTGTAAAATCATCCATAAAATTAGTTAATCCTAATTGCATATCTACAGTTTTAGGAAATCCTTTGTATAAAATACTTGGGGTTCCCGCCGCTTGTGCCTCAACAGCCACCAAACCAAAACCTTCCCGCAATGCAGTCCCAACAAAAACATCTATAACATTCATAATCAACGACACATCATCTCTCAAACCTAGATAGATCACATTATTTTCAAGATTATATTCTTTAATTTTTTCTTGAACTATTTGATGGTATGCTTTGTCGTCTTCTCTACCAGCATATACAAACGTATAGTTTCGATTTTTTTTCACCAGTACATTTAAAAGTTCTATGATGAATAATATATTTTTATGAGAAACTATACGCCCCACATTCCCTAAAAGAATAGAATTTTCCGAGATATTAAATTTTCTTTTGAAGTTATCGACGTCATCTTCTGTTACAGATTGATACTGTTCTATATCAACTGTATTATTAATAATTCTAAACTCGAATCGCTTACTTTTTTTGAATAATGAGTTACATGCATCAGTTGAACATCCCCAAAACTGAGTAGAATATTTGTCTATCAATTGTTTCTGAAACCAAAATTCTCTATTGGCAACAAAGGTGTAAAGCTTATTTCCCCTGAATTTTATATCTGCATGCGAATGGGTAATAATAGTGCGGATGCCAGCTTTCTTAGCCGCTAATGCTATCACACCTGACTTGCTATTCATATGGATATGGACAATATCAGGAGACTTGGCAGAAAATATTTTTTCAAGCTCCTTTATATATCGGGAAATTCCTAAATCCCATAAAGTAGGAATATGAAAAAGATTGGCCCCTAAGGTCTTTATCTCATCATCAAAATCACCTTTTGTAATACCTTTTTTCCTATTATAATGAATGAGAAAATCGAAATGAACCTCTGATGATTTATTTCTTAGCAAATCCATTATAACAACTTCTGCCCCACCTCTGTTCATAGAGCCGGTAATGTGCATTACTTTGATCATAGCTCTAATAGATTTCCTAGTATGGTGTCATATTCTATAGGAGTCAGGTCCGGCAAACCACTTTTTGGATAAAATGTCAATTCACCAAAAATCACTTTATTATCAACTTCGTAAAAATCAACCCTTACGAAAGGAAATGGTCGGGACAGATCTTCTGCGACCTTAGCCATTTTATCCAGATTTACCGGGGCATCAATAAGGATATCAGGTCTTGGTTTTAAATCCTTTCCAAATGGTTGTATCTCCCAGTTAAGATTATAGAAATTCTGCGCATGATTGTTGGTATTCCTTCCTTTGTTAGCCTGAATAAAATGTGCTTTACCATTAAAACAAAAAAATTTGTAATCCATTAATTGACCACTTTTATCTTCCAGATATTCTTCAACAATCAATCTTGGTTTCATATCTTTATAAGGCCATTCTCTTCCAGGCCAAAATATGTTATCATGCAACCAGATGTTCATTATTTTTTTCCAGATCCACCAATTAATTTTATTTTTATTATGTACTATTAGATTCCAACCACTACCATGCGTTGCTTTTATTACAAATTTTTCAGGGAGGTTGTTTATGTCTAAATCATCAATGTTTTCATAAACGGCAAGAAGATTCGATAACAAATCCCCATAATTCCTTGTCTCCAGATACTCTCTCACCTCATATTTGTCAGCACATTGCTTCATCCTAACATCTTGGAGATTAAACTTCATCCATTGAAGTTTTTCACTGAATGTAATGGGATTTTCTAAATTTGGGACTTTACCTGAGAATCTTTTGTATAGACCGATAATAGCCTGTTTATCATTATATTCTTCTAAATTTTTTTTTCCCAAGTATTGTCTATTTC
>Ga0302347_1003914_pt1 | contig 12496 bp, 10 predicted proteins | sample PhyWR1_FD_202178 | JGI IMG/M metagenome (GOLD analysis project Ga0302347, IMG submission 202178) | Leaf surface microbial communities from wheat plants in UC Gill Tract Community Farm, Albany, California, United States - DLSL W.R1 (v2)... | ecosystem: Host-associated > Plants > Phyllosphere >...
ACCTTCGGGTTATGAGCCCGACGAGCTACCAGACTGCTCCATCCCGCGTCTGTGTGGGCGCATTCTACAGAGGCGCGCTGAGTTGTCAACCTTAAATCACCTAAGCGATTGAATTATCCGGTTTTAATCCCTTTCTCCCGGCTACGGGAGGAGGGTGGAAAACACTCAGGCACAAAAAAGGCCACTCTTTCGAGCAGCCTTTTAATGTTTGGTTGCGGGAGCCGGATTTGAACCGACGACCTTCGGGTTATGAGCCCGACGAGCTACCAGACTGCTCCATCCCGCGTCTGTGGTGCGCACTCTACAGTGATGAGCGAGTGAGTCAACCTTTAATGCATAAATGGGCCAAATAAGTACTTGGCTGTAGGAGCGAGCTTGCCTCGCGATCTTTTGAGCGTTTAAAAGATCGCGAGGCAAGCTCGCTTCTACGGGGTTTGGTGCATAAAACCAACGCGCACAAAAAAGGCCACTCTTTCGAGTAGCCTTTTTCGATGTTTGGTTGCGGGAGCCGGATTTGAACCGACGACCTTCGGGTTATGAGCCCGACGAGCTACCAGACTGCTCCATCCCGCGTCTGTGGGGCGGATTCTACAGCGATACACGGGGCTGTCAAACGTTAATTTCAAAAAAAGTCTTCTGCTTCAATTGGTTAGGTATTAAACGGTGCTGTTTAATCGGCTACAGCCCCTGTAGGACAAGGGGTGTGGCGCAATTAGATACATTTCGCTCCGATCACAAAAACAAAGGCAAGGTTGAGAGCACCGCATTTGTCGGCTTACCGAACACTACTGGTGCTATATACAGTTCTCGGTGACATACTGGCGTTCTGTTTTACCTACATCCTGAAGAACCATGCCTGACATAACGCAGCGCAAAATCATCCACGTCGACTGTGACTGTTTCTATGCCGCTATTGAGATGCGCGATAACCCGAGCCTGGCGAACAAGCCCATGGCGGTCGGCGGCTCGGCTGACCGGCGCGGTGTGATCTCGACGTGTAACTATGAAGCTCGTGCGTATGGCGTGCGTTCGGCGATGGCGTCCCGGCATGCACTCAAGCTGTGCCCGGACCTGATCATCGTGAATGGCCGGATGGATGCTTATAAAGAAGCGTCGAAAGAAATCCACGGTATTTTGCGCGATTACACCGAGCTCATTGAGCCGCTGTCGTTGGATGAGGCGTATCTGGATGTCTCTGACAGCCCGCATTTTGGTGGCAGCGCCACGCGTATTGCTCAGGACATTCGGCGGCGGGTGTCGAATCAATTGCACATCACCGTTTCGGCGGGAGTAGCACCGAACAAGTTTCTGGCGAAAATCGCCAGTGACTGGAGAAAACCCAACGGTTTGTTTGTGATCACTCCGGATCAGGTCGAAGACTTTGTCTCGGCGCTGCCGGTCAACAAACTGCACGGTGTCGGCAAGGTGACAGCGGACAAGTTAGGGCGCCTGGGTATTGAGACCTGTCAGGACCTGCGTGACTGGAACAAGTTGGCGCTGGTGCGTGAATTTGGCAGTTTTGGCGAGCGTTTGTGGGGGCTGGCGCGCGGGATTGATGAGCGCTTGGTGCAAAGCGACAGCCGACGTCAGTCTGTCAGTGTCGAAAACACCTACGACACAGATTTGCCGGACTTGGCCGCGTGCCTGGACAAACTGCCCGAGCTTCTCGACACCTTGAACGGGCGTATCGCCAGAATCGACAGCAGCTATCGCCCCGGCAAGCCTTTCGTCAAAGTCAAATTCCACGACTTTACCCAAACCACCCTGGAGCAGTCCGGAGCGGGGCGCGACCTCGAGAGTTATCAGGGGTTGATGAGCCAGGCGTTTGCACGCGGTGCCAAGCCCGTCCGATTGTTGGGGCTTGGCGTGCGTTTACATGATTTGAGCACCGGGCATGAGCAACTGGAGTTGTTCGCCAGGCACCCGTAGAGGCGCTTCAGCTAACCCCGGGGTCTGCCACCAGTCGACCGGCATTTTTGGTCAGCGATTGCAAAAACTCACGCTGCAACTCAGGGTCGTTGCGCGTCAGTTCAATCAGGCTTTGCTCCAGCTCACTGGCTTCTTCTTCAAGGCCTAGTTCTGACAAGCGCTTGACCCGATGCACCCATTGGTTGACGTCGTCACCCTCAAGGTCGTCGTAAATCAAGTTGTGCGCTTCGAGCAACTTGCCACGCAAATTACTGCTGATCGTCAGGGTTGAGTCGGAATGCGCTTCGTCCTGAGCATCTTCGACCGTGATCGTCAATTTGCTCACGCGGTTCAAGTCTTGTTCGGCAAACGGGCTGTCGAGCAAATTGAGGCGCAACACACCGTTACGGTCCGTGGTCATTTCATGGCTTTGCTTGCCAGCACTGACGATGACCGGGCGTTCTGCCCACGGCAAGCTTGAGTATTCCATGCGCTTGTCGCGCTGGATCTCTTCGATGCCGGCCAGGTTCTGCTCGGCGCGGCCGTGAGATTGCACGTTCATCGCCGGGTTGAGGCCGTCGACGCCGTAAGTGATCCAGTCTTTGGTCACGCTGTCAGGCAATTGCCCGAACATGAACACGTTCAGCACATTCGCACCCACACCCGCCACAACCGCGACCGCGCCCAGCGGCATCTCATAGACTTTACGCCAGGGCTGGTAGGGGGTATAGCGGTCGTAATGACGGGTGACATCGAACTCAGTGACCTCAAAGGTCTTTTGTTCATTGATGCGCACACGGCGTTGCGGCAACTCCATGGCCGCCGGCGAACCGACGTCAATGTGCAGGGTGTGGGCGAGCAGTTTGCGCTCAATGCGCTCTTCATGCTCGCTGCGTTGTGACATGTGATTGGCGCAGCCGCTCAACAACAGGGCGCCGCATATGGCGGCGCCCGTCAAGGTGCTTCGATTGAACATGACGTCTCTATGTGGGTTCAGCGACGGATACGTGCCTGAAGGAAAGCCAGGGCGTCAGCAACGGGCAGGGCTTGTGGCTCTGCTTCGGTGCGGCTCTTGTATTCCAGGTTGCCTTCGGCCAGACCGCGGTCACTGACGACGATCCGGTGTGGAATACCGATCAGTTCCATGTCTGCGAACTTGATGCCCGGGCTGGTCTTTTTGTCACGGTCATCCAGCAGTACTTCAAAGCCTGCGGCGGTCAACTGTGCATACAGCGCGTCGGTGGCTTCACGCACGGCGTCGGTTTCGTAGCGCAGCGGTACAAGGGCGATCTGGAACGGTGCCAGGGCATCGCTCCAGATAATGCCGCGCTCGTCGTTGTTCTGCTCGATGGCAGCCGCCACCACTCGAGAAACGCCAATGCCGTAGCAACCCATGGTCAGGGTCACAGGCTTGCCGTTTTCGCCCAGTACCTGGCACTTCATCGCTTCGCTGTACTTGGTGCCCAGCTGGAAGATGTGGCCCACTTCGATGCCGCGTTTGATTTCCAGCGTGCCTTTACCGTCCGGGCTTGGGTCGCCAGCGACCACGTTGCGCAGGTCGGCAACGGTAGGTACAGGCAAGTCACGCTCCCAGTTCACGCCGAAGTAGTGCTTGTCGTCGATGTTGGCGCCGACTGCAAAGTCGCTCATTAGCTCGACCGAACGGTCGATGATGCAAGGCAGTGGCAGGTTCAGCGGGCCCAGGGAACCGGCACCGGCGCCGATGGCGTCACGCAGTTCAGCGTCCGAAGCCATGGTCAGTGGGCTGGCTACCAGCGGATGGTTGCCCGCCTTGATTTCGTTCAGGTCGTGGTCGCCACGGATCACCAGGGCGATCAGCTTGCCTTCTTCGGCGGCGTGTACGATCAGGGTCTTGACGGTTTTTTCGATTGGCAGGTTGTGGCCTTCTACCAATTGAACAATGGTCTTGGCGTCAGGCGTATCGACCAGGCGCAGCTCTTCAGACGCTGGCGCACGGGAGGTTTCGGCTGGAACAGCTTCGGCCTTTTCGATGTTGGCTGCGTATTCGGAGCCATTGCTGAACACGATATCGTCTTCGCCGGACTCGGCCAGTACGTGGAATTCGTGGGAGCCCGCGCCACCGATGGAGCCGTTGTCCGCTTCTACCGGGCGGAACTTCAGGCCCAGGCGAGTGAACACGTTGCAGTAAGCCTGGTGCATGCGGTCATAAGTGACCTGCAGCGATGCCTGGTCGGCGTGGAACGAATAGGCGTCCTTCATGATGAACTCGCGGCCACGCATCAAGCCGAAGCGCGGGCGGATTTCGTCACGGAACTTGGTCTGGATCTGGTACAGGTTGATCGGCAACTGCTTGTAGCTGTTCAGCTCGTTGCGGCACAGATCGGTGATGACTTCTTCGTGGGTAGGGCCCACGCAGAACTCGCGACCGTGACGATCTTTAAGGCGCAGCAGCTCCGGACCGTACTCTTCCCAGCGCCCGGACTCTTGCCACAGTTCAGCCGGTTGAATGCTCGGCATCAGCACTTCCAGAGCGCCAGCAGCGTTCATTTCTTCGCGAACAATGGCTTCGGCTTTGCGCATGATCCGCAAGCCCATGGGCAGCCAGGTGTACAGGCCCGAGGCCAGTTTGCGAATCATGCCGGCGCGCAGCATCAGCTGGTGGCTGATAACGACCGCGTCCGAAGGCGTTTCTTTCTGTGTGGCGAGCAAATATTGACTGGTGCGCATGGGTAGTCGTTGCCGTTGCTGATGACTAAATTTGACTGGCCATTGTACGGGCGAGATTTGATTGCGTACAGACCGGGGGAGGGAGGCAGGCTCCCTCCGTTCAATCGGCGCGTTTGTCGAGGTCTACTGTGGGGTTGAGGCGGGCTTTACGGGTTTCCTGATACCAGTGCAGGCTGATCAGCAGCAGGGTCGGGATGCCCATGATGGCGGTGATGATAAAGAAGTTGTGATAACCGAACTTCTCGACCATGACCCCGGAGTAACCGCCCATCAACCGCGGGAGCAGCAGCATGATCGAGCTGAGCAATGCGTATTGGGTGGCAGAGAACTTGAGGTTGGTCAGACTCGACAGGTAGGCAACAAAGGCAGAAGTGGCGAGGCCGGAGCTGAAGTTGTCGAGTGAAATCGTGACAATCAGCATCTGCAGGTTCGGGCCCATGTCGGCCAGCAGCATAAACAGCAGGTTGGTTGCGGCGGACGCGGCCCCGCCAATCAACAGGATCGGCAAAATGCCGAAACGTACGATCAGCAGTCCGCCCATGCCTGCACCGAACAGGGTCATGAACAGGCCGAAAATCTTGCTGACACCGGCGATCTGGTCCTTGGTAAAGCCTTGGTCGATATAAAACACGTTGGCCATCACGCCCATGACCGTGTCAGACATGCGATAGGTGGCAATCAGCCCTAACAACAAAAGCGCCTGCCAGCGATAACGCACAATAAAGTCGTTGACCGGCGTTAGCACGGGGGCAAGCCCGCGTCGCCCCATGGTGGACAGGCACAACCCGGTCAGCAGGATATAAAGGATGGCGCGCAAAAAGGCGCGGTCTTCCATCAGCAGCGTCATCGGGCTCATGCCTTCAAACAGCACACCCGCAAAGTTGGTGTTGTACAGCTGGGTGAACATCGCCGGGACCGACACCAGCAGCACAATCAGCACGAACACCGAGGCCAGTTGATGGACGAAGCTATAACGGCCCACCGACAGCTGAGTGCGCAGGGTGACCGGCGGTTCGCGCATGAAAAAGGTAGTCAGCAACGCGGGGATCATCAGCACGCCGAACAGCACATAAGTGCCGGTCCAGGCCGAATGCTTATAGTTGAAGCCGGTTGAGCCGAAACCCTCAGCAAAAAACAATGCCCCGGCCGTGGCCAGCAGGGCGGCTACGCGGTAACCGGACATGTAACTGGCGGCGAGGGCAGCCTGGCGGCTGTCGTCGGCAATTTCCAGGCGGTAAGCGTCGATCGCGATGTCTTGGGTGGCCGAGGCAAATGACACGATAACGGCAATCGCAATCAGCCATGACAGGTGCTTTTGCGGGTCGCAAAAGCCCATGCCGATCAGGCCTAAAATCACCAAAGTCTGCGACAGCACCAGCCACGAGCGGCGTCTGCCCAGCTTGCCGAGCAATGGCAGGCGCCATTGGTCGAGCAACGGCGACCACACCCATTTAAAGGCATAAGCCAGGCCGATCAGGCTGGCATAACCAATGGTTTCGCGGGCCACACCTGCTTCGCGCAACCACACAGACAGCGTTGAAAACACCAGCATGTACGGCAAACCGGCGGCGAAACCGAGCAACAACAGCACAAGGGTTGAGGGGCTGGAATAGGCAGCTAGCGCTTCGCGCCAGGTTTTACGGGGCATGGACTCGAGTCTGCCTCTGATTGCGGAAACAAAGGGCGCACTCTAACCGCAGTGCTCTATCGGGCGCCAGCCATGGCGTCGTATATCCACACGATTATTAACAATGCTTAATCCTTCGCCGCGCAGACGCGCTCGCTGTTCATCACCGCTAGGGCTGCCCGCTGGCAAACTGATCCTGCCGCCTGCGGCCAACACCCGATGCCAGGGCAGGCGGGTATCTTCTGGGAGTTGGCTTAGCGTGCGGCCGACCCAGCGGGCGGCCCGACCCAGGCCTGCCAGCTCGGCGAGCTGACCGTAGGTGACGACTTTGCCATCGGGCACTTGCATCAAGGTCGAGTACAGGGCCGTTCGTCGAAGCTCGGCAGGCGATGGCGATGCACTGTCAGGTGAGTTCATGGGGGTGAAAACCGTGGAGTTATAAATAAGACGTTTCCGTCGCGCGCTATAGCAAAGGAACTACATGAAAAACACCGGGTCTTTCTTTGCCTGGGGTGTGTCCTTCTGGATAATGCCGTCATTCTTTCGTAAAACCGAGTTTCGCATCTGCTTATGTTGTCCAGAACCTTGTTATGCCTTGCTGTCTTGAATGTGTCCACGCCTTTGCTCGCCGATACGGTCTGGTTAAAGAACGGCGACCGTCTGTCCGGCAAGATAAAAGTGTTTGATGGGGGCAAATTGCTGATTCAGACCGATTATGCAGGCGCTATTCCGATTGACTGGAAGCAAGTCAAAACCCTGGAAAGCGATCAGGAGCTGCTGGTCAAACAAGATGCCTACGTAGGCGAAAAAGCCAAATCACTCAAAGCTGCCGAAGACGGCAAGGTCATCCTGGCCAATGGCGAGGCGCCTAAAACTGTTGAGCTGGCGAGCATTCAGCAAATCGTCAAACCCAAACCGCTGATCGAAGACTTTGTCTGGAAGGGTAATGTCGACGTCGCGCTGGACTACAAACGCGCCGACAAAGACACCGATGACTACGACATCGACCTCAAAACCTCGGCGCGTCACGGCGCTTGGCGTCACAACGCCGAAGCTTCCTACAACCGTGAGGCCCAGAACGATGTGGTTACCACGAACAACTGGAATGCCGAATACGCGCTTGACCACTTTATTGATGAGCACTGGTACTGGCAGGGCCGCTTGAACTACACCCGCGACAGAATCGAAGACATTTCCCGTCAGCGCACCGTAGGTACTGGTCCTGGTTATCAGTTCTGGGATGACGAGCTGGGCGCGTTTTCCTTGGGCTCACTGCTGAACCGTACCGACTATGAATACTCGGATGGCGGTAAAAGCAACTTCTACTCGCTGGCCATGAAGTGGGATTACAACCGTTACCTGGTAGGTAAAACGGTATCGATCTTTACCAACGGTGAACTGGGCAAGCCGCTGGGCGGGGATTCAGACTACAGCCTCGATGCCGAAATTGGCTTGCGCTACAAAGTCACCGAATGGGCATCGCTCAACCTCAAGGCTGAAAAAGACCTGATCGGCAGTAGCAGCGGCAAAGACAACGCACTCAACAAAACCCGCTACACCGCAGGTTTCGGCGTGATGTGGTAACCACACCACCACCACCCTTTTGTAGGAGCGAGCTCGCCTCGCGATCTTTTGATCTTGAAAGTCAAAAGATCGCAGCCTTCGGCCGCTCCAGCAGGGCGGGGGGTTAAATCCTTAAACCGCCATCCAGCTCCAGGATTCGGCCGCTGTAATAGTCGTTTTCAAAGATATACGCCGCTGAGTGGGCGATTTCTTCGACCTTGCCCATACGTTTCAACGGGATGCCCGCGGTCATTTTTTCCAGGGCTTCGGGCTTCATACCCATGGTCATTTCAGTTTCGATAAACCCGGGAGCAATGCCCGCCACACGGATACCGTAACGCGCCAGCTCTTTGGCCCAGGTCACGGTCGCGGCTGCCACACCTGCCTTGGCGGCCGAATAGTTGGTTTGGCCAACGTTGCCAGCGCGTGAGATGGAAGAAATATTGATAATCGCGCCCTGGCTGTTGAGTTCGACCATCTTCGCCGCCACTTCACGGGTGCACAGGAAAACCCCGGTCAGGTTGACGTCTATAACAGCTTGCCACTGCGCCAGGCTCATTTTGCTGACTACGCCGTCCTTGACCTTTAACAGCAGGCCATCACGCAAGATCCCGGCGTTGTTCACCAGACCATTGATCGCGCCAAAGTCTTCAGCAATTTGCCCCACGGTTTGTGTAACCTGCTCTTCATCGGCGACGTTGCACAAATAAGCCCGCGCTTGAACCCCGTGGGCCTGGCAGGCCGCAACGGCGAGCTCGAGCTTTTCCGGGTTGAGGTCCACCAAAGCCAGCTTGGCGCCCTTGGCAGCCAGGTACTCGGCCATGGCGCGACCTAGCCCTTGGCAGCCGCCAGTGATAATGATTACTTTGTCTTTTAGTTGCATGAGTGCCCTGATCTCGACCGTTTCGACGGATTTTTATTAAGGAGTCATAAGTTGAGCGTTGAAGTAGCCAAGCATGCCCGAGAATTATTGCTCAAGGAATACCGCGGAGCGTTGGCCACGCTCTCCAAGGCAATGCCAGGGTTCCCCTTCGGATCTGTGGTGCCTTATTGCCTGGATGAGCAAGGGCGGCCATTGATCCTGATCAGCCGGATCGCTCAGCACACCCACAACCTGCGCAAAGACCCCAAGTGCTCACTGATGGTGGGTGAGCGTGGCGCCGAAGACGTGCAGGCGGTCGGCCGCCTGACCTACCTGGCCGAAGCCGAGCAACTGACCGACCCCGCGGCCATTGACGCCGCGGCTGAGCGTTACTACCGCTATTTCCCTGAATCGCAGAGCTATCACACCGCCCATGATTTCGACTTTTGGGTGCTAAACCCGGTTCGCCATCGTTATATCGGTGGTTTTGGTGCGATTCACTGGGTCGATCAGCTCACTTTGGCCAACCCATTTGCCGGCCAAGTCGAAGTGCGCATGGTCGAGCACATGAACGACGATCACGCTAACGCCATCGCTCATTACGTTGAGTTGGCCGGGCTGCCAAAGACTGAGCCAGCAAAAATGATCGGCCTGGACAGCGAAGGCATGCATCTGCGCATTGGTCAAAGTGTGTACTGGCTGGGCTTTCCAGAGGCTTGTAACACTTCGACACAAGTGCGCGAAGCGCTGGTTTTACTGGCTCGCGCAAGCGAATGGCCTAAAAAAGAAACGGCATAACCTTGAATTCACAAAGGCGCGCCGTCATCTAAGCTGTGTTGGAAGATATTCTTCCGGAGAGGAATCATTTGATGCGCGCTTTTTTATTGCTCTTTCTGTTGTTTCCAGTGCTAGAGCTGTACGTCTTTTTCAAGGTCAGCACCGCTATAGGGTTTTTCCCGGCGTTGCTGCTGATCATCGCAGGCTCCTTGTTCGGGGTTCTGGTAGTACGCGTTGCGGGTTTGGCCACCGCCTTGAGTGCGCGTGAAAGCCTCAATCGTGGTGAGCTGCCGGCTCAACAAATGCTTCAAGGCCTGATGGTGGCGTTGGGTGGCGGCTTGCTGGTACTGCCGGGTTTCATCAGCGACATCGCCGGTCTGCTGTTGCTGCTCCCGCCGGTTCGTCATTTTCTGGTCAATCGCTTGCGCAAACGTGCAGAAGAGCAAGCGATGCGTCAGCGTGCCTTTGCCGAGGAATTTGAAACGGCGCATCGTCCCGGCACGCATCAACCTGTGGGTCGTGAGCCCAATGTGATCGAAGGCGAGTTTGAACACCGCGACAAGTAAGTTTCCCTGTAAAGGCTTAAGCACGGCACTCAAGAGTGCCGTGTTTGTTTTTGCGCGGTGCGAAAGGTAAAAAAATTTCGTCAGGGCGCTCTTGTAATCACTGGATGCGCCCTTATGTAACTGGCACCGCAGGGTTTTGCTGGCAACAGCAGGCACCCTTCAGCGATTAACACCCGGCATTTCCGGACTTGCAAACCCAGCCGGTATTGACACCGGCCGATGAACACCACAATTAGGAGAGATCGACAATGAAGCTTCGTCCTCTGCATGACCGCGTCGTAATCCGTCGCAGCGAAGAAGAAAAGAAAACCGCTGGCGGTATCGTTCTGCCGGGTTCAGCTGCCGAGAAAGCCAACAGCGGTGAAGTCATTGCTGTGGGTACTGGCCGCGTTCTGGACAACGGTGAAGTGCGTGCGCTGGCCGTGAAAGTGGGTGACAAGGTTGTGTTCGGCCCTTACTCCGGCAGCAACACTGTGAAAGTCGACGGCGAAGACCTGCTGGTAATGGCTGAGAACGAGATTCTCGCTGTTATCGAAGGCTGATTTCCCGCTCCTTTTCCCGTTACTACAAAGTATTTAAGGAAGAACGAACATGGCTGCTAAAGAAGTTAAATTCGGCGATTCCGCCCGTAAAAAAATGCTCGCCGGTGTCAACGTCCTGGCTGACGCAGTAAAAGCAACATTGGGCCCTAAAGGCCGCAACGTGATCATCGAGAAGAGCTTCGGCGCTCCGACCATCACCAAAGACGGTGTTTCGGTTGCCAAAGAAATCGAACTGAAAGACCGCTTCGAAAACATGGGCGCGCAGCTGGTTAAAGACGTTGCCTCCCGTGCGAACGATGACGCTGGTGACGGTACTACCACTGCAACCGTTCTGGCTCAGTCGATTGTCAACGAAGGCCTGAAAGCCGTCGCTGCCGGCATGAACCCGATGGACCTGAAGCGCGGTATCGACAAGGCGACCATCGCCATTGTCAAAGAACTGCGTGAACTGTCCAAGCCATGCGCTGACAGCAAGGCAATCGCTCAGGTAGGTACCATCTCTGCCAACTCCGACAGCTCCATCGGCGACATCATTGCTGAAGCCATGGCTAAAGTCGGCAAAGAAGGCGTGATCACCGTTGAAGAAGGCTCGGGCCTGGAAAACGAACTGTCTGTGGTTGAAGGCATGCAGTTTGACCGTGGCTACCTGTCCCCTTACTTCGTTAACAAGCCAGACACCATGGTGGCTGAGCTGGACGGCCCGCTGATCCTGTTGGTTGACAAAAAGATCTCCAACATCCGCGAAATGCTGCCAGTACTGGAAGCCGTTGCCAAAGCCGGCCGTCCACTGCTGATCGTGGCTGAAGACGTTGAAGGCGAAGCCCTGGCGACTCTGGTTGTGAACAACATGCGCGGTATCGTTAAAGTCGCTGCTGTTAAAGCACCTGGCTTCGGCGACCGTCGTAAAGCAATGCTGCAGGACATCGCTGTTCTGACTGGCGGTACCGTTATCTCCGAAGAGATCGGCCTGAGCCTGGAAAGCACCACTCTGGAGCACCTGGGTAACGCCAAGCGCGTAATCCTGTCCAAAGAAAACACCACCATCATCGACGGTGCTGGCGTTGAAGCGGACATCCAGGCACGTGTGACTCAGATCCGTGCTCAAGTGGCTGACACCACCTCGGACTACGACCGTGAAAAACTGCAAGAGCGTCTGGCCAAGCTGTCGGGCGGCGTAGCAGTGATCAAGGTTGGCGCTGGTTCCGAAGTCGAAATGAAAGAGAAGAAAGCCCGCGTTGAAGACGCCCTGCACGCTACCCGTGCAGCCGTTGAAGAAGGCGTGGTACCTGGCGGTGGCGTGGCACTGGTTCGCGCTCTGCAGGCAATCTCTGAGCTCAAAGGCGACAACGCTGATCAGAACGTTGGTATCGCGCTGCTGCGTCGTGCTGTTGAAGCACCTCTGCGCCAGATCGTTTCCAACTCCGGCGACGAGCCAAGCGTTGTAGTCGACAAAGTGAAGCAGGGTTCGGGTAACTTCGGTTACAACGCTGCCACTGGCGAATACGGCGACATGATCGAAATGGGTATCCTTGACCCGGCTAAAGTGACTCGTTCGGCTCTGCAAGCGGCTTCGTCGATTGCCAGCCTGATGATCACCACTGAGGCGATGATCGCTGAGATCCAGGAAGACAAACCAGCTGGCGGCGGCATGCCAGACATGGGCGGCATGGGTGGTATGGGCGGCATGATGTAAGCCAGCCTTACCCCGATACGCAAAAGCCCCGCCTGAGTGATCAGGCGGGGCTTTTTTGTGCCTGTTGTTGCGAACTGCTACCCAACCAACAGGCCACCGATAATCAACAGCATCCCCCAATCGGTTCCCTCTCCTTCGGGAGTGTATGGACCGGGGACATAGCGAACACTTTGTTCGGAGACATAGCGAACAGTTAACGAAGCTTTTTCCCTGATATTACAACCCCGGTCACTCTGTCAATTTGCGCAA
>Ga0302347_1003915_pt1 | contig 12493 bp, 13 predicted proteins | sample PhyWR1_FD_202178 | JGI IMG/M metagenome (GOLD analysis project Ga0302347, IMG submission 202178) | Leaf surface microbial communities from wheat plants in UC Gill Tract Community Farm, Albany, California, United States - DLSL W.R1 (v2)... | ecosystem: Host-associated > Plants > Phyllosphere >...
AACGACGACATCGTAGAATAAAAAAATAGCTTACCTAAACTGGTAAGCTATTTTTTTTAGTTCAGATCCCTGAATATCTTTAGCGGTTTCTTATTCTCATCAATTGCAACCAGGGTAAAATCTCCCGAGACTGCTTTTTCGCGAACCTCATTGTACATTTCTTCTACAAAGATTTCCACGTTGACCTTTACACTCGTATTTCCGACATATTTTATCCGCCCGATCAGTTCTACAATGGTATCAGCAGGAATAGGTTTTTTAAAATCGATTCTGTCACAACTTACAGTCACAAATGATTTTCTCGCAAATCTCGTTGCGGTCATAAATGCCACTTCATCCATCATTTCCATCACTTTCCCACCGAACATCGTGTTATGATGGTTCGTCGTATTGGGGAAAACCACTTTGAAAACGCGCGTTTCCGATTGCTGGATTTTATCTTCGTAATTCATTTTCTTGATTGTTAAATTGCGTACTGAAATCGTTTTTGAAGCTGCAAATATAAGTGATAGAAACTGTTCTAAGAAATTTCATAAATTAGATTCGTAGAAAACCATTGCTTTCAAATTCAAATAGTGAATTTCGAAATTCCCCTCCTCTGGAGGGGCGACTAAAATTCGAAGAATTGTTGACGGGGTGGTCACTCAAAAACACAAACAAATGAATGAAATCCAAACCAGAATTAATGGAATTCCCATCCGCAGGAATTTCGTAGAGAATCTACCTTACAATTCTCACCTCAAAAAACTTTTACCCGGAAAAAGAAAAGCCGGAATTCTAAGCGAAGTTATTTTCTGGAAACAGGTTCGGGCAAGAACTTTTCATAACATTGATTTTGACAGGCAAAGAATTATTGGAAATTATATTGTCGATTTTTATGTCAAAACGCTTGGATTAATTATTGAAATTGATGGTTCAAGCCACGACGAAAAAGAAGTTTACGATGGGATAAGGCAAACATATTTGGAGTCTTTGAATCTAAAAGTGTTTAGAATTACAGATTTTGATGTGAAGAATAATTTAGCTTTGGTGATGAAAGAATTAGAGATATTTATTATTGAAAATTACAGATGCTAAAATTCCGCTCCTCCGGAGGGGTGGATTCGACCAAAGGGAGAAGACGGGGTGGTTTTGCATAATTTACCACCCCCGAAATCTGAAATTTACAATTTCAAATTTCTCCCCTCCAGAGGAGGGGAATTTTTTCTTAATTCACTACGATATATTTTTCAAATTTAATATCTTTAAAGATGAAAAAAGCCATCAACGATCAACCAACAACCATCAACTAAGTAATGACTTTCCAACAGCAAATCCAACAAGGAATTCCTACCGAATTACCTCAGCCAAAACCATACGATTCTAATATCAATCACGCTCCGAAACGTAAAGAAATCCTTTCAGACGAAGAGAAAAAACTCGCTCTGAAAAATGCTTTGCGCTACTTCGAACCTAAATTACACGCAGAATTGTTGCCGGAATTTGGGGAAGAACTAGAAAAATACGGCAGAATTTATATGTATCGTTTCCGTCCCGATTACGAGATGAAAGCAAGACCAATCTCAGAATATCCCGGAATATCTGAGCAGGCAAAAGCGATTATGCTGATGATTCAGAATAATCTGGATTATGCCGTGGCTCAACATCCGCACGAACTGATTACTTATGGTGGAAATGGTGCGGTTTTCAGCAATTGGGCGCAGTATCTTCTGACGATGAAATATCTGTCGGAAATGACAGACGAACAGACATTAACAATGTATTCCGGTCATCCGATGGGATTATTTCCTTCACACAAAGATGCACCGAGAGTGGTGGTGACGAACGGGATGATGATTCCAAATTATTCTAAACCGGATGACTGGGAAAAATTCAATGCGCTGGGTGTTTCACAGTACGGACAAATGACGGCCGGATCTTATATGTACATCGGTCCGCAGGGAATTGTGCACGGAACGACGATTACTGTTTTAAATGCTTTCAGAAAAATCAATAAAGAACCGAAAGGCGGATTATTCGTCACTTCAGGTTTGGGCGGAATGTCCGGAGCTCAGCCAAAAGCCGGAAATATCGCAGGTTGCATTACGGTGATTGCAGAAGTAAATCCAAAGATTACCAAAATCCGTCACGAACAGAAATGGGTGAATGAAATCCACGAAAATTTGGATGAATTGGTGGCAAGAGTAAGAGAAGCTCAGGAAAATAAGGAGACAGTTTCATTAGCATACCTTGGAAACATCGTCGATATCTGGGAGAAATTTGATGAAGAAAATTTAAGAATCGATATCGGTTCAGATCAGACTTCGCTTCACAATCCCTGGGCGGGCGGTTATTATCCGGTCGGGCAATCCTTTGAAGAATCCAATACGATGATGGCAGAAAACCCTGAATTATTCAAAGAAAAAGTTCAGGAAACATTGAGAAGACACGCTTCCGCCATCAACAAACATACAGCGAAAGGAACTTATTTCTTCGATTACGGAAATGCCTTTTTACTCGAAGCTTCCAGAGCGGGAGCCGATGTAATGTCGGAAAATCCTACGATTGGAAGAGAGTTCAAATACCCATCTTACGTTCAGGATATTATGGGACCGATGTGTTTTGATTATGGTTTCGGGCCGTTCCGTTGGGTGTGTACCAGCGGAAAACCGGAAGATTTGCAGAAAACAGATGATATTGCGTGTGCCGTTTTAGAGGAAATGATTAAAACATCACCCGAAGAAATTCAACAGCAGATGAAAGACAATATCACGTGGATTAAAGGCGCTCAGGAAAACAATCTGGTCGTTGGTTCACAGGCGAGAATCTTGTACGCCGACGCAGAAGGAAGGATGAAAATCGCCGAAGCTTTCAACAAAGCCATTAAAAACGGAGAAATCGGGGCGGTGGTGTTGGGAAGAGACCATCACGATGTTTCGGGCACGGATTCGCCGTACAGAGAGACCTCCAATATTTATGACGGTTCGAGATTTACGGCAGATATGGCGATTCATAATGTGATTGGCGACAGTTTCCGTGGGGCGACCTGGGTGAGTATTCACAACGGTGGCGGCGTTGGCTGGGGCGAAGTGATCAACGGTGGTTTCGGGATGTTGCTCGATGGGAGTGATGATGCCGACAGAAGATTAAAATCAATGCTTTTCTGGGATGTGAACAACGGAATTTCCCGCCGAAGCTGGGCGAGAAATGAAGGTGCTGTTTTCGCCATCAAAAGAGCAATGGAAGCCGAACCGAATTTGAAGGTAACGCTGCCGAATTTTGTGGATGAGAGTTTGTTTTAAAACTTTTTAAATATGGAAAAACCTGCTGTGAGGCAGGTTTTTTTGTTTTTATATTATTACGATAATTATTTTATTCATTACGATTAATTCCCATAAACAAATCACAGCAAGAGCTAGAAGCTCGCGCTAGCGGAGGATAATAATGGAAATATTTTCCTACATTTAAAACCACTTATTTTTTATTTGCCACCAATGAACACTAAAATCGATTTAAGAACACCTCTCATCACTACTAATTCCGAAGCTACTACTCCTGCGGAAACTTTTCAAAATCAAACACTAAGGCCTGTTTTAAAATTGCAAAACGATTTGTATCTGACTCTGTTTATGCACTATGCGACGCGTCAAAAAACAGATTTTGAAACGCTGTCAATAGGAAATAAAAAAACGTTCCTGCAACAGAGTTTACAAAAAGACGTAGGAATGAAAAACATTTTTATTGGAATGACTATCGGAATGTTTACAAAAGAAGAAATGGAAATCTATGTTTCGGCTAGCAGAGAATTGAACCGGAGAATAATTACGATGTTGATTGAGCGGTTACAAAGTCAAATCATATAGTACTTGTTAAAAGAATATTTTTTTTAAAATAGAATAAAATCAAAAATTGTAAAAATTTCCTCTCGCTGGTGCCAACATCTTGCTCGTACCGATAAACAAATCACAGCACGAGCTGGAAGCGCGCTAGCGGAATACTAAAGTATTAAAATTGAAACCACCCTTAAAACAAACCACCCAACAACTCCGTTCATTTAAAACGACCTTGTTTCTAAGTCCCGACAACTCCGGGAGTCTCCTGCAAGTTGCGGGAAACCTCCGGAGAACTTCTTTGGTTTAAAACAGGGTTGTTTGTGACTTCCGGAGGACTCCGCTGGTTTCCAACAGTTGGTTTCGAAGCAATATTCGCTGATTAGGCGGAAGCTAATGCAGACCTGCGACAGATGACCAGCGAATCCGCCATCCGCAGAGATCTGGAGAAAAACCTGAAAGTCTACCTCAACCTGTTGACGGCAATGAAGGATGTTGCCGGCTGGGAACTGCTTTACAGCGACACTAATGAGTTTGTGAAAGCAGCAAGACATTCGGACATCAAACCGCAGGATGAGACACAGTGTTAGCCATCTCATCTATTAGAATTATCAATATAAACCTGCCAACTCGCAGTTTTTATTTTTATTTTGTTATAAAATATTGATTACATTTGTCTCAATTATTGACACCAAAAAACATAAAATTATGATAGCAGAAATCCAAAAATACATCGAGATCCAAAATAATATTGATCAGATTCTAAAAAATTCGCCGGTTAAATTGTCTTTCATCATTGAAAAATCGGGCATCAAAAAACCGACATTCTTTAAAAAACTGAAAGAGAAGAGATTTACACCACAGGAACTTTTGATCATCGCGCAAAATGTAGAACCAAAAACCTGGCGCAACGAGACCAAAGAGGAAATTCTGGAATCGCTAAAGAGAAGCGAAGAAGATTTTAACAATGGAAAAGGAATTCCGGGAGAAGTCGTGATGGAAAATATGAAAAAACGTATTGAAAAACATAAAGAAAATGCGTTACGAAATATCTGAAAAAGCTGAGCAGGACCTCATCAATATAGAAACTTATCTTTTGGAAGAATGGAATATAGAAATTTTGGAAGATTTCTTTGAAAAATTTCAAAAAGCAATTACTTTGTTATTAGAAAAGAAAGCCATTTTTCAAAAATACGAAGAAACTCATTTTCATAAATTTCTCCTCACAAAGCATAATTCTATTATTTATTATTATGGACATGATGTTCTATACATCCAAAGAATCATCCAAAACTTCCAAGACCCGGACGACAATCAACATTCACTAAGAAGCTAACATTAAAATAAAACCAAGAGTTTCGTAAATTCCCTCGAAAAGAAAAAATATGGACAAAAAATTAGGAATCATCGGCTTCGGCTGGCTCGGAAATCACATTGCAGAACGATTATCAAACCGATACGGAATTTTCGCAACCACTACAACGCCTTCCAAAGCAGAACACCTCGAGGCAAAAGGCTATCACAGCACTTTGGTCAGCTTTTCGGATGAACTGGATCCCGGGATGAAACCTTGGGAAGTTTCAGAAGACTTAGACGCCATCATCGTCAGTGTCCCATTTTCGGGACTTCGGGGTAAGCAGATTTCGATGACTGAAAAGCGCTGGAATCTGCTTCAGTTTTTAGGAGATTATAAAGGTCAGCTCTTTTATACAAGCTCTACAGGCGTTTATCCTCAGGCCGAAAAAGAGTATACAGAAGATGATCTGCCCGCAGATGAGGTAGAAAGTGAGCGTTTTATCCTCGAGCAGTTTCCGCAAACCAACATCCTGAGACTGGCAGGACTGATGGGCGGCGAACGCCTGCTCCGGAATTATAATATTTCAGATCTGGACGCGCTGGTCAATCATATTCATTTCGCTGATATTTGTTCAGTCGTTGAAAAAATGCTGGATAATCAATCCCAATCAAAAGTCTACAACATTGTCGCACCTGTGCATCCAAGTAAGGAAGAGGTGATCAACGCACAGAAAGGCCTTCCTTATTCCGGAGAAAGAAGCACCACGGGCAGGACGATCTCGCCGGCAAAAGTAATCTCCGAACTCGATTTTGAATTCCAATATCCGGATCCACGGTATTTCCATATTGAATCTTAATGCCTAAATACAAGCTCATTTTAATGAAAAAATTACGCACTTTAAAATCCATTTTCCTAATGCTGGCAGGTTTGACGATCATCTCGTGTGCCGCTCAGAAAAAGGATACCCTGGCAGAAACGCTGCTGCTGTATCAGCTTCCCAATGGCGGCTGGGGAAAACAGCTTGAGGGCAAAGCCGTGGATTACACCATCGCAGTCGACAAAAATATGCTTGACAAAATAAAAGCATCCGGCGATGAGCACGCGACAATAGACAACAGTGCGACGACAAAGGAAATCACTTTGCTCATCAATGCCTATGCGCAGACCAAAAATACAGCATATTTGAAGTCTGCAGAAAAAGGGATCAGATATCTGCTGACGATGCAGTACGAGAACGGTGGATTCCCGCAGTATTTTCCCAACAAAAGCATCTACAGAAAGCAGATTACCTATAATGATAATGCCATGATCAACGCCTTGACAGTGCTATACAACGTATCGGAAAGCAAAAATGGATTCGATGCCGTGAGTGCCGCTCTCAAGGATCAGTCCAGGGTGGCTGTTGCAAAAGGCATCAGCTGCATCCTGAAAACACAGGTGATGCAGAACGGAAAACTCAGCATCTGGGGCGATCAGTACAACGAAGTGACGCTGATTCCTGAGAAAGCAAGAGCTTTTGAACCCGCCTCGCTGGCCACAGGAGAATCTGTGAACATCGTTAGATTTCTGATGATGCAGCCGGTAAAACCAGAGATTGAAAAAGCCATAAAGAGTGCAATAGTCTGGTTTGAGGAAAATAAAATCAAAGGTTACAGCTATAATGTGGTGAAGAAAGATAATAAGGCTGTTCGTACTCTAGCGGAAGATAATGGTTCCGTAATCTGGGCAAGATTTTATGACCTGCAAAACAACAAGCCCATCTTTGGTGACCGCGACGGCAGCATAAAATATAATTACAGCGAAGTCTCGGAAGAACGGCGAAACGGCTACAGCTGGTACGGCAGCGCACCACAGAAATTGATCGACAAAGACTATCCGAAATGGTTGGCGGGTAATGGGATTGCGCGGTAATTTAATACCGAGGTCTGAAGGCAAATCAGAGTGACAATTTCTGTTATAGTGCCAATCTTTTCCAACCTTTACTAACAATGATGCATCTTATAAAAAAATGTTTTTATGAAAGTTACCATCCCAAAACCATGTCACGAAAATTGGGCGACGATGACGCCCGAAGAAAAAGGCAGATTCTGCCAAGTCTGTTCCAAAAGCGTACGAGATTTCACAAACGCTTCCGATCTGGAAATTATGAATGATCTTTCCCAAAATCCAAACATCTGCGCCAATTTCCGCATAGATCAACTGGACAGAAACCTCAGCTATTCCTTCATTAATTCTCTGTTTGCGAAATTTGCCGTTGGATTTGTGCTCACGTCCGGAGGCATTGTCTCTGCGCAGACACAGGCGAAAGCGCATCATCCAATAAAAACTGATGTTCCGATACAGGTCAGGGGAGAAGTAGCACAAGTTCAGCCGCCTAAAACACAACCTGCTCAAACGGATCAAAATAGACCTATTAGGCTTGGGAAGATTGCTATATCAGATCCTGATAGACAGAATCCAAAAACGCAACCGTTCAGACTTGGGGCACCTTTGTCCATTAACGAAAATAATCAACCATTATACGTTGTAGATGGAAAAACGATTACGAATAAACAATTTCAGCAGATTGATGCGAATAGCATTGAGGATATTAAAGTTTTAAAAGGGAAAGACGCTACTTCTAAATATGGGGCGAAAGGGAAAAATGGGGTTGTGATTGTTAGTTTAAAAGGGAAAGCAAAGAAGTAATTTTACGGATTGATTAAATGAAAAAACCTGCGTTGGCAGGTTTTCTTGATTTCGATCAAAATTAATTATTACAACTCTACATATTGTAAATATATTATGTAATTAAATGCTATTCTTTATTAATATAATATGCAATTATTGTATCATGAATTTCGGGCTCTTCCTGACCTGCATCCTTTATTATAGACCGACTGACACTAATATCATAAATTTTTTCAAAAGATATAGTTGTTGATGATTCTTTTACTAATTTATCTAAATAACCTTTGAAATTTTCACCATCTAAACTGTTAAATGAAAAATGACCAGTATCACAATTTAATGCTCTGAATTTCCCTATTCTTCTAAAGTTCTCTACTTCTGTAAATTTTAAATTTTCGATATCATTTATAATCTTATTTGAAAGATTTAATGTAAATCTTTGAGAATATTCGAGCTCTTTTTTATCTGAAAAATATGATAATCCTATATTTAAACCTGAACTGTAAATCTCTTTTAAAAATTTCTTATATGCAGAAATTGTATATTCACTGTAATTATTATAATCTTCAATTAGTAATTCTGTATCAATACTATTATTAATCAATTTGAATGTACGTTCTGCAATCATTTCACTACTTGATAAATCTTCAAATAATATATATTCAGTGAATCTTGGTTTAATTAAAACACTAAATGATGCAGCTATTGTTCCAATAACTTCTGAAAGAGTTAATGGTTGATATTGAGTTCCTGCCATTAATTTCTCAGTAACTTTTCCACGTGATTTACCCAACGAAATATCCAAAGATATATTTTCATACAGATCATCAAATTTTAAAAGAGTTTTTCCTAGTACTTTGGTATCTACTTTTCCATGACCTACACCAATTCCTTTTTCTATATGCAGATTATAGACTTCAGTTTTATAACTTTTACTGTAATTCCTTACTTGTGATGAGATGTCAATAAATGTATCAATAGAAGTTAAATCTAACCTTTCATTGATCTCATTGTAATCTACAAAATCTGAATTGTTGAGTTCAAAACTGTATGATGGTAAATAATCATTATCAACTTTTTGGTTTGATATAACAGTGAGCTCTGATAAATGGTCTTTTGAAATATCTTGAAAATATAAAAATCCATCAAGACTATAAGTTATTAGTTGTAAGTGTGTGATTTCGAGTTTTAAAAATTTTGATAAATAAAATTTATCCGTTCTAAAAAAGAAATATCGATCTGTCAATCCATCTTCAGAACAATCCACCCATTCACGAATAATTAACTCTCCAAAATTATTAATGAACAATTTTGTTGATGAAAACTCTTGGAATAATAAAGTACCTAACTCTTCAACAACTTGAAGAGAATCTTTATTAAGTTTTATTCCATTAAGATATTTCATCTAAACAATTTTTTCAATTATGTTATATTTGTCTGCTAAAATTAAATCTGAATATTCGAATAGGCTAAAATGCTTTTCTGAATTTGGATTATCACACAATCCATCATCCTTCGCCAAATTGCCGCAAGCAATGTGAGTTCCTAATTTTAAATATGCTTTTGGTTTATCAGATAAAATTTTCATTAGTCTTTTTTTTGAGTATTCAAGTGTTGTAAAAAGGGAGAGAGAATACCCAATCGATGTTGCTTTATTCTTTTTTTCGTCATTTATCCTTCTTTCTTCATCCAAAATATAAACTGGCAAGAAATTTCTTTTATCGTTAATATCATCAAATACCCATCTAAATGATTGAATTTCTTTTTCTGCGAAGTGAGAAATATCGTTACTATAATTTTCTATTAATTCTTTGTATTTGAGTTTCTTCATGAGTAATCATTCTGGTTTAGTTTATTCAACTAAAATATAAAAATTCCTTAAATATTGTTGATTTTAAATTCTTTCAAATCTAAAAAACCTCAACCACTTACATTTACGGTTTTCCGTAATTATCAAAAAAATAAAAACCCACTCTGTCAAACTGTCAAAAACAACCCAAATCCAAAAACCGCAAAACCAAACTTTACGTATAGAATGCGTATACCGACCGTATACCGATAGCCTATCAAAATCTTGTCAAAATGACAAAAACATATCCTCAAAAACACAAGATTTATATAATCTTTTAACAAACCTTCACAACTTTTGGAATCATTCTTGGAACTCTTCTCCAAAATCAAAAAAAATATGGAAACAGATACAATCAAAACGATCGCTAAATACGGACTTGGTGCAATGCTGATTACTGCAGGAATAGGACATTTAACATTTGCCAGAAAAGAATTCCAGGCGCAGGTTCCGGAATGGGTGCCTCTTGAAACCGATGATACCGTGGTCTATTCCGGGATCGTAGAGATCGCAATGGGTGCCGCCATCATCGCCGCACCAAAGAAATATGAGTCGGTTGTCGGGCAACTGGCAGCAGGTCTTTTTACCGCTGTATTCCCTGGGAATATTGCGCAGTACAAAAACAGAAAAGACAGTTTCGGACTGAATACAGACAACAAAAGATTCGCAAGATTATTTATGCAGCCAGCGCTCATCGCCTGGGCTTTGAAGTCTACGGATGGTAAATAAATGTATTACCATAAAGTCTTCGACTCCGCTCAGACTGACACTGCTTTATAGTTCTGTATAACTTATTGTTAGGAATGGAGAAATGTTCAGACTGACATCTCTGGCAAATAGGATTAGAATTGTCGTGCGGAGTCGAAGCATCTCCAGTATATTCAAACATCACTCAACTTTACGGTTGAGTGTTTTTGATTCCCGCATAGAATAAATCTATGTTAACAGCTTCCCAGAATCAATCTTTATCTCTAAATTTATTGTCATCAAAATTTTAAAACCTAATCAATAACATATAACAAACTATGAGTTCAGAACACCCGACTTTCAAAGACATATTCAAAAGCGAAGACCAAATACCCGAGGAATACAAAGTTCCGGAAATTCACCAACGCGTTTACCTGCTAAACGGTGAACTTGTAGAGTGGAACGGCGACGTCACCGAAATCTATTCCCCGATCTGCATCCCGACAGAAAACGGATTGGAAAGAAAATTATTGGGAAGCATCCCAAATATAAGTCCGCAAGATGCGATGGACGTTTTGGAAGCCTCGGTAAAAGCCTACAACAATGGTCTTGGAGAATGGCCAACAATGTCTGTAGAAGGCAGAATCAAATGTATGCAGAAGTTTGTTTACTTAATGATCAAAGAGCGTGATCTGGTCATCAAACTATTGATGTGGGAAATTGGAAAAACCCTTCCCGATTCTACCAAAGAATTCGACAGAACTGTAGATTATATCAACCAAACGATCGATGCTTTGAAGGAAATGGACAGAGAATCCTCCAGATTTCAGCAGGCAGAAGGTACCATTGCGCAGATCAGACGTGCACCGCTTGGCGTTGTTCTGAGTATGGGGCCGTTCAATTATCCGTTGAATGAGATCTTCACCACATTGATTCCAGCCCTCATAATGGGTAACACAATCTTATTCAAACTTCCAAAACACGGAGTCCTGGCGCATTATCCTTTATTAAAGGCTTTCAAAGAAGCATTTCCTGCAGGGACAGTCAATACACTTTACGGTAAAGGCGCAGAGATCATCACGCCGATTATGGAAAGTGGAAAAGTGAATGTTCTGGCTTTCATCGGATCCAGTAAAGTCGCAAACGGTCTCAAAAAACTTCATCCAAAAGTGAACAGACTGCGGGCAATTTTAAGTCTTGATGCCAAAAATGCAGCCATCGTCACCAAACATGCCGACCTGGACGTGGCTGTCAGCGAATGTATCCTGGGATCACTTTCTTTCAACGGTCAAAGATGTACAGCTTTGAAACTGATCTTTGTTCAGAAAGATGTTGCTGAGGAATTTACCCGGAAATTAACAGCAGCCGTTTCTGCGATGAAACCAGGTTTACCTTGGGAAAAAGAGGTGAAGATCACGCCACTTCCGGAGGTCAACAAGCCACCTTATCTGAAGGAATGTATTGAAGATGCCATTTCGAAAGGTGCAAAAGTTCTTAATGAAGACGGCGGCTACAATGAGGCTTCTTTCGTCTTCCCGGCGGTAGTTTATCCTGTAAATGATCAAATGAAATTGTACCACGAAGAGCAATTTGGCCCTGTAATTCCTGTTGTTCCTTTTGATGATATTGAGGAACCGATCGATTATCAGGTGAATGCAGACCACGGGATGCAGGTGAGTCTTTTCAGCGAGGATCCAATGGAGACTTCAAAATTGATTGATGCATTTGTCAATCTGGTAAGCCGTGTAAACATCAACTGTCAGGCGCAGCGCGGTCCTGACGTTTTCCCTTTTACCGGAAGAAAAGACAGTGCAGAAGGTACACTTTCCGTTTTCGATGCGCTAAGATCTTTCTCAATAAGATCTCTGGTGGCTGCAAAAGTGACGGATGCCAACAAAGAACTTCTCAACTCAATTGTGCGGGATCACGATTCCAACTTTTTGAGTACGGATTATATTTTTTAAGAAGACTTAGAGATGATAAACAAATAGAAGATAGACTTTGAGCATCATTATATTAAATCCGCAACTTAGTTGTTGCGGATTTTTGTATAAAATAACAAAGCTAATAAGACGCAGGAATCTATACACACTGGCGAGATTCTTACGGAATGACAAAAATGTGTTTTTTATGTTAACTGTTGTTTTATACCGCAAACCGCAGCCCGGCTTGAGTGGAAAT
>Ga0302347_1003917_pt1 | contig 12488 bp, 10 predicted proteins | sample PhyWR1_FD_202178 | JGI IMG/M metagenome (GOLD analysis project Ga0302347, IMG submission 202178) | Leaf surface microbial communities from wheat plants in UC Gill Tract Community Farm, Albany, California, United States - DLSL W.R1 (v2)... | ecosystem: Host-associated > Plants > Phyllosphere >...
TTCCCTTGAAGAAAGAATTGTGGCCGTAGCAGGCATGGGCAATCACCAGTGCCTGCATCGGCATGGTGTTTTCCTCCATCAGATAGGCAATGCAGGGATTGGAATTGATCACGACCTCATAGGCCAGCCCCATATGGCCACGGCGGTAGCTTTTCTCGCTGGCGATGTATTGCTTGCCAAAAGACCAGTGCCGGTAATTGACCGGCATGCCGACCGATGCATAGGTGTCGATCATCTGGCTGGCGGTAATCACCTCCAGTTGCACCGGATAGGTGTCGAGGCCAAAGCGTTTGGCCATGCGTTCGATTTCATGATGGTAGGTTTCGATCAACTCAAACGACCAGTCCGACGGGCTGGGCAGTGGTGAGCGCCGCTCTTGCCCAGTTGCCTGCAAAGACGGTACGCCTGCAGTTTCTGATGAAGGCAAGATCATGTTCATGCAGGATTTCCTTTCTTGAACAGCTCACGGAACACCGGGTAAATCCCTGAGGCATCCGTCACCTTTTGCATGGCGAAATTAGGATGCGTTGCCCGCACTTGGGAATATTCCTCCCAGAGATTCTGGCTTTCCTCTGCAACTTGAAGGTAGGCAAAGTAGCGTGATGCAGGCAGCAGTTTTTCAACCAGCAATGCCCGGCATTTGGCCGAGTCCTGCAACCAGTTGTCGCCGTCCGAAGCCTGGGCGCCATAGATGTTCCACTCATTCGAGGCGTAGCGCTCCTGAATGATCTGGTGCATCAAGGTCAGCGCGCTGGATGCGACAGTACCGCCGCTTTCCGTCGAATGAAAAAATTCATCTTCGGAAACTTCGGCCGCCTGGGTGTGATGGCGAATGAAAATGACATCGGTCTTGCCGTAGTGGCGCATCAGGAAAAGATACAGGAGTATGAAAAAACGCTTGGCCATGTCCTTGCGTGCTTCATTCATCGAACCCGACACGTCCATCAGACAGAACATGACTGCCTTGGACGTCGGCAAGGGAATCTTGACCCGGTTGCGGTAGCGTAGATCAAATGGGTCCAAAAACGGAATTTTGCCGATGCGGTGCCGCAATGCTTCGATCTGCTCTTTAAGCGCCAAAATTTCGCCTGCCGGCGCGCTGGCATCCATGAGCATGGCGCTCAAGAGCTGTTCCAGTCTGTTCAGATGACGCCGGGCATCGCCGCCCATGGCAATGCGCCGGCTGAGCGCCTTGCGCATGGAGCGCACCACATGCAGGTTGGTCGGCGTTCCTTCGGAAATGAAGCCCGCACGGTGGGTCTTCCATTCCGGTGCATCGGGCAAAAGTTGCGTGCGCAGCAAATGCGGCAGCGCCAGGTCATCGAAAAAATACTGCATGAATTCTTCGCGCGTGATGCGAAATTCAAAATCGTCCTCGCTCACGCCTTTTGAATTGGCACCCGAACCCGCGCCGCTGCCAGCGCCGCCACCCGACGGACGCGCGATCTGGTCGCCGCGAAGATACTCCTGATTTCCCGGATAAACCCTTTCGTGGCTGCCTCCAGAGCCATGACCAAATATAGGCTCGGACACATCACGGCGAGGCAGCGTGATGTCTTCGCCCTGTTCAATGTCATGGATGCTGCGCCCTGTGACAGCGCGGCGCACGGCCTCCCGGATCTGTTTGCGGTAGCGGTGCAGGAAACGCTCCCGGTTTCCTATGGACTTGTTCTTGCCCGACAAGCGTCTGTCAATGACTTGCTGGAGCATGGCGGCCTCCGGTTAGTGGATGGACAAGCAATCAGCGGGCAATGCAGGATTGCCCTGGCCGAGCGGTTCAGGAGCTCTTGCGAACCCGCAGGTACCACTCGCACAGCAACCGGACCTGTCGAGCACTGTAGCCCTTGGCCATCATGCGATTGAGAAAGTTTTCATGCTTTTGCTTTTCCTCTGCACTGGCCTTTGCATTGAAGGAGATGACCGGCAGGAGATCCTCAGTGTTCGAGAACATCTTCTTCTCTATGACGGCACGAAGTTTCTCGTAGCTGGTCCAGTTCGGATTTTTTCCGGCGTTGCTGGCCCGGCTGCGCAGCACGAAGTTGACAATCTCGTTGCGGAAATCCTTTGGATTGCTGATGCCAGCCGGTTTTTCGATTTTTTCAAGCTCGGCATTAAGCGCCGCGCGGTCAAAAATTTCACCTGTGTCCGTATCCCGGTACTCCTGGTCCTGTATCCAGAAATCGGCATAGGTAACATACCGGTCAAAAATATTCTGGCCGTATTCAGAATACGACTCCAGGTAAGCCGTTTGTATTTCCTTGCCGATGAACTCGGCATAGCGTACCGCCAGGTATTCCTTGATGAATGCCAGGTAACGTTGTTCGGTCTCGGGCGGAAACTGCTCGCGTTCGATCTGCTGCTCCAGGACATACATCAGGTGCACCGGATTGGCTGCGATTTCACTGGAATCGAAATTGAATACTTTGGAGAGAATCTTGAAAGCAAATCGCGTCGAAATGCCATTCATGCCCTCATCGACACCGGCATAGTCGCGGTATTCCTGATAGCTCTTGGCCTTGGGATCGGTGTCCTTCAGGTTTTCGCCGTCATATATCTGAAGTTTGCTGAAAATGCTGGAATTCTCCGGCTCCTTCAGGCGGGTAAGCACGGCAAACTGAGCCATCATTTTCAATGTACCGGGGGCGCAGATGGCACCCGACAATGACGAGTTGCGGATCAGCTTTTCGTAGATCTTGATCTCTTCGGAAGCACGCAGGCAATAAGGCACCTTGACAATGTAGATACGGTCAAGAAAAGCCTCGTTGTTCTTGTTGTTCCTGAACGCTTTCCACTCACTTTCATTCGAGTGCGCCATCACGATTCCGTCAAATGGAATCGCACCAAAACCTTCCGTACCCTTGAAATTGCCCTCTTGTGTAGCGGTCAGCAAAGGATGCAACACTTTAATGGGCGCCTTGAACATTTCGACGAATTCAAGCAACCCTTGATTGGCCAGGCACAGGCCACCCGAATAACTGTACGCATCCGGGTCATCCTGAGCAAACATCTCCAGCTTGCGGATATCGATTTTCCCGACCAGCGTGGAAATATCCTGGTTATTTTCATCTCCCGGCTCGGTCTTGGCGATGGCAGATTGCTTCAGGATAGAAGGAAAGCGCTTGACCACGCGGAATTTGCGAATGTCACCGCCATACTCCTCCAGCCGTTTGACCGCCCACGGCGACATGATGCGCTGCAGATAGCGCTGCGCAATGCCGTATTGGCTTTCCAGCAGAGGAATGTCCTCAGCGTTGTTGAACAGGCCCAGCGGCGACTCGTTGACCGGAGAATTTTTCAATGCATAAAGCGGCACCTGCTCCATCAACTGCTTGAGTCGCTCTGCGATGGAAGACTTGCCACCGCCGACAGGGCCGAGCAGGTAAAGAATCTGCTTTTTCTCTTCAAGCCCCTGCGCCGCATGGCGGAAATAGGAAACGACCTGCTCAATGGGCTCTTCCAGCCCATAAAAGTCACGAAAGGCAGGATAGAGCTTGATGACTTTATTGCCAAAGATACGCGACAGGCGCTGATCCTGATGCGTATCGAAAATTTCAGGCTCGCCGATGGCAGCCAGAATGCGCTCGGCGGCCGTGGCATAAACAAGAGGATTTTTCTTGCAAAGATCGAGATATTCCTCAAGAGACAGTTCTTCTTCGCGCGTCTGTTCATAACGCGTTAAAAAGTTACGGACAACCTCCATAAAACTTCTCCTTAACAAGCTGCGTTTGCTATGAAACCACCTTCACCTTGAGAGGACGGCCTAACGGCTTTGCCGCCTTTCCTGTGATCAATGTACACCCAAGCTGATCTGCCTGAAAAATGGATATGCAACCCAAGGGGTTTAGCTTTGAAGCTTTGCATAGATTTCCTTCGTCATAAATAATGAAGGATTTACCGTGAGATCTGCGATTTGCGATCTGTTTAAGTAAACTTTTCGGTGCTCTCGTGCGCCAGCGCCATGACTTGATGGGGCGCCATTCCTTTCAGCTTGTGGTCACTCCAGACTTGGCGCCAACGTCGGGAGCCTGGTAGCCCATGGCGCAAGCCCAGCATGTGGCGGGCAATGGAGCTGAACGAGGTGCCGTGCTCCAGCGCTTCGCGCACCATGTATTCGCACATTTTTTCTTCTACCTGCTCGCGCGTGACCGCTGGGGTTGCAGCGTGAAAAAAACTTTCATCCCAAGTGGCAAGCCACCACGGGTTATGGTAAGCCTCCCGCCCGATCATGACGCCGTCGAGCACATCGAGTTGTTTTGAGACCTGCTGATCCGTGTTGATCGCGCCATTGATGCAGATGGTCAAATGGCTAAATTCACGCTTTAGGCGATGCACCAACTCGTAGCGCAGCGGTGGAATTTCGCGATTTTCCTTAGGGTTCAGCCCTTTAAGCCAGGCATTGCGCGCATGGACGATGAAGGTGCCGCATCCTGCTTCGCTCACGGTGCCGACAAAATCGCGCACAAACTCATAAGACTCATCCTTGTCAATGCCGATGCGGTGCTTGACCGTGACAGGCACATTCACTACATCGACCATAGCCTTCACGCAATCAGCCACCAGTTGCGGCTCTGACATTAGGCACGCGCCGAAAGCGCCGCGCTGCACCCGCTCGCTCGGGCAGCCGCAGTTGATGTTGATCTCGTTGTAACCCCACTGCTCGCCCAGGCGAGCGCAGTGCGCCAGATCGGCAGGGTCGCTGCCGCCAAGCTGCAGGGCGACGGGATGCTCCTCGGCATTGAAATGCAGATGCCGAGCGACATCACCATGGATCAGCGCGCCCGTGGTCACCATCTCCGTATAAAGCAGCGCATGACGCGACAGCAGACGATGAAAGTACCGGCAATGCCGATCGGTCCAATCCATCATCGGGGCGACGCTCAGGCGCCAGGGATTTTCAACAGCAATAGGCACGTTGTTAGGCACGAAGATTGACATGAGGGCATTTTCCCTGAAAGCCCACCCATCAATGATGGGAAGGAACCAGAACCTCAATAAACGCCTTGGAAGAGAGCCGTCTGGCAAAATTCCTTGTGCCCGGCGCTAACATGCAGTTCTGCAATGTTGGGTTGCCCAAGACCTGACGCATGGTCAATATGCCAACAACAAGGATGACCGTCATGTTTCTTTTCTCTTTTCCAAGCCGCCCCTCTTACTTGTCCGGCTGCAAGCCATCCGCACTGGCCACAGCCCTGGCCGCCTCCATGTTGCTCGGCGCCTGCAGTTCGGTGCCGCTGCCGCCCTGGGTTACCTTGCCGTCACGCCCTGCCACAGCGACGAACCCACCAGTTGCCTTCCCCCCGGCCGAATCTGGCGTGACCGTGCAGACGTCACCGATTGCACCGCCATCGGTGATTGCAAATGCGCCTACTGAAACACCCGCGCCCTACAACGCTTCGGTGGCCGCACGTTTTCCAGCGCCCTCCATCGTTTACAGCACGCCGGGCCTGCAGCCCAACCGCACCACTTTCACGACCGACGAGGAAATACACAGCTGGCTGCGCGATCAGGAAACGGCATTGTCTCGCTCGGCAGGCATCAAGGCGGCACTGCTGACCATCGGCACATCACAGCAAGGCCAGCCCTTGGAAGCACTGGTGCTGACGCGCGGAACCGGCACCGATCCGGCGGCGCTGAAGGCAACAAGCCGGCCCACTGTCCTGCTGGTGGGCCAGCAGCACGGAGATGAGCCCGCTGGCAGCGAAGCGCTTTTGGTCATTGCCCGCGAACTTGCCCAGGGGCTGCTGCAGCCCATGCTGGAGCGCATCAATGTGATCATCGTTCCACGCGCCAATCCCGACGGCTCAAGAAAGGGCGAACACGGCACGGCCAACGGCCTGGACCTGAACCACGACCATCTGCTGCTCAACATCCCCGAAGCCCAGGCGTTGGCACAGCTTGCGCGCGACTACAAGCCCATGGTGGTGCTCGATGCGCATGAGTACAACCCCGTGGCTCAGTACCAGGAAAAGTTCGGAGCCCTGCAAAAGTACGACGCCCTCTTTCAGTACGCCACAACCGCCAACCTGCCCGAATTCCTGACCAAGGCCGACGAGGAGTGGTATCGCCGTCCGCTGCTGGCCGCATTGAAAGGGCAAGGCCTGAGTACCGAGTGGTACTACACCACCTCGGCCGATCCTGCCGATAAGAAAATTGCCATGGGAAGCGCCCTGCCCACGACCAGCCGCAATGTCAACGGCCTGAAAAACAGCATCAGTCTTTTGGTTGAAACCCGTGGTACGGGCCTGGGCCGGCTGCATATCCAGCGCCGCGTGCATACCCATGTCACAGCCATCACAAGCGTGCTGGGCAGCACCAGCCAGCGCGCCAGCGAACTGGGTCAACTAATTCCTTATCTTGACAAGGAAGTCAGCAGCCTGGCCTGCAAGGAGCAGGCGGTTGTCGAGGCCGTCAACACGCCTGCGCAATATGACCTGCAAATGCTCGACCCGGTGACCGGCGCCGACAAGCTCGTCACGGTTGACTGGGACTCGGCGCTTGCCCTGCGCACCCTCAAATCACGGGTGCGTCCTTGCGGCTATTGGCTGGCCGCCTCCTCGAAAACTGCGGTCGGCCGGCTGCGGCGGCATGGCATTGAGGTTCTCCAGGTGCTTGAACAAGGCTCGCTACTGGGGGACCTGTACCGCGAAACCTCAAGAAGCAGCGGTTCACAACAACAACCCTTGAAAAGCGACGCCACCGACGGCTTTCCCGCCATCAAGGCCGAGGTTGCGCTGACGCGCGGCGTCATTGACGCACCCGCCGGAAGCTACTACGTGCCTTTGAACCAGCCTTTGGCCAACTTGGCCATGGCAGCGCTGGAGCCCGACACACAGAGCAGTTATTTTGCCAACCGGCTGCTCGACAACCTGGCAAGCGTTGCCCGCGTCATGTCAGCGCCTTCGTTAAAGACGGAAGAACTGCCCTGAAAAAGCAGTGCGCCCTGAGAAAAATGCCGATTCAAAGCGTACTTCAGGTCAAAAGGCTTGTCGGGGCATTAGCCGCTTTCTTTCGAAAAACATACGAGCCGGCCTACAGACGCCAGAGCAGCCTCATGGCGTAATGGGCCTTCCACCGAACAGGAGAAATCCAGTGCAAGCATTCCAGATGACGCCGAAAATGACCTCCATGCAGGGCGTTTTCTATCCGACGGGCTATGTTTTTCTAATGTTTCCCGACGCACAGACTGCCGAACAGGCAGGCCAGGCCTTGACGGCTGCAGGCCTGGATACGCAAGAAGCCATGCTGCTGACGCCACAGGTCATCCTGCAAGAAATTGGCAAACTCGATGAGCGATCAACCGTCACGCTGCCTTCGGTTGGGACCGAAGGTGCAACGGTGGGCAAATACATCGAACTGGCCCGCAAAGGCCATCATGCACTGATGCTGCAATCCCCTTCTGACGAAGACACGGAACGCGTGATAGCTGCGGTGCGAAATCTGCCTTTTTCCTATGCCCAGAAATACCATATGCTGGCCATTGAAGACCTTGAATGATTCTTCAGCGTCAATACGCTATCAAATAAATAGCGGTATGCGCATGCACAGCCTGCGCAAAAGCCATATTTGGCTTAAAAATCACCAGAATTGTGCGCCAGGCTTTCAAACTTGGTGATCCGGTTGATGAACGCCAGCTTGACCGTTCCTGTCGGCCCGTTACGCTGCTTGCTGATGATGACCTCGGCCACCCCAGGCTCCTTGCACGCTTCCTTGGTGTAATACTCGTCGCGGTAGATGAACATGATGATGTCGGCATCCTGCTCGATGGCGCCGGATTCGCGCAGATCGCTCATCATGGGCCGCTTGTCGGTTCGTGATTCCACGCCCCGGCTGAGCTGTGAAAGCGCAATCACCGGGCATTGCAATTCCTTGGCCAGCATTTTCAGCCCACGGGAAATCTCACCGACCGCAGTTGCCCGGTTTTCATCGCTCATGCTGGTCGATACGCTCATCAGCTGCAAGTAATCCACCACGATCAGGCCCAGCTTGCCACATTGGCGGGCCAAGCGGCGGGCATTGGCGCGCAGTTCGCTGACAGTCAGCCCGGCGGTTTCATCGATATGCAGGGAAATCGTGCGGAGCTTTTCAATGGCTTCGGTCAGGCGCGGCCATTCATCATCAGTCAGCGCGCCAGTGCGCAGATGGGTCTGGTCAATGCGTCCGATGGAGCCGACGATGCGCACAGCCAGTTGCGAGGCACCCATTTCCATCGAAAAAACCGCCACCGGCAATCCTTCGTGCAGCGCCACATGCTCGGCAATATTGATGGCAAGAGCGGTTTTACCCATCGAGGGCCGAGCCGCCAGAATGACCAAGTCGCCGGCCTGAAGCCCGGAGGTCATGCGGTCCAGGTCCACAAAGCCAGTCGGCACACCCGTCACATCATTGGGGTTTTCCGACATTTCGGTGACCCGGTCCAGCAGGTCCACCACGAGCGTGTCCATGCTCTGAAAGCCCTGCTGGGAGCGACCGCCCTGCTCGCCAATGTTGAGAATTTTTTGTTCGGCTTCGTCCAGGATGGCGGTCACCGCCTTTCCCTTGGGATTGAAAGCATTGGTGGCGATCTCATCGGATGCAGTGACGAGCTTGCGCAATATCGAGCGCTCGCGAACGATTTCAGCGTAACGGCGGATATTGCTGGCGCTTGGAACGTACTGAGCCAAGGCATTCAGATAGCTCAGCCCGCCCACCTCGTCGATTTTTTCCAAGTTCTGAAGGCGTTCAAACACCGTGATGATGTCCGCAGGCCTGGAGGCATTGATCAGCCAGCCGATGGCCGCGTAAATGAGCTGGTGCTCATGGCGGTAAAAGTCCTGGTCAACCAGCAGATCGCCGACACGGTCCCATGCGCTGTTGTCCAGCAGAAGGCCGCCCAGGACACTGGATTCTCCTTCGATGGAATGCGGTGGGACTCGAAGCTGGGCTATTTGCCGGTCGGCGCTGTATGCCGAGTCGGAAAAAGTTGAAATTACGGCAGACATGGTGCTCCTTGGAGGGTAAATGGTACGCCGTAAGCCTTGGACCCCTGAGGGGCTACTGTGGACAAGCTGGGGAAATCAAGCGGAAATCGGTTCAAAAGATGTGCATAACCCGTGCACAACATCGCATCGACGCGAGCGAAGCGGTTGTTTTTCCAAGAAAAAAGCCGCTCCAAAGAGCGGCCTTTTCAAACCGAAAAAACTTGACGCAGTTAAGCGGTTTCGCCGTAAACGGTGACCGTGATGTCCACCAGCACGTCGGTGTGCAGGGAAACGCTGACGGCATGGTCTCCAACGGTCTTGATAGGACCATTCGGCAGGCGAATTTGCGATTTGGCAACCGCAAAACCTTGCTTGGAAACTTCCTGGGCGATGTCGGCATTGGTCACGGAACCGAACAGGCGACCGTCCACACCGGCTTTTTGCGTCAGCTTGACGGTGGTGCCGCCGAGCTTTTCGCCCTGGGCCTGCATCTCCGCCAGCTTGGCGGCAGCGGCTTTTTCCAGTTCAGCGCGCTTGGCTTCGAATTCCTTGATGGCCAGCGAGGTGGCACGGCGGGCGCGGCCCGAAGGGATCAGGAAGTTGCGGGCGTAACCGTCCTTGACCTTGACGACTTCGCCCAGGTTGCCCAGGTTCACGACTTTGTCGAGCAGAATGATTTGCATGGTCGTTGTCTCCTTACAGGGTCTTGTGCTGGTCGCTGTAAGGCAGCATCGCGAGAAAGCGAGCGCGCTTGACGGCGGTGTTGATTTGGCGCTGGAAAATCGCGCGGGTGCCGGTCAGGCGCGCGGGAATGATTTTTCCATTTTCAGAGACGAAATCGCGCAAGGTGTCGATGTCCTTGTAGTCGATTTCTTCAACGCCAGCAGCTGTGAAGCGGCAAAAACGCTTACGCTTGAACAGCAGGGATTGGGTATTGCGCTTGGGGCGCTTGTCTTTGTTGAAACGTTTTGGTCCGGCCATGATGGACTCCTTAAATGGGGTTCAGTACTTGCTCTGCCTGGTGAATCGGGTGAAGAGCTTGAATATGAAAAACAACACCTTTGCTGGTGCGTGCATTGATGAGAAAACCCGTGAATCTAAACAGGTTGCTCAGGGAAAGCACGGCCATCTGCTCTGCCAGTGCCCCGAAAGCAACAGCCCTTATCGTCAGCTTGACCTGCCTGAGCATGCCAGTTTCCATTATTTCAGACTCATGCTCGAGAATGAAATTGATGGCAGGTATGCCAGCAGGCGTATAGCGAAGCGTGTTTAGCTCGACGATACGGGCGGTCAGTTCGATATGGTTCACTGCGACTTTACAGGCACGCGAGCGAAGCGTTCAGCAGCAAACGAGGCGAGTTACGCCGCGAATTCCTGCTGTTGGGTTTTACGGGCTTCTTCCCTCTCGACATTGCGCATCATGAGGGATGGGCCGGTTTCAGCCTTCTTCTTCAGCACGGTCAGGTGGCGCAGCACAGCATCATTGAACTTGAACGCATGCTCAATTTCTTCCATCACAGCCTGGCTGGCTTCGATGTTGATGCAGATGTAGTGGGCTTTTGCGAGTTTCTGGATCAGGTACACCAGTTGGCGGCGACCCCAATCTTCCACGCGATGCACAGTTCCGCCGCCGGCGGTAATCATGCCCTTGTAGCGCTCCAGCATGGCTGGGACTTGCTCGCTTTGATCCGGATGGATCAGCAAGACGATCTCGTAGTGACGCATAAAATCTCCTTTTGGATGGGAATAAAGCTGCCCCAGCGTCGTTAAGGGTGCAGCAAGGCGAAGCCCATGATTATAGCCCGTCGCCAGACTTGCGCGGCAACTCGCTCTCATGGCGCGGCGTGTCAACCAGGATCGGCTGTTGTTCTGGCTTCAAATCCGGATAACGGATGTACCTCACTAACGCCTCGATATCGCGACCAGGCGGACGCGTCACCAAGCTGACAAGCGCAATCACCACAAAACCCACAGGCACGCCAAAAAATCCTGCCGAAATCGGATCGATGCCCCACCAAAGCTTGACGGGCGCGGTAATCCCAAAAATCGCACGCAGCCAGGGTTGGTTTGTCACCATGTAGTACATGGTCACGCTCAGACCGGTCATCATTCCAAGCACTGCAGCCTTGCCCGTGGCACGTTTCCAGAAAATTCCCATGCAAAGCGCTGGAAAGAATGAAGCGGCTGCGAATGAAAAGGCCGCCGAAACCAGAAACAGAATATCGGCTGGCTTTTGCACTGCCACATAGGCCGCCAGCAAGGCAACGATGAGCAGCAGTATTTTGGACAGCGTGACGCGGCTCACGGTCGAGGCATTGGGATCAATCATCTTGTAGTACAGGTCATGTCCCAGCGCATTGGCAATGGCCAGCAGCAACCCGTCTGCCGTGGACAGTGCCGCCGCCAGTCCGCCAGCGGCCACCAGCGCCGAAATGGCGTAGGGCAGCCCGGCCAGTTCAGGTGTCAGCAACACCACGATGTCGCCGCCTATCGTCATCTCGTTGAGCTGCAGGATGTTGTCCTTGTTGATATCGACGACAGACAGCAGCGCCGGATCAACCTTGTTCCATGCATGCACCCACGCCGGCAGCTGATCAAAGGGCATGCCAACCAGTTCGGTGAATATTTCATACTTCACCAGCACCGCCAGCGCAGGCGCAGTGCAATACAGCAAGCAAATGAAAAACAGCGACCAGGTCACGGAACGACGCGCTTCGCGCACATCTGGAACGGTGTAGTAGCGCATCAGAATATGCGGCAACGCAGAAGTACCCACCATCAGGCAGAAAACCAGCGCCAAAAAGTTACGCCTTGATGTGTCGTACAGCTCTTTTTGTTCAGGCGTTCCATTGGGATTACCCGAGAACTGTCTCGCATGCGCAGGCATGCCATTGAGCGGCTGGCTCTTGATGTCATCCACGGATTTGGCCAGTTGCCAATCACGCAGCGCAGATTCCGCGTCTTTTGGCAGCGCAGCCAGCGCCTTGCCTGCAGCAGAGATCTCGGCAACCGATGCATTCTGCGTTTTCAGCGCTTCGAGCTTTCTCACGGCAGCGAGTTTGTCGGCAGCCATGGAAATCTCTGGATGCATCATCTTTTCGGCCAGTACGGCGGCACGCTGACTGAACATGGAGCGCACCTGTAGTTCACCGGGGTCGCTGCTCAACTCTTTTTCTTTTGCGGTGACCTTTTCCAACTGGTAGCCATAGACGGCTTGCGGCACCGGAATACCGGTTTGCTTGACGGAAAGCCAGACCACCGGAATCAGGTATGCCAGTAGCAAGATGATGTATTGCGCCACCTGCGTCCAGGTCACGGCCCGCATTCCGCCCAGAAACGAGCACACCAGAATGCCGCCCAATCCCAGAAAAATACCCAGTTCAAAGGCAATGCCAGTCAGGTAAGACGTGATGAGACCCACGCCATAGATCTGCGCCACCAGATAGGTAAACGAGCACAGAATGGTGGCAACCAACCCAATGAAGCGCGGCAGGTGTCCACCGTAGCGCTCACCCAGAAAATCCGGAATCG
>Ga0302347_1003921_pt1 | contig 12462 bp, 10 predicted proteins | sample PhyWR1_FD_202178 | JGI IMG/M metagenome (GOLD analysis project Ga0302347, IMG submission 202178) | Leaf surface microbial communities from wheat plants in UC Gill Tract Community Farm, Albany, California, United States - DLSL W.R1 (v2)... | ecosystem: Host-associated > Plants > Phyllosphere >...
CGGCAGCCGAAGCTGACGACGACAGTGCGTTCCAGTCGCCAGCCAACTACCTGGAAGACCACCGGTACGACCCGGCGCGCCAACTGGAAGATGCTGACTGGACCGATAACTCCACCAGCAACCTGCACGAAGCGCTGGAAGTGCTGGACGACCGCAGCCGTGACATTCTGTATCAGCGCTGGTTGGCTGAAGACAAAGCCACGCTGCACGACCTGGCACAGAAGTACAACGTGTCTGCCGAGCGTATTCGTCAGCTGGAAAAAAGCGCGATGAACAAGCTCAAACTGTCGATTGCCGCTTAATTCGGCCCGACAAATAAACGCCCCGATCTGATCGGGGCGTTTTTGTTTGTGCTGTTTGAGCGCCCCTGGCCAGCCTGCTCTGTGCAGGGTTAGCGGGACGGTTGTGCTTTAAGCTGCTCAGGGTCCACGCCATTTGCCCTGAGCAGGGCATCGACCAGCGAGCGGGACATCTCCACCGAATGCACCAGCGACCATACCAGCCCGCGCTCTATGCCACTGGCATGAACGGTGATTTCATCCGACACCTCTTCTGCACTTTTGAGCATCAGCGACACATGGGACAGGGCCTCTATTGCCCGAATATCAGGTTGCACGGCAAAAGGTGATGTGGCGCTGACCTTGTGCACCCGAGTGGGCTTGAGGTTGGCGAGGGACACCCGCGGGGCCTGCTGCAGGGCCTCAAACAGGCTGCGGGTGGCCTCATCGTGCTGATGATCATCACGGGGAGGGTGACTGGCTTTGGGATCGTCGTGCGTCGTCTTTTTCATGTCTCTTCCACGCGGATCATCGGCGACTGGTGAAGATAGCCTTGCGAGTTTCCGGCCTGCAAGCAGCCCTTGCAGGCGCCACGCTTTCTCGGAAGCGTCTGCCTTTTGGCAGCGTAAATGTCTGACGTGGGCGTCTGAGGAGTGAATTCGCTACACTGGTGCACTTTTACGCTGTGTGTTGGCGCCCATGACTGTTCTCAAATACCTCCAGGCTTACCCCCAGACCTTGCAAGAGCAGGTGCGCCAATTGATTGCGCGCGAGCAGCTGGGCGATTACCTGAGCGAGCGTTACCCACAGCGTCATGCGGTGCAGAGCGACAAGGCCTTGTATGCCTACGCTCAGGAACTCAAACAGGAATACCTGCGCAATGCACCGTCTTTTGACAAGGTGCTGTTTGATAACAAACTCGACCTGACCCACCGTGCGCTGGGCTTGCATACGGCCATTTCACGGGTCCAGGGTGGCAAGCTCAAGGCCAAGAAGGAGCTGCGCGTGGCTTCGCTGTTCAAGGAAGCGGCGCCCGAGTTTTTGCGCATGATCGTGGTTCACGAGCTGGCCCACTTGAAAGAGTCGGACCACAACAAGGCGTTTTACAAGTTATGCGAGCACATGTTGCCGGGTTATCACCAGTTGGAGTTTGACCTGCGTGTTTACCTGACGTGGCGGGATATGCAGGGCAAAACCTGACACTTACTTTGTGTGTGGGAGCGGGCTTGCCCGCGATATGGTCGCCTCGGTACAACTGCCGAACCGCAGCGATTTAATCGCGAGCAAGCCCGCTCCCACGCGCGCCGGGCCCGTACAGGCGGGCAGGAGTTCTGAATGGAAGTCAGTAAAACCAAAAGCAGTTTTTACCGGCGCCTGTATGTGGCCTGGTTGATCGACAGCCAGACCGCCAGCAGCGTACCGGCACTCACCGAGGTGACCGGCATGCCGCGCCGGACCGCGCAGGACACCATTGCGGCCCTGGCGGATCTGGACATCATCTGCGAGTTTGAACAGCAGGACGGCGCCCGCAACCACGCCGGACGCTACCTGATCCGCAGCTGGGGCCCGGTGGACAAAGCCTGGGTCGGCGGGCACCTGGTGCAGATCAAGCAGGTGCTGGGTTACCCCTGAGCTGTCAGGCGCATGCCGATGTGCGGGATGTTGTCTTCCAGGTACATCTCGCCCTGAGCACTGAACCCGTGTTGCTCATAGAAAGGTTGCAGGTGCGCCTGGGCCGACAGGAACACGGGCTGCCCCGGCCAGTATTCTTCGATGTTTTCCAGGGCCTGTTCAAGCAGAGTATGCCCAAGCTTTTGCCCGCGACCCTCGACGGCAACGATCACGCGACCAATGACCACGTCACCGCCCTGGGACTCGGGATCGAGGATGCGGGCATACGCCACCAGCTGGTCGTCTTGCCAGCCCATCACATGCAGGGTATCGCCCGTCAGGTCCTGCCCGTCGACGTCCTGATAGGCGCATTTCTGCTCGGCGACAAATACTTTGGAGCGTAATTCGAGAATGGCGTAGAGCTGTTCCTTGCCCAGGTCGTTGTGGTGTTTGCAGAGCCAGTCGGTGGTCACGATCTTGTCCTTGTTGGCGAGTTCATGCCCCGATAGTAGGCGCGATACCGACTGGCGCCAAGGCCTAAGGTGCCTTGACCAAATGCGCGGCCAGGGTGCGCAGCGGCCCGAGCTGGCGGCAGATCAGCGCCAGTTGGGTTTGCACCAGCCTCTGGTTCTCATCGATTTCGTCCGGCATTTGTTCAAGCTCGCCGGCCAGGGTCTCTTCCTCGTCACTTTGCACCGCAACCGCCTGCTTGGTGGCCAGGCCCTGGGCAATCTGGTCGATGCTGTCGGCAATCTTGCTCCCGGCCCCTTCAATCAACTGTTCGCGCACCTCGGCGGGCAATACGGTGTCGCGGTGGGCGCCCAGACCAGACAGGTAGCTGAGCAAGGTGTGGGACATCACCAGAAAACGAAAGCCCATATCGGCATCCTTACGGAAGTGCCCGGGTTCCATCAGCATATTGGCCAGGGTGGTCGACAGCGCCGCATCGGCGTTGTGGGCGTTACGCCGTGCCAGCCGATAGGCCAGGCTGTCGCTTTTGCCCTGGGCGTATTGCTGCATGATCTGGCGCAGGTACTGGCTGTTGCAGCTCAGGGTATTGGCCAGCACCTGATTGAGGCGACGTCCCTGCCAGTCGGGCAGGAACAGGAACACCGCTGCTGCCGCGATCACGCTGCCCACCAGGGTGTCGAACAGGCGCGGCAGGAACAGCCCGTAGCCATCGCCCACCTGGTTGAAGCAAAACAGGATCATCAGGGTGATGGCCGCCGTGCTCAGGGTGTAGCGCGTGGTGCGGTTGATAAAGAACACCACCCCGGCCACCACGGCAAACATCGACTGCACCAGCGGGTTGGGAAACAGATCGAACAGCGCCCAGCCCACGGCCAGGCCGATGGCGGTGCCGATAATCCGCTGGCTGAACTTGCGCCGCGTGGCGCCATAGCTTGGCTGGCACACGAACAGTGTGGTGAGGATGATCCAGTAGCCCTGGCTGGGGTGAATCCAGTGCACCATCGCAAAGCCGATGCTCAGCGCCAGAGGCAGGCGCAGGGCGTGGCGGAAGATCAGCGACGTTGGCGTCAGATGCTGGCGCAGACGCGACCAGACATCCTTGAGGTTACGCGGCGAACGGTCCAGCAGGCTGCTGTCGGTGGCATCCGCCAGGGTGTCGGGGTTGCTTGCATCGCTCAACAGGCGATCGAGGGTGCCCAGGTTGGCGGCCAGTGCCCGCAATGAGCGCAGCAGCCCGCGCCAGGCCGGGTTGCTCTGGATGCGCAAGTGTTCGAGGGAGGCATGCAGGTCGCCCAGGGCCTCGGCAAAACTATCGTCATAGACGAACGGCTGGCGCAGCTTGATCGATTCCGATAGACGCTGACAGGCCACACCCTGCTGGCGCAGCAGGCGCTGGCAGCGGAACATCACGTCACTGTGGAAGAAGGCATCGGCCAGGGCGTTGTACGGGTAATGGGACGAACTGGCGCGCTCATGGATGTCCTGCGCGAGAAAATACAGCTTGAGGTAGCGGCTGAGCTTGGAGCCTGGCCGGGTGTTGCCGACCCGGTGCAGGATGATCTCCTTGGCGGTGTTCAGCGCAGCCACCACCCGGCCGTTTTGCCGGGCCAGTTCCAGGCGGCCCGCTTCCACGTCCAGCTTGCGGATGGGTTCGAACAGCGCCGACTTGATCTTCAGGTACAGCCCCAGTTCCCAGAACAGCCGGGCCAGGCTCTGTTGCACCGGTTGATTGGAGAACAGGGCCTGCCACAGCACCGACAGTATCCCGTACCAGGCCGCACCGGCCACCAGCAGCAAGGGTTCATGCCAGAAGTTGGTGACTTCGCCGCCGCGCTGGTCCACGCCGATCATGGTGTATACGGCCAGGATCAGTGTGGCCGAGGCAATCGCCCCGTAGCGTTCGCCCAATGCCCCGAGCATGGTCAGGCCGAAACTGGCCAGGGCCAGTGCGCAGACCATCAGCCAGGGGTAGGGGAAAAGCAGTTCGACACTCAGGGCCGAGGCGGTGAAACACACCAGGGTCACCAGCAGGGCGTTGAGGCGGCCCTGCCAGCTGTCATCGGTTTCAGACAACGCGCTGGCGATAATCCCCAGAAACAGCGGGATCAGCAGCGACATCTCATCCTGATACCAGCAAAAAGCCATGCTGCCGGTCAGGGCGACAAATACCCGTACGCTGTAACTGAACTTGTCCAGTGCCCACAGGCGACGCAAGGAATGCTGAAAGCTTTTCGATGACATGAAGTGGCGGTGCCTGGCTCGTGATTCGCTAACTTGAGCCAGATAAGACGACAGCGCAATGGGGCTGTCACATCGAACCAAAAATATTTTTAATGCAGGGGGCGGGTCAGACGAACTGCGCCGCCGCATACCCCGATGCCCATGCCCACTGGAAGTTGAAACCGCCCAGATGGCCGCTGACATCCAGCACTTCGCCGACAAAATACAGACCGGGGCTTTTCAGCGATTCCATGGTCTTGGACGACACTTCACGGGTATCGACCCCGCCCAGGGTCACTTCCGCGGTGCGATAGCCTTCGGTGCCGGCTGGTACCACTTTCCAGCACGCCAGTTTGTCCGCCACCTGCGCCAGTTCTGCCGGGGTGTACTGCTTCATTGGCTTGGATTCGAACCAGTGCTCGGCCAGCAGGTTGGCCATTTTCTTGGTGAAGATTTCACCCAGCAGGGTTTTCAACTCACTGTTGGGGCGTTCAGCCTGCTGGGTTTGCAGCCAGCTCAAGGCGTCGAGATCGGGCAGCAGATTGATTTCAACGGTGTCGCCCGGATTCCAGAACGAGGAAATCTGCAAGATTGCCGGCCCGCTCAAGCCCCGATGGGTGAACAGGATATTTTCGCGAAAGCTCTGATCATTACAGCTCACCAGGCAGTCCACCGACGTGCCCGACAGCTCGGTGCAGATTTCCTTGAGCTGATCGGTGATGGTGAACGGCACCAGGCCTGCGCGGGTCGGCAGCAAGGTGTGGCCGAACTGTTTGGCGATTTGATAACCGAAACCTGTCGCGCCCAGGGTCGGGATCGACAGCCCGCCGGTGGCAACCACCAGCGACTGGCAGTCAACCGGGCCCAGCGTGGTGTTGAGGCTGTAGCCGTTGTCGGTTTTTTCGATCTGCTCGACCGAAGTGTCCAGGTGCAGGCTGACGCCCGCCTGTTTGCACTCGTCGAGAAGCATTTCGAGGATGTCGCTGGATTTGTTATCGCAGAACAGCTGGCCGAGTTTTTTCTCGTGATAGGGCACGCCGTGTTTGGCGACCATCTCGATAAAGTCCCACTGGGTGTAGCGGGCCAGGGCCGACTTGCAGAAGTGCGGGTTCTGCGACAGGAAATTATTCGGCTCGGTGTACATGTTGGTGAAGTTGCAGCGGCCACCGCCCGACATCAGGATCTTTTTGCCGGCCTTGTTGGCGTGGTCGATCAGCATCACCTTGCGCCCGCGGTTGGCGGCGGTCAGTGCGCACATCAAGCCTGCGGCGCCAGCGCCAATAATCACAACGTCGGTAGAGCGCAAAGCGGTGTCCTCACAAAATTTATGGTCAGTGCAAACCTGATGTGGGAGCGGGCTTGCCCGCGATTGCAGCACCCCGGTCATTCAGATGAACCGAGTTGTTTGCATCGCGAGCAAGCCCGCTCCCACATTTGATCGCTGTTGTTCAGGCGATTATTTACAAAACCCGCACGCGCAATACGCGGCCTTTGATTTTGCCTTCGCTCAGGCGCTGGGCGGCCTGTTTGGCGATGGTGCGGTCAACCGCCACATAAGCCTGGAAGTCAAAGATAGCGATCTTGCCGACCTGGGCACCCGGGATACCCGCGTCGCCGGTCAGGGCGCCGAGAATGTCACCTGGACGAACCTTGTCTTTACGACCTGCACCGATCACCAGTGTGCTCATGGCCGGCAGCAACGGTGCGCCGCCTTGAGAGGTCAGGGTGTCCAGGGTTTCCCAGTTCAGCGGAGCTTTCTGCAACTGCTCGATGGCCTGGGCGCGGTGCGCTTCGGACGGAGCAACCAGGCTGATGGCCACGCCTTTTTCACCGGCACGGCCGGTACGGCCAACACGGTGAATATGGATTTCCGAGTCGCGGGCCAGCTCAACGTTGAGCACCATGTCCAGCGCGTCGATGTCCAGACCACGCGCCGCCACGTCGGTGGCTACCAGTACTGAAGTCGAGCGGTTGGCAAACATCGCCAGCACCTGGTCACGGTCGCGCTGTTCCAGGTCGCCATGCAGGCCGACAGCCGAAATGCCCTTGGAGGTCAGGTGATCAACGGTTTCCTGCACCTGCTGCTTGGTGAAGCAGAACGCTACGCAAGACTGCGGGCGGAAGTGGCCCAGCACCTTGGTCACGGCGCTCATGCGCTCTTCAGGCGAGATTTCGTAGAAGCGTTGTTCAATTTGGCTGTCAGTGTGCAGCGCCTCGGCTTTTACCTGCTGAGGGTTGCGCATGAACTTGGACGACAGCTGCTTGATACCGGCCGGGTAGGTGGCCGAGAACAGCAGGGTCTGGCGACGCTCCGGGGTTTTGACAATGATGTCTTCGATAGCGTCATAGAAGCCCATGTCGAGCATGCGGTCAGCTTCGTCCAGTACCAGGGTGTTCAGGCCGTCCAGTACCAGCGAACCTTTGCGCAAGTGCTGCTGGATACGGCCCGGGGTGCCGACGATGATGTGTGCGCCGTGTTCCAGCGAACCGATCTGCGGGCCGAACGACACGCCGCCGCACAGGGTCAGCACCTTGATGTTGTCTTCGGCGCGGGCCAGACGGCGGATTTCCTTGGCAACCTGGTCAGCCAGTTCGCGGGTCGGGCAAATCACCAGGGCCTGGCAGCCGAAGAAGCGCGGGTTGATCGGGTTCAGCAGGCCGATGCCGAAGGCGGCAGTTTTGCCACTGCCGGTCTTGGCCTGGGCGATCAGGTCCATGCCTTTGAGGATCACCGGCAAGCTCTGCGCCTGAATCGGCGTCATCTGGGCATAACCGAGGGAGTCGAGGTTAGCCAGCATGGCGGCGGACAGAGGCAGAGTATTAAAAGCGGTGGCAATGGTGGTCACGGGACTGGCCTGCAAAACAAAATGTCGCGCAGTGTACCAGTCCCATGCCCTTTGCCTGAACATTCTGGACGAGATGTCATCCAGTTCTGCTTAAAAAGCAGCTTAATGTTCCAGCTCATGCTCCGAGTTGGCCTTGGGTTTACGCCCGTCCTGGGGTGACAATTGCAGGAAAATCGCCGCCGCCAGCATGGCCATGATCCCCACCGTCAGGAAGGTCAGCTGGAACGCGCCCAGCACGGTGTCTACGCCATCGCTGCCACCATCCCCGGTAAAACCGCCGAGCAATGCCCCGGCGCAGGCCACGCCCAGGCTCAAGGACAGCTGCGCCACCACCGACAGCAAACTGTTGCCGCTGCTGGCGCTGGCGTCGTCGAGGTCGATCAGGGTCACGGTATTCATGGCGGTGAACTGCAACGAGTTGATCGCCCCCAGCACGGCCAACATAGACAGCAACAGCGGGTAAGGCGTGTGTTCGGTCACCAGGCCCATGCTGGCCAGCATCAGGCCCAGGGCGAAGGTGTTGGCCGTCAGCACCGTGCGATAGCCCACGCGTTCGATCAGCGGCCTTGCCACCCATTTGGCCAGCATCGCAGCCGCGGCCAGTGGCAGCATGCTCATCCCGGCCTGCGACGGGGAATAGCCCAGCGCGACCTGCAACAGCAGCGGCACCAGAAACGGCAGGGCGCCGCTGCCCAGGCGGGCGAACAGGTTACCGAGGATGCCCACCGCGAAGGTCTTGGTTTTAAACAGCACCGGGGAGAACAGCGGGTTGCTGATATTGCCCGCGCGCAGCCAGTACGCTGCCAGGCACGCCATGCCCGCAAACAGCAGCAGCATCACCCGCAGGTGCGGCATATGCAGCTCGCCCAGGCCTTCCATGGCAATGGTGATAAACACCATCGCCGCGCCAAACAGCACAAAACCCAGGCCGTCGAAACGGGTACGTTCGCTGCCGCGCAAATCCGGAATGAAGTGCCATACCGCCCAGCAGCCGAGAATGCCCACGGGCAGGTTGATCAGGAAGATCCAGTGCCAGCTCAGGTACTGCACCATCCAGCCGCCCATCGTGGGGCCGATCAGCGGGCCGAGCAGGCCGGGGATGGTGATAAAGCCCATGATCCGCACCAGTTCCGAGCGCGGATAGGCCTTGAGCACCACCAGCCGGCCGATGGGCAACATCAGGGCACCGCCCAGGCCCTGGATGATCCGTGCGCCGATCAGCTCGTTGAGGGTGCCGGAGAGGGCACAGAGCAACGAGCCAAAGCTGAACAGCAGAATGGCGCTGAAGAAAATTTTCTTGGTGCCGAAGCGGTCGGCGATCCAGCCCGAGGCCGGGATCAGCAGGGCCACGGTGAGCATGTAGGCAACGATCACGCCCTGCATGCGCAGCGGGTTTTCCTTCAGATCGAGGGCCATGTCGGGCAGGGCAGTGTTGAGGATGGTGCCGTCGAGCGACTGCATGAAAAACGCGATGGCCACCACCCACGGCAGCCAGCGCAGGGTTTCAGGGCTTAGAACCGGGCGTACGGGCATAGGACCTCTTTTTATGGATTGTCGATAATCCTCTGTGGGAGCGGGCTTGCTCGCGATGCAGACACCCGGGTTTTCCAGGTGAATCGCGGCGATTCCATCGCGAGCAAGCCCGCTCCCACAGGTGTTACAGCGTCAGCGTGAGCTTTTTGATCAGCGCTCCCGGCAGCAGGTTTGACGCCGTCTGGCGCTGGTCGTAGGTGCTGGCCGACAGCAGCAGCTCGCGCTCGGCGGTCAGTGCTTCCAGTTGCGAACCCAGCAGACTATAGACGCTGTCATCAAACCGCATGGTGTTGACCGGGGCCTTTATCTCGCCGTTCTCGACCCAGAAGGTGGCAAAGCGGGTCATGCCGGTCAGGCGTGCGGCCGGCTGGTCCGAGTAGTTCAGGTACCACAGGTTGCTGATATACAGCCCGGTGCCCAACTGTTTGAGGACGTCGGCCTGGTCCAGCGTGCCTGCCGCCATTGCCAGCGCGCTCGGTGCTTCGTGTTCCGGCGCGCCGTTGACCTCAAGGCCATACTCGGCGGCACTGCGCGAACTCACCAGTTGCTGCTCGGCCTTGCCGTGCTTGACCAGCGACAAGTCCTGACGCGGGTAGCCTTCGCCGGAGAACGCCGGGCTCAGGGACTGGCTGACCTGCTCATCAAATGACACCAGCGGGCTCAGTTGCGTATCGCCTGCGTAGAGCTTTTGCAGCGGGCTGGATTTGCTGGCCAGGGCCTGGGCCGAAAAACCACCCCAGCACAGCATGCTCATCACTTCTTCCAGCGCAGCCGGGGCCAGGTAGGCGCGGTATTCACCGGGCGCCAGGGCGTGCAGCGGGCGATCCAGAAAACCCAGTTGCTCGCGGGCCAGTTGCATGCGCCGGGCGAAACGCTCGCTGTTCCAGTCGGCCCCGGCGTAGCTGGCCTTGACCGCCTGCCCGTTGCTGTGGAACAGGCTCCAGTCGAAGTTGAAACTGTTGGCTTGATGCCAGCCAAAAGCGCCTTCGGAACTGGCGTAGCCGTAGCTGATCGGGCCGCTGGCATAAAACCCGACCAGATCAACGCCCCTGGATGCGCTGCGGATTTCCTCCAGAACCCGGGCCGTGTCCGGCAGGGGCTGGATCTGCTCGGCATGGCTGTGCCACGGCTGCGGGTTGAGCAGCAGGTACGGGTCGACGGGCAGTAACGGCAAGGTGTCGCGCAGTTGCTGCAGCGCTTCGGCCAGGCGGTGTTTATCGACATTCGACTCACCGGCCAGGGTAAGGCTCACATCGGCGTGGCGGCCATCGTGGATCAGCTTCAGGCTCAGGCTGGCCTGTTGCACTTGCCCGGCCTGACGCACCTTGCCCTTGTTGAAGCGGATAAATTCCGAGGCTTCGCCGTTATAGCTCAGGGTGAATTGCTCGGGCGGGCGGATCGCCTTGCCCAGCCACTCGACCAACGCCTTGAACTGCCCGGCCTGACTCAATGGGGTACTCATCAGGCATCACCTCCAAATACATCGATTTGACTGAACACACAGGCCGGGGACGCGTGGCCCACGCGAATCACCTGGTTGGGCTCACCCTTGCCGCAGTTGGGCGTGCCCAGCACCTTGAAGGTACTGGCGTCGCCCACGGCGCTGAGGTTGCGCCAGAACTGGTCGGAAATGCCCCGGTAGTTGGGGTTCTTGACCACGCCCTTGAGTTCGCCGTTTTCGATCAGCTGGCCCCATTCGCAACCGAACTGGAACTTGTTGCGCGCATCGTCAATTGACCACGAGCGGTTGGTGGCCATCAGGATGCCGCTTTCAATACCGCCAATCATTTGCTCCAGCGACTGGTCGCCGGGCTCGATATTGAGGTTGGCCATACGATCGATCGGCGGTCGGTTCCAGCCGCAGGCGCGGCTGTTGGCCACGCCTTCGAGGCCCGAGCGGAATTGCGACAGCGCGCCGCCCAGCGGGCGCAGCAGCAGGCCTTCGCGGATCAGATACTCCTTGTAGGCCGGGGTGCCGTCGTCGTCGAAGCGGTAGCTGGCGAGCTCCTCGGGGATGGTCGGGTCGAAGGTCACGTTCAGCAGTTTTGAGCCGTATTGCAGGCTGCCGAAGTCGCTGGCCTTGACGAAGCTGGTGCCTGCGTAATTGCGCTCGTCACCGAGAATGCGGTCCAGCTCCAGCGGGTGGCCGATGGATTCGTGGATTTGCAGGATCATCTGATCGGGCATCAGCAGCAGGTCGCGCTTGCCCGCCGGGGCATTGGGCGCCAGCAGCAATTGCAGAGCCTGATCGGCGACCTGGGGGGCGGCACCGATCAGCCCGCAGCGGCTGATCACATCGGCGCCACCTTGCTGGCCAAAGTTCTCGCGGCCCAGGCTGCGGCTCTGGCTGTCGTTGCCGTCATAGGCGGTGACGCTCATGCCCGGGTAGACAAAACGCTGGGCGCGGCGCAGTTCGGCGCCGGCGCTGTTCAGGTAAATCTGTTCGACGTGATTGAGGCCCAGTGAAACTACCCAGCTCACCAGCCTCTCGTCCTTGGGCACAGCGGCTGATTCGGCGCCTAGCAGCTGGAAGCACTCACTCAGTGACGGGAAGGCCTGGTCGAGGTCTGGGGAGAAAAAGTCGGCGCGCTCATGGGATACCGGCTCCTGGCTCAGGTTGAGCAGGGCATGCCCGGCGATCAGTTGGGCCTGTGCTTCGGCGCGGTCGAGGGCCGCCTGCAGGCCGGCCTGGGACAGGTCATTGGTGGCGGCATAAGCCTCGATACCGCGCAACCGCACGGTGAGCATGGCGCCCTGGTCGTGACTGAATGAGGGAGGCTCTGCGACGTTCTTGCGTACCGACAGGTATTGCCCGGACTCGCGTACATAACGTAACGAAAAGAACTCGGCCCGGGTGCGCAGCGCGTCAAAGCGCTGCTTGAGCTGAGGGTAGAAATCGAACATGCACAGACCTCCTTGGACTTGGTGGGTCTGTGGGAGCGGGCTTGCTCGCGATGCAGGCAGTGCGGTTAACCCGCTGGACCGCGCCGATGCCATCGCGAGCAAGCCCGCTCCCACAGGGGGGCGCGTAGCGTGTTAAACCGGGCAACCCTTGGCGCGCAGGATGGCGTCAAAACGGTCCGGGTCCAGGGTGCCTTCTTCGATTGCCTTGAGCGTCGCCTGTTCACGAGCCAGCAGGTCGTGGCAACGGATCAGCAATTCCGGCAGTTCACTGCGCGAAGCCGCAACCACACCGTCACCGTCGCCAATCATCAGGTCGCCTGGCATTACCAGCATCCCGGCACACGAGATCGGCACGTTGATTTCGCCGCCGCCGTCAGTGCTCGGGCCGCGGTGTACGCCGCCGATGGCGTAGGCCGGCAGTTCACCGGTTTGCCATTCGTCGAGGTCGCGCAGGGCGCCGTTGATCACCACGCCGACAATCCCGGCCTTGAGGGCCATGGCGCGCATGATGCCGCCGAAAACGGCGCGGGTCAGGTCGGCGCTGCCGTCGATCACCAGCACATCGCCAGGGCGGGCCATTTGCATGGCTTTGAGGATCA
>Ga0302347_1003924_pt1 | contig 12452 bp, 9 predicted proteins | sample PhyWR1_FD_202178 | JGI IMG/M metagenome (GOLD analysis project Ga0302347, IMG submission 202178) | Leaf surface microbial communities from wheat plants in UC Gill Tract Community Farm, Albany, California, United States - DLSL W.R1 (v2)... | ecosystem: Host-associated > Plants > Phyllosphere >...
GCGGCGGCGATGCTCAGGCGTGGGTGGGTGCGGGTCAGACGGTGGAAAGCCATGGGGCCTCGTATTCGATGGGTATGGCCTCTACTCTAGACCGGCATCCGCAAGATGAGCGGCATGCGCGGAGTCTATAGGAGCGGCCTTGCGGCCCGATCGCGACGCAAGGCCGCTTCTACAAGGGGCGCGTCAGCTGTTCTTTTCTTTGCTACCGCCCATCGCACGGCATTGCAACTCTCAGTACACTGCACGCTCCAACACCAACATCCGTTGAACTCGAGGTTTTCGCATGACGCTCAGTCCTTTGGCAGGCAAGCCGGCTCCGGCCAGCGTGCTGGTCGATATTCCCCGCCTGCTTACCGCCTACTACACCGGCCGCCCGGACGCTGCCGTGGCGGCTCAGCGAGTGGCCTTCGGCACCTCTGGGCACCGGGGCACGTCGTTGGAGTTGAGTTTCAACGAGTACCACGTGCTGGCCATCACCCAGGCCATTTGCCTGTACCGCCAGGAAAAGGGCATCGATGGCCCGCTGTTCATCGGCGCCGACACCCATGCACTGTCGGCACCGGCCACCGCCAGCGCCCTGGAAGTGCTGGCGGCCAATGGCGTGCAGGTGATGTTGTCCAAGGATGACGAGTACACGCCGACGCCGGCCGTGTCCCACGCCATCCTCTGCTACAACCGTCGCCGCGAGCAGGGCCTGGCCGATGGCATCGTCATTACCCCGTCGCACAACCCGCCGCAAAGCGGTGGCTTCAAGTACAACCCGCCCAATGGCGGGCCGGCCGACAGCGACGTGACCAAGTGGGTCGAGGCCAAGGCCAACGAGCTGCTGGCGGCTGACCTGGCGGGCGTCAAGCGCATGGACCATGCCCAGGCGCTGCAGGCACCGACCACCCAGCGCCACGACTACGTAGGCAGCTATGTGGCCGACCTGGAAAACGTGATCGATTTCGACATCATCCGCAGCGCCAAGCTGCGCCTCGGTGTAGACCCGCTGGGCGGGGCAGGGGTGCGCTACTGGTCGGCCATTGCCGAGCACTACAAGCTTGACCTGGAAGTGGTGAACACCGAGGTCGACCCGACCTTTCGCTTCATGACCGTCGACTGGGATGGCCAGATCCGCATGGACCCGTCCTCGCCGTACGCCATGCAGGGCCTGATCGGCCTGCGCGAGCGCTTCGACGTGGCCTTCGCCTGCGACCCGGACCACGACCGCCACGGCATCGTCACCGCCGATGGCCTGCTGCAGCCGAACAACTACCTGGCCGTGGCCATCGACTACCTGTACCGCCATCGCCCGCAGTGGCGCAGCGACGCTGCCGTCGGCAAAACCGTGGTGTCCAGCGGCATGATCGACCGCGTCACCACGCGCCTTGGTCGCGACCTTTATGAAGTGCCGGTAGGCTTCAAGTTCTTTGCCCAAGGGCTGTTCGACGGTTCGCTGGGCTTTGGTGGCGAGGAGAGCGCCGGTGCGTCGTTCCTGCGCCGCGACGGCTCGGTGTGGGCCACCGACAAGGATGGCCTGATCCCCGCCTTGCTGGCTGCCGAGATGACCGCGCGTACCGGTCGCAACCCGAGCCAGGCCTATGCCGACCTCACCGAAGCGCTCGGCAAGCCGTACGCCACCCGCGTCGAGGCCAAGGCCGACGCCCGGCAGAAGGCCCTGCTGAGCAAGCTGGCGCCGGAGCAGGTGAAGTCGACCGAGCTGGCCGGTGAGCCGATCGTGAAGATCCTCAGCCATGCCCCGGGCAATGGCCAGGCCATCGGCGGGCTGAAGGTGATGACCGCCAATGGCTGGTTCGCCGCGCGCCCGTCGGGCACCGAGGACATCTACAAGATCTACGCCGAAAGCTTCATCGACGAGGCGCACCTGCAGCGCCTGGTGCAGGAAGCCCAGGTGCTGGTGGACGCGGCGATTGCCTGACGGGTAACAAAGCGCTTGGTGCTGCGGTGCAGTGTAAATTAGAATTAATCCTATTTGCGCCACTGCAGGGCCTTCGCCATGATCGACGCCGCGCCGCCATCGCAACCCAGCCTGCCTGCCTTGTACCGTGAGCACCGCGGCTGGCTGGAAACCTGGCTGCGCCGGCGCATGGGCAATGCCTGGGACGCCGCCGACCTCAGCCAGGATACCTTCCTGCGCATCCTCGCCAGTGCCCAGCCGCTGGCAGACATCCGCGAGCCACGCGCCTACCTGCTGACCGTGGGCAAGCGCCTGCTCAGCAACTTCTACCAGCGGCGCAGCCTGGAACAAGCCTACCTCGAAGCATTGGCGCAGTTGCCCGAGCAGCACGTGCCTTCGCCAGAGCAGCGCTGGGTGCTGCTGGAAACCCTGCAAGCGCTGGATGAATTGCTCGATGGCCTGAAAGCCCCGGTGCGCAAGGCCTTTCTCTGGAGCCAGCTGGAAGGCCTGGGCTACGCCGAGATCAGCCAGCGGCTGGGCGTTTGCGAACGCTCGGTAAAGCGCTACATGGCGCAAGCCTATGAGCATTGCCTGCTGGCCGATTTGCAATGACTGACCATTCCCCTGGGCTTCGCGATGCGCTGCGAGCAGCCGCCGGCTGGCTGGCGCTGCTGGATTCTGGCGGCGCCAGCGAGGCGGACCTGACGCGCCTGGAACAATGGCGTGCCAGCAACGCCCTGCACGAAGGCGCCTGGCAGAAGGCGCTGTTGCTGCGTCAGCGTTTTTCGGCGCTGCCGGGTGCACTGGCCATGGCCACCCTCGACCGCCCGGATGCCGGCCGCCGGGCGCTGCTCAAGCAGGCATTGGGGGTGGCGGCGTTGCTGCCGGCGGCCTGGCTGGCGAGTCGCGAACTGCCGCTGGATGCCTGGACCGCCGACATGCGGACTGCGGCAGGGGAGCGCCGGCAGTTGATGCTCAGCGATGGCACCCTGGTGCAGCTGAACACCGATAGCGCGGTCGACATCGACGCGGGCCGACGCCGGCTGACGCTGCTGCGCGGCGAGGTGGCAGTCAAGGTACCGGGCAACCTGACCCTGACCCTGCAGGTGCCCTATGGTCAGGTGGTACTGGGCGCTGGCGAGGTCTGTGCGCGACTGCTCGATCAGGCCTGCCGCGTGTCGGTGCTCAACGGTGCGGCGCGCCTGCAGCCGCTGCACGGCCCGGCATTGCTGCTGCAGGCCGGGCAGCAGGCTAGCCTGCAGGCGGCTGGCGTCGGCCCGGTTACAGGCCTGGACGAATGGCGGCTGGGCTGGCGCGAAGGCGTGCTGCGGCTGGATGATCGGCCTTTGGGCGAGCTGCTGCACGAGTTGCGCAGGTATCGCCCAGGGGTGCTGCGCTGGGCACCAGAGCTGGAGCGCCTGCGCGTGACCGGTACGTTCCGCCTGGACGACACCGACCGGGTGCTGGCCTTGCTCGCCGCCAGCCTGCCATTGCAGGTGCAGACGCGCACGCGCTATTGGGTCAGCCTGGCTGCGCGAGAAAATCGTGTTTGAGGCTGTCCCCTTTTTTTTCCTCACCGGTCATTACCGGTAGTAGAAAATAAAGGGGAGCCTTGTTCGATGCCTGCAGTGACTTATTGCCGCCTGCGCCCACTGGCGCGCGCAGCACATCCGTTGTTCGCCATGAGCCTGTTGTTGTGCGTCCCGGCGTGGGCCGATGAGCCGACCCGGCGCACCTATGCAGTAGCACCCGCCAGCCTGGGTGCCGCATTGACCCGCTTTGCAGACCAGGCCGGGATCAGCCTTTCGCTGGACCCCGCACTGGTCCAGGGCCGGCAGAGCACTGGCCTGTCCGGCAGCTATAGTGTCGACGAAGGGTTCATGCAGTTGTTGCGCGGCAGTGGCCTGCAGCTGCTGCCAGTGGGCGAGGGTGCCTTCACACTGGTGCCGGCGCCCCAGGCCGGTGGCGCCCTGGAAATCGCCCCCACCAGCATTGTCGGTGGCCTGGCCGCCAGCGGCGATACGCAGCCCTATGCCGGTGGCCAGGTGGCGCGGCAGGGTGGGCAAGGCCTGCTTGGCTCGCGGGACTTCATGGATACCCCGTTCAGTATCACCAGCTACACCAGCGAATTGGCAAAGAACCAGCAGGCACGGACCCTGGGCGAGCTGATCGCCAGTGACCCGTCGGTACGCGCCACCAACCCGGCTGGTGGGCGCTTCGAGCAGTTCACCATCCGCGGTTTCAGCCTGTTCAACAGCGATGTGGCGTACAACGGCCTCTACGGCATTCTGCCTACCTACTCGATCGACATGGAAATGGCCGAGCGGGTCGACATCATCAAAGGCCCCAGCCAGTTGATCAACGGTATTTCGCCGCGTGGCAGTGTCGGCGGTGGTATCAACGTGCAGCCCAAGCGGGCAGGCGACAAACCGATCACCGAATTCACCGGCAGCTTCGCTTCGGGTAGCCAGGCAGGCGGCGCAGTGGACGTTGGCCGCCGTTTCGGCGAGGGCGACCAGTTTGGCGTGCGCTTCAATGGTGTGAAGCAGTCGGGTGACACCGAATGGGACCATCAGAGCGTCGATCGCGAAATGGCGGTGCTGGGCCTGGATTTTCGCGGCGAGCGGCTGCGCCTGTCGGCAGACCTGGGCCATACCGAGCGTGATACCGACGCGCCCCAGGAGCGGGTACTGATCGGTGCCAATGCCAAGGTGCCGGATGCCAACGACGTGCGCCACAACTATGCCCAGGCCTGGAGCAAGGCGCGCACCAATGACACCTTTGGTGCATTGCATGCCGAGTACGATATCAGCGAGTCGCTGCTGGCCTATGGCGCGGTCGGTGCACGCAAGAGCAACCACGACTTCCTGCGCCACAATGTGTCGATCCTCAACGATGCCGGTGACTTCACCGTGCAGCCACGGGATTTCACCCGGGATGAAAGCGTGCGTACCGCCATGGCCGGCTTGCGCAACTGGTTCCATACCGGGCCGGTCAGCCACGAACTGAACCTGGCCGCTACCTACTTCTACATGGACTTCACCAACGGCGGAGCGCGTTATGCCTCGGCGCCCAGCAACCTGTACAACCCGGTGGCGACACCGACGCCAGGTACACCGACCCGCATCGACCCCGAGGTCTACACGGAAAACCGCTTTTCCGGTGTGGCCCTGGCCGACACCCTCGGCTTTTTCGATGACCGCCTGCTGCTGACCCTGGGCGCGCGCTGGCAGCGGGTGCAAGTGGATGACTGGAGCGATGGGGTCAAGGGTGACACCGCCTACGACGAAGAAAAGGTCTCGCCTTCGGGCGGCGTGCTGCTCAAGGTCACTGACCAGCTATCGCTGTACGCCAACTACATGGAGGGCCTGAGCCAGGGCAAGATCGCGCCGTCGACCTCGATCAACGAAGACCAGATATTCCCGCCATTTACCAGCCGCCAGGTTGAGGTGGGGGCCAAGTATGACCTGGGCAAGGTCGCCTTCACCGCCAGTGCTTTCCGCATTCGCCAGCCGGCCTACGAGACCAATGCCACGTCACGGGTGTTCGGGCCCAATGGCAAGCGTGACAACCGCGGGATCGAGCTGAGCGTGTTCGGCGAGCCTGTGCAAGGTGTGCGGGTGCTGGGCGGTGTGATGTATATCGACAGCGAACTGACCGATACCGTTGGCGGCAACTTCGATGGCAATCGCGCGCCGGCCACGCCCGAGTACAACGTCAACCTTGGCGCCGAATGGGATATACCGGGGGTAAACGGCCTCACCCTGACGGCGCGCGGTATTCATTCGAGCTCGCAGTACCTGGACCAGAACAACAGCAAGCAGATCGATGGCTGGGAGCGTTACGATCTGGGGGCGCGTTATGCGTTCAAGGTAGACGCTACCGAGGTGACCTTGCGCGCCAGTGTCGAGAACGTGCTGGATGATCGTTACTGGAGTTCGGCGGGGGCTTCGGATGACAGCGAGCCGGGGCTGACGCTGTCTACCCCGCGGACTTATCTGCTCTCGGCGACGGTCGGCTTCTAGACTGAATCGCCGGGGCCGCTACGCGGCCCATCGCCGGCAAGCCAGCTCCCACAGGGACAGCACAACGCTCGAGGTTCGCACCATTCCTGTGGGAGCTTGCTTTCTCGCCGCCTTGCCCAGGGACCTGTGTATCAGCGTTGAGGTGCCGTGTGCAGGTGTGCAGGCAGAACAACGCTTGCAAGCGGCGGCGCAGGCTACCCGAAGGTGGCTGCACGGCAGGCTGTGATCCGCCGCGCAGCTTGCCGGTCATTCCTGATCCGGCACCACGGCGATCACATCGATCTCCATCAGCCACTCCGGCTGGGCCAACCCGGCAACCACCAGCCCGGTGGAAATCGGGAACACCCCTTTGAGCCACTTGCCCACTTCCTTGTACACCGGCTCGCGGAAGCGCGGGTCGGTGATGTAGGTGGTGGTCTTGACGATGTGCGACAGGTCCGAGCCGGCTTCCTCAAGCAACTGCTTGACGTTCTTCATCGCCTGCTCGCTCTGTGCCCGGGGGTCGCCCAGGCCCACCAGCTTGCCCTCGAAGTCGGTACCCACCTGGCCGCGCACATAGATGGTGTTGCCGGCGCGCACCGCCTGGCACAGGTCGTTGTCCAGGGTCTGGTTGGGGTAGGTGGCCTTGGTGTTGAACATGCGGATGCGGGTATGGGTAGGCATCAGTGGGCTCCGAGGGTGCTGACGTTGCTGATCTTGGCGGGTTGCTGCTCATCCGCTGCGCGCTGGTCGCTGTCGCGGTAGGCGGTATAGGTGCGTTGCGTGGCGATATGGCCGGCGACGTGCTTGGCGTCGTGCCATACGCCCCAGATGAACGATGAGCCACGGCGCGACAGCCACGGCAGGCCAAGGAAGTACACACCCGGCTCACGGGCCACGCCGCGCTGGTGCTGGGGCTTGCCGTTGGCATCGAAGGTGTCGACCTGCAGCCAGCTGAAGTCCACGCCGTAACCGGTGGCCCAGATGATGCTGGTGACGCCGGCCTCGGTCAGGTCCAGTTGCTGCAGCGGGTTGCGCATGCACTCCGGGTCGGCCAGGCGCGTGCGGGCTTCGGGCTCTTCCGGCAGGTCGAGGCCGTTGCGCTCGATGTAGGCGTCGGCGGCATCCAGCAGCGCCAGGTAGTTGTCGTCGCCACGGTTGATGTTGTCGACCAGGTTGTTCTGGAAGCGCGCCACGCCGTTTTCGAACGACTGGGTCAGGCCGACCAGGGTCATGCCCTGGTGGGCGAGGGCGCGGAAGTCTACGGTGTGGCCGCCACGGGCGCCGCTCACCGCGATGGTCACGTGTTCGCGGCCGGGCTTGGCGATTTCCGCATCCCATTCACCCAGCACCCCCAGCCACCAGCAGAAGTCGCGGTTGCGGTAGGCACGTGGCGGGCGGTCGTGGGCGCCGACCGACAGGTACACCTGGCGACCCGCGCGCATCAGCTCTTCGGCGATCTGTACGCCCGAGGAGCCGGCACCCACCACCAGCACCGCGCCTTGCGGCAGTTGCTCAGGGTTGTAGTACGCCGCCGAGTGGATCTGGTGCAGGCTTGCGTCTTTCGGCGCGATCGCCGGGATCACCGGCTTCTGGAACGGGCCGGTGGCGGCGACTACGCGGTTGGCACGAATCACACCCTCGTTGGTTTCGATGGTGAAGCCTGGGCGGTCGCTGTTGCGCACCACGCGCTTCACTTCTATGCCGGTGCGCACGGGCAGGTTGAACTTGCGTACGTACTGCTCGAAATAGTCGGCTACCTGGTCCTTGCCGGCGAAGGCGTCGGCGTCGAGGTTGAATTCCAGCCCCGGGAAGCGGTCGTGCCAGACCGGGCCGTTGGCCACCAGCGAATCCCAGCGGCCAGTGCGCCAGGCCTCGGCGATGCGGTTGCGTTCAAGCACCAGGTGCGGCACGCCAAGCTTGCTCAGGTGTTCGCTCATGGCCACGCCGGCCTGGCCGGCGCCGACGACGAGGGTGTCGATTTCGAAGTTGTTCAGTGTCATGTCCGAGCCCTTGTTCAGGCGGTTTTTGTCAGGTCGGTTTGGAGGACCGCCGTTGCCTGGGGCCAGACTAGGGATGCCGGGGAAATGGCGAAAATAGTATTTAGCTGGGGCTTGCCGATAAAACGGCGAACCCCTCGATTTTGTTGCTTTGGGGGGAGGGTGGGGCACGTGCATCCGGTGATTTCTGGCGGGCGGCGCTCGATGTCTGCCAGAGCACAGTTTTTTCCTGCCTAACCCCTCGGAAAAAGGTCGTTTCGCCCACTGCAAGGTTCGACCCAGAATGCCGTGTATCGCACAGCACAACAGGAACCATGACATGACGTTCTCCATCATCGGTCGTTGCCAGGAAACCGGCCAGGTCGGTATCGCCATCAGCTCGTCGAGCATCGCCGTAGGCGCACGCTGCCCGTGGGTGCGTGCAGGCGTGGGTGCGGTCTCTACCCAGAACATCACCTTGCCGGCGCTTGGTCCGCAGATTCTCGACGCACTGGAGCAAGGCCAAATGCCGCCCGCCGCAGCACTGGATCGGGTGCTGAGCGCCAATGGCTGGAGCGAGTACCGCCAGGTCACGGTGATCGACAGCCACGGTCAGGTGGCGGTGTTCACCGGCCGCGAAGCGTTGGGCACGCACCATGCCGTGGCAGGGGAGCAATGCGCGGCGGCAGGCAACCTGCTGGCCTCCACCCAGGTGATCGACGCCATGGTGCTGGCGTTCGAGCAGGCTGGCGGGCACCTGGCCGAGCGCCTGCTGGCGGCAATGCATGCGGCGATGGCCGCTGGCGGCGAGGCGGGGCCGGTACACTCGGCCGCATTGAAAATTGCTGGCGAGCTGACCTGGCCGCTGGTGGACCTTCGTGTCGACTGGGCCGATGCCGACCCGATCGGTGTGCTCGATGGCCTGTGGCAAGCTTATCGCCCGCAGATGCAGGACTACGTCACCCGCGCACTGGACCCCACCGCCGCGCCAAGCTACGGGGTGCCGGGCGATGAGTGAATTCGCCAGCCGCGCGCTGCTGGCCCGGCTGATCGGCTTTACCACGGTCAGCCGCGATTCCAACCTGGCGCTGATCGGATTCATCCGCGACTACCTGGCCGAGCAGGGTGTGCACAGCGAGCTGTTCCATAACCCCGAGGGCACCAAGGCCAACCTGTTCGCCACCATCGGCCCTAGCGACGTGGGGGGCGTGGTGCTGTCCGGGCATACCGACGTGGTGCCGGTGGACGGCCAGGCGTGGAGTGTCGAGCCGTTCGCCCTGACCGAGCGCGACGGGCGCCTGTATGGCCGTGGTACAGCCGACATGAAGGGCTTCATTGCCTCGGTGCTGGCGGCCGTCCCCGCATTCCTTGCCCAGCCGTTGCGCATGCCGGTGCACCTGGCGTTCTCCTATGATGAGGAAGTCGGCTGCCTGGGCGTGCGCTCGATGCTCGCTGCACTCGAACAGCGCCCGCACAAGCCGCAGCTGTGTCTGATTGGCGAGCCCACAGGGCTAAAGCCGGTGCTCGGGCACAAGGGCAAGCTGGCCATGCGCTGCCAGGTGCATGGCGCGGCCTGCCACTCGGCGTATGCGCCTTACGGGGTGAATGCCATCGAATACGCGGCGAAACTGATCGGCAAACTGGGTGAAATCGGCGCGGTGCTCGCACAACCAGAGCAGCATGATGAACGCTTCGACCCGCCGTTCTCCACGGTGCAGACCGGCGTGATCAAAGGCGGCAGGGCGCTGAATATCGTGCCGGCGGAATGCGAATTCGATTTCGAAGTGCGCGCCTTGCCAGGGTTCGAGGCGCAGGCAGTGGCCGACCAGTTGCAGACCTACGCCGAGGCCGAGCTGCTGCCGCGCATGCGCAAGGTCGATGCCGCCAGCGCCATTCGGCTGGAGCCGCTGAGCGCCTACCCGGGGCTGGCCACGCCGGCAGACAGCGAAGCGGCGCGGCTGGTGGCGTTGCTCAGCGGCTCTGACGAGTTCGGCACGGTGGCGTTTGGCACCGAGGGCGGGTTGTTCGACCAGGCCGGCATCCCGACCGTGGTGTGCGGGCCTGGCAGCATGGACCAGGGGCACAAGCCTGACGAGTTTGTCAGCGTCGAGCAGTTGCAGGGGTGTGATGCCATGCTGCTCAGGCTGGTGGATTACCTCAAGCAGGATTGATCGTGCTGGCCTCTTCGCGGGCAAGCCCGCCCCTGCATCAATTGCACAATCCTTGAAACCTGTGCGGTCGGTGTAGGAGCGGGCTTGCCTGCGAAGGGCTGCAACGCAGCCCCGGCAACCGGTTCAGAAGGTTGCTTTTACCTGCAGACCTACCACCAGTGCATTGTCGATGTCCTTGCCGGAAAACGCCCCCGGCTCGATGATGTACTGCACATCCGGGCGCAGGTTCAGCCACGGCGTGGCCTGATAGCCATAGCTCAGCTCGATCAGCTGCTCGGCGCTGTCGATATCGGGGAACTGCTGCCCAGCGTTGAACGCAGCATCTTCCAGCACATCGCGGCTACGCGGGTTGGGCACGGCGCGGCCGTACCCCAATGCCACGGTGTCCTTCGGGCGCCCCTCGAACGGCTTGTACAGCACCACGCCGGTGCCATACCACTTGGTGAACGGCGAGGCCGCCTTGCTCGATGCCGAGTACTGGCCGAACGCATGCAGGCTGCGACCTGGGGACGCAGGGTCGTTCCAGATCGCCTGGTCTACCAGCAGGTAGTGGCCGCCGCGACCGGATACCTCATCATCGCTGCCGACGCGTTTCACGTCGGAACTGTCGTAGTAGTAGCCCAGCTTGTACTCGCCCGGCAGGTCACCCTGCAGCTTGTACACCAGCTCCACCGGCACCACGGTGCCAGTCGTGTGCTTGGGGCCCAGGTGCCAGGCGCGGCTGGAGTTGCCGTTGCTCTCTGGGTCGACGTTGAACGCAGCCACGCGCAACTGCCAGGCCGGCGACAGGTCGTACTTCACGCGCACGCCCAGGTGGGCGTTGGGGTAGTTGGTCCAGCCGCTGCCGCCGGACATGTTCAGCGGGTGGCCGCAGAAGCCGGCGTTCATGAAGTTGCACAGGATGCCGCTGTCCAGGCCGCCAAGGTCGTTGCCCATTGCCATGTAGCCCAGTTTGACGTTGAGCGCCGGGGTGAACAGGGTACGCTCGTAGCTCAGCTCGGTCAGGCGGGTGTACAGGCCACCGTAGTTTTCCTGGATCGGCAAGCGGTTGCCGACCAGGTCTTCCGAGGCGCTGTTGCCGCGGCGGTCGTTGATGGTCAGCTGGACCTTGCCGCCGTTGTCCAGGCCGTACAGTTTCGACAGGTCGAACTGCACGCCCAGCTTCAGGTTCTGCGAATAGCGCGCCGAGCGGTGCAGGCCACCGTGGGCGTTGTAGGCGGTTTCGCCGCTGTAGTCGCCGGTGAACTTGACGCCGTCGTCTTCCAGCTGGTGGCGCAGGCCACCCCAGTCACCGGTGAGGGTGTTGCGGGTCATCAGGTCGCCGTCGGCGAGGGCGGTGGTGCTGGCCAGGGCCAGCAGCAGGGTAGGGGTGATGCGGATTGCGGATGGCATTGCTGTGTCTCGAAAAGTTCTTCAGGCAATTCGCGGGCGCGCCCGCTTCCACAAGGTTCAAGGCAGAACCTGTGGGAGCGGGCATGCCCGCGAAGCAGGCGACGGGGTCTTACGGCAGCGCGTAAGAAATCACGTAGTCGCCACGGTCAGTCGACTGGCGTGCACCGCCAGCGGTGATCACTACGTACTGCTTGCCGGTCTTCGGCGAGACGTAGGTCATCGGGCCGCCCTGGCTGCCCACTGGCAGGCGAGCCTTCCAGATTTCGTTACCGTTGCTGCTGTCGTAGGCGCGCAGGTAGAAGTCCTGGGTGCCTGCGATGAACACCAGGCCGCCTTGGGTCGACAGGGTGCCGCCGAGGGTTGGCAGGCCGATCTTGATCGGCAGGTGCATGCGGATACCGAGCGGGCCGGTATCTTCAACAGTACCGACCGGTACCTGCCAGGCTACCTGGCGGGTCTTCATGTCGATGGCGGTCAGGGTGCCGAACGGCGGCGCCTGGCACGGAATGCCGGCTACCGACAGGAAGCGGTTCTTGTTCACCGCATACGGGGTGCCCTTGAGCGGTACCGCGCCCATGCCGGTGTTCAGTGCTTCACCCCCGGAGGCCGCGTCACCCTTGTTCTGCGACGGGATCATCTGGATCCACAGACCAAGGCGCATGTCGTTGACGAAGATGAAACCATGTACCGGGTCGGTAGACAGGCTGCCCCAGTTCATGCCACCCAGCGAACCCGGGAAGCTCAGCGACAGGTCGGTGCCTGGTGCGGTGTACAGGCCGTCGTAGCGCATCTTCTTGAAGTCGATACGGCACAACAGCTGGTCATACGGGGTTGCGCCCCACATGTCAGATTCGGTCAGGGTCTGCGCGCCGATCTGAGGCATGCCAACCGACTTCGGCTGGGTGGGGGAGTACGGCTCGTTGGGGATGTTGCTTGGCTTGACCGGTACTTCGTCAACCTGGGTCAGCGGCTTGCCGGTGGCGCGGTCGAGCACGTAGATCTGCCC
>Ga0302347_1003925_pt1 | contig 12452 bp, 11 predicted proteins | sample PhyWR1_FD_202178 | JGI IMG/M metagenome (GOLD analysis project Ga0302347, IMG submission 202178) | Leaf surface microbial communities from wheat plants in UC Gill Tract Community Farm, Albany, California, United States - DLSL W.R1 (v2)... | ecosystem: Host-associated > Plants > Phyllosphere >...
TCGTTCGAGATGATGGTCGAGCTGGGTTCGATGCCGGTGATGAAGATTCTGTCACAGGCCACGCGCATCATCGCCGAAGGTGAAGTGTTGCAGCTGTCCAAAGTGCGCGACGCCAGCACTACCGAAGAAACCTATATGGAAGTGATTCGCGGCAAAACCGCGATGCTCTTCGAAGCCTCGACCCACAGCGCCGCTGCGTTGTGTGGCGCAACGGCCGAACAAGCCGAAGCCCTGCGTACCTTTGGCGACCACTTGGGTGTGGCGTTCCAACTGGTGGACGATCTGCTCGACTACCGTGGCGACGCCGAAACCCTGGGCAAGAATGTCGGCGACGACCTGGCCGAGGGCAAGCCGACACTGCCGCTGATCTACACCATGCGCGAAGGCACGCCGGAACAGGCCGCCCTGGTACGCAAGGCGATCCAGAAAGGCGGGATTGAAGACCTCGAAGCTATCCGTGCTGCGGTAGAAGCCTCGGGCTCCCTGGAGTACACCGCACAGCTGGCCCGCGATTACGTGGCCCGTGCCATCCAGTGCCTGGAAGCCCTGCCAGCCAGCGAATACCGGGATGCCCTGGTCGAGCTGAGCGAGTTTGCGGTAGCCCGTACGCACTGAGCAATATCTGCGAGCGCAGGCTTGTGTGGGAGCTGGCTTGCCTGCGATAGCATCACCTCGGTACCTCTGACACATCGCGGTGCCTGCATCGCGGGCAAGCCCGACTCCCACAAGGTTCCGAGGCCCCCCCCCAACCTGCAATAAACCCTATATAATGTGCGACTTTTAGCCACCCGGACTCTCAAGGAGCTTTAGTGAGCACGTTGCCACCCTGCCCAAAATGCAATTCCGAGTACACCTACGAAGACGGCGCCCAGCTGATCTGCCCGGAATGCGCCCACGAGTGGTCCGCCAATGGCGAGGCCGAAGTGGCGGGCGACGAAACTGTGAAGAAAGACTCTGTGGGCAATGTCCTGCAGGACGGCGATACCATCACCGTGATCAAAGACCTCAAGGTCAAGGGCACGTCGCTGGTAGTCAAGGTCGGGACCAAGGTCAAGAACATCCGTCTGTGTGACGGCGATCATGATATCGATTGCAAGATCGACGGTATCGGCCCGATGAAACTCAAGTCCGAGTTCGTGCGCAAGGTCTGAACCTGCGCTCCCATCCCGCAGCCACTGCGGGATGGCGTTTCGCCCTCTTTGCTGACGCAGCTCAATACCCACACAGAAAAAATACAAATCGCCAATAGGCACTTGCTATTCCACGAATAAGAATTATTCTCATTGAAACCCATCAAGGAGAATGAACCATGACTTATTTGATCGATGCCTGGCTGGACCGCCCACACCCCTATCTGCGAATCCTCCATCGGGAAACCGGCGAAGTGTGCGCAGTGCTGGAAGAAGAAGCGCTCAATGAGCTACAGGACCAGGGCGACCTGGACGTGAATGGTCTGAGTTCGAGTGAACCGGGTGTACTGAAGGAAGTGGTGCGCAACCTGTTTCTGTTCTGCTATGCGCGGGCATTGCGCCCTACGACAGAGCTGCATGGCAGGTTTCACCCGTGAACCAAAAACGGGATGCTGCGCCCCCTGTGGGCGCCGGGCTTGCCCGCGATGCAGACAACTCGGCCTGAAGTAGCACCGAGGTGATGCCATCGCAGGCAAGCCAGCGCCCTCATGAAGCAAAAGCAGGTCTTACAGAACGTCGAGCAACTCGACATCGAATACCAGCACGCTGTGCGGCGGAATGCTGCCAACGCCTTGAGCGCCGTATGCCAGTTCGCTCGGCACGTACAGGCGCCATTTGCTGCCGGCATTCATCAGTTGCAGGGCTTCGGTCCAGCCGGCGATCACGCCGCCCACCGGGAATTCCGCAGGCTGGCCGCGCTCGTAGGAGCTGTCGAACACAGTGCCGTCGATCAGGGTGCCATGGTAGTGGGTACGCACCTGGTCTTCACGGCTCGGCTTGGCGCCGTCACCCTGGGTCAGCACTTCAAATTGCAAGCCGGACGCCAGGGTAGTAATGCCGTCACGCTTGGCGTTTTCAGCCAGGAACGCCAGACCAGCGCCAGCGGCTGCTTCAGCCTTGGCAGCCGCTTCGGCTTGCATGATTTCGCGGATGACCTTGAAGCTGGCGGCCATTTGCTCCTGGTCGACACGGCTTGGCTTGCCTGCGAACGCGTCGGTCAAGCCGGCCAGGATGGCGTCCAGGCTGACGCCCGGTGGCGGGTTGTCGCGCAGTTGGTCGCCCAACTGACGGCCGATACCGTAGCTGACGCGGGTTTCGTCGGTAGACAGATTAACGTCGGACATGAAAAGGCTCCGCTGTGGGACCACGCGATGTGCCGCGCCGTCCACAATTAAAAGGGCCCGCAGACTAGCATAATAAGAGCAACTGGGGATGCGCCCTTGCGGAGCATCGCCGCCCCCTTTTAGTGCTTTTTTGTCGCATCGCAGATAAAAACCCTACAGATTTTTCTTTTGCCGCCGATAGAGAGCTACACCTTGGCTGGCTCAAAAAACAACATCGTCCAGCAGACAGACATTTTTCTTGCGGAGCAATCGATGAACAGCTGGTTCGGTAACATCAGCGTAAACCTCAAACTCGGCCTGGGCTTCGGCCTGGTGCTTGTCCTCACGTCGATCCTGGCACTCACCGGCTGGACCAGCCTGGGCGGCCTGATCGACCGCAGCAACTGGATGAGCGATATTACCCAGCTTAATGCCTCCCTGACCAAACTGCGTATCGTGCGCCTGCAATACATGCTGGCCAACGGCGACGAGACCGTTGCTCAAAACGTGCAAACCAACCTGGATGCCTTCACCGCCCAGCAGCAAAAGCTGCTCGACAGCTTCAAGAGCCCGGAAAACCTCAAGCTGCTCAACGCGCAGAAAACCGTGATCACCGCCTATCAACAGTCGCTGAACAAAATGCGCGAGGCCTACCGCAACGGCAACGCTGCACGCGAAATGATGGGAGACAAGGCCGACATCGCCAACGCGCAGATCAACGCCCTTGATGCCAACGTGCAGCAGATGCCCGACAGCCCGGAACGCTTCACTCAGTACCAGGCCGTGGTCAACGCCAAGACCGAACTCCAGCAGGCCCGTTACGAGGTGCGAGGCTATACCAACAACGTCAATGCAGAGACCGAGGCCCGTGCCGCCGCTCAGATCGACAAGGCCATCAGCAGCCTGAAGAATCTCAGCGCCGCCTTTGGCAGCAGCCAGCAAACCGCGCTGAGTTCTCTGGAAACCGCACTGGGCGCCTATCGCAGTGCCGTGCAGAGCTATAAGGCAGCGAATGCCAACATCGTCAGCGCCCGCGCCGAAATGACCACTCAGGGCGCCGATATCGTCACCATCAGCGAAAAGCTCTACGAGATCCAATTGCAACGTCGTGACGCCGAAAGCGCCCAGGCCCGCAGCCTGCAGTTGATCAGCACGCTGCTGGCCCTGCTGGTTGGCATCATTGCGGCGCTGGTCATCACTCGCCAGATCACCCGTCCACTGCAGGAGACCCTCGCCGTGGTCGAGCGCATTGCCTCTGGCGACTTGAGCCACAATATCCAGGTCACCCGTCGGGACGAGTTGGGTGTGTTGCAACAAGGCATCCAGCGCATGGGCACCACCCTGCGCGAGCTGATCAGCGGCATTCGCGACGGCGTGACCCAGATCGCCAGCGCTGCCGAAGAGCTGTCGGCCGTGACCGAGCAGACCAGCGCCGGGGTCAACAGCCAGAAGATCGAGACCGATCAGGTCGCCACCGCCATGCACGAAATGACCGCCACTGTGCAGGAAGTGGCGCGTAACGCCGAGCAGGCTTCACTGGCTGCCGCCGATGCGGACGGTCAGGCCCGCGCCGGCGACAAGGTGGTGGCCGAAGCCATCGCCCAGATCGAACGCCTTGCCGCCGAAGTGGCACGTTCCACCGACGCCATGTCGCATCTGCAACAAGAGAGCAACAAGATTGGCAGCGTGATGGACGTGATCAAGGCCGTGGCCGAACAGACCAACCTGCTGGCACTCAACGCGGCGATTGAAGCGGCACGTGCCGGTGAAGCCGGTCGTGGGTTTGCGGTCGTGGCCGACGAAGTGCGTGGCCTGGCCCAGCGCACGCAAAAATCCACCGAGGAAATCGAAGGCCTGGTCGCCGGTTTGCAGAACGGCACCCAGCAAGTGGCCAACGTGATGAACAACAGCCGCAGCCTCACTGACAGCAGTGTCGAGCTGACGCGCAAGGCCGGTGCCTCCCTGGAAAACATCACCCGCACGGTGTCGAACATCCAGTCGATGAACCAGCAGATTGCCGCGGCGGCAGAACAGCAAAGCGCGGTGGCCGAAGAGATCAGCCGCAGTATCGTGAATGTGCGTGACGTGTCGGAACAGACCGCCACGGCAAGCAACGAGACGGCCAAGTCGAGCGTTGAGCTGGCTCGATTGGGCAGCCAGTTGCAGCAGATGGTCAGTCACTTCCGCGTGTGACACAGTAAAAAGCCGCCTCGGGTTTAACCGAGGCGGCCCCACTTCTCAGACCTTACAGGTCGTCGAAGCTGTCCCGCAGGAATGCCCATGCGTGATAAATACGCAGCGCATTCACTACGAGGTTCCACGTACGTCGTGCAAACTTAGACATACTCGGCCCTCCGTGAGTTGGGCCTTACCTCCAGCGCACTTACCGGAACATGTGAGCCTTCAGATGCGGGTCAATGCGTCCTTGAGGCGGCCGGGTTGATGGTCCTCCCGCATAAATCCGGCACGGATTACTAGCCCGTGGCGGTCGGCCCAGAATTTGCGCGCGCACCCGGCACACCTGAAAGAGACAAACGTAGAACGGGGAGAATCCTAACGAACATTCAGGTTTGAGGTGATTCCAGAAAACGTTAAATACGCAGTATTGCCCACCAGTTTATCGCAAGTTTTTGCAGCGACTGATCGCAAGAAAATCAATAGCATCCACGCCCAATGCAACCGTCACTCAACCTTGCGCGATGACATTAGCGTCAGTAGTATTCGTCTGCAGGTCAATGTGTCCTTGAGTTCGCAAGCCCCAGCCACTAACTGGGATTGCAATAAAAAACCGCCCCTACCCAGGCGGTTTTTTATTGCCTGCGATTTACCTCTCAGCCCTCGCCTTCCTCGACAAACACCAGGCGATTTCCAAACGGGTCCTTGATGCTCATTTCCCGCGATCCCCAGGGCGTTTGTTCAACGCCGGGCTTGGCGAACCGGTAGTCTCTGGCCTGCAACTGCTGCTGGTAAGCGTCCAATCCTTGCGTCTGAATCCGCACCGCCGCCCCCGGTGACGCATCGCCATGGTGCTCTGACACATGAAGCACACACTCCCCCAGAGACACCTGCAGGTACAGCGGATAATTCGCTTCGAACCGATGCTGCCAATCGACCTTGAAGCCCAGGAAGTCGACGTAGAACTCCAAGGCCTTGGCCTCGTCGAAACTCCGCAGGATGGGGATGACTTTTCCTAAGTGCATGGCGACCGCTCCGTGTAAAAGAGCGCCCACTATAGAGGCGAAAACCCACGAAGAAAATTCGCCAGGAGATGGGCTCACCGCTCGCTCGGACTTGCCCGAAACTCGCACGCTGTCTGCGAGTCATAGAATGCAACGCCACTCACGCACGGGAACCCGACCATGATTCGTACATCTTTTGCCGTCAGCGCCCTGCTTCTGGCGCTTTGCGGCGCAGCTTCAGCCGCCGACAATCCTGCGCTGAAAAAATGCATGGACAGCGCCGAAACCACCCTCGCCATGGTCACGTGCAATGTCAAGGAAACCAAGGTGCAGGATGCGCGCCTGAACAGAGCCTACAAGACCGCACTGGATGCACAGGAAGGTGAACGCAAGCAGCAGCTGCAAGACGTGCAGCGCCTGTGGATCAAATACCGCGACGCCAATTGCGCCTTCGTCGGCAGCGCCACCGGCGGCACCATCGATCAGGTCAACGGCTCCGGCTGCGTGCTGGACATGACCCAGACCCGCGCCCAGGAACTCGAAGACCTGGTTGGGCCGTAACTGGCTGGTCCATAAACAGACACGCTCAATCGTGATGCACTTTCGCCCGCTTGAGCAGCTTCTTGCAGCGCTCCGACAGGTGCAGCACGCGCACATGCTTGCCGGCCTTGGTGTAACGCTCGCGCAAGGTCATCAGCGCGGCAATCGCTGAGTAATCGACAAAGCTCAGGTGACGGCAATCGAGCGTCACCTGGGCCGGGTCGTTGGCCGGGTCGAATTGATTCAGGAACGGCGTGGTCGAGGCAAAGAACAAGGTGCCGTGCAGCCGATACAGCTTGCTGCCATCCGCCTCCAGGTGCTCATCGGCATACAGCTCGCGAGCCTGCTGCCAGGCGAAGTTCAGCGCCGCGATCACGATGCCGCACAGCACGGCCGTGGCGAGGTCCGTGAACACCGTGATCACCGTCACCGCAACGATCACCAGCACATCATTGACCGGCACCTTGTTGATCACCCGCAAGGAGGCCCAGGCAAAGGTCTGCTGGGACACCACGAACATCACCCCCACCAGCGCCGCCAGCGGGATGCGTTCGATCAAGGGCGACAGAAACAGAATAAACAACAGGATCATCACCCCGGCGAACACGCCGGAGAATCGCCCGCGCCCGCCGGAACTGAGGTTGATCACGGTTTGCCCGATCATCGCGCAGCCGCCCATGCCGCCGAACAGACCCGACACCATGTTCGCCGCGCCCAGGGCAACGCTTTCGCGGTCCGGGTAGCCTCGGGTCTCGGTGATTTCGTCGGTGAGGTTCAGGGTGAGCAGGGTTTCCAGCAGGCCGACCATGGCCATCAGAAACGCATAGGGCGCGATGATGCCGAGGGTTTCCAGGGTCCAGGGAATCTGCGGCAGCGCAAAGGTCGGCAGGCCGCCGGCGATGTGGGCCATGTCGCCCAGGGTACGGGTGGGCAGGCCGAGCAGGTACACCGCCAGGCCCACGCCGAGGATGGCCACCAGCGCCGGCGGCACCGCGCGGGTCAGGCGCGGCAGCAGGTAGACAATCGCCATCGTCGCCGCCACCAGGCCGATCATCACGTACAGCGGCGTGCCGCTGAGCCAGTGTTCGCCACGCTTGAAATGCTCCAGTTGCGCCAGCGCAATGATGATCGCCAGGCCATTGACGAACCCCAGCATCACCGAATGCGGCACCATGCGCACCAGCTTGCCCAGGCGCAGCACGCCGAAGGCGACCATGATCAGCCCGCCGAGCAGCACCGTGGCCAGCAGGTACTCCACGCCGTGCTGCACCACCAGCGCGACGATCACCACCGCCATCGAGCCCGCCGCACCGGACACCATACCGGGCCGACCGCCGAACAAGGCGGTGAGGGTGCAGATGATGAAGGCGCCATACAGGCCCATCAACGGGTTGAGATGGGCCACCAGGGCAAAGGCGATGCACTCGGGCAGCAATGCGAAAGACGTGGTGAGGCCGGCCAGGGCGTCGGCGCGCAAACGGTTAAAGGTCATGGAGGTACCAGGGAGTTGCGGGGGGGTCAGGCGGGGAATGGTACGCAAATGTGCTCGCAGGGGCCAGTGAAGATATGACAACAGGTGGCCCGAGGCGCCCCTTCCGTCGGCGAACCCCTGCCCTTATTTGACGGGGCTCACCGGCTGTCAGCAGGCATAGCGCGCCAGCTTGGCCTGGATAAAATCCAGGAAGCACTGGATGCGCAGCGCCAGTTGCGAGTTGCGATAGAACACAGCGTGGATCGGCTGACGATACCCGCTGTTGAACGCCTCCAGCACCGGCACCAGGCGCCCCGCGCTGATATCTTCGCCGGTCATGAAATTCGACAGGCAGGCAATACCCTGCCCTTGCAGCGCCAGGTGCCGCAGGGTTTCGCCGCTGGACGCGACGATGGCAGGCTGGATCAGCCAGCGGTCGCCCTCCACATGGCGCAGCGGCCAGTGGTTGAGGGTCTCGGTCTGGCTGAAGCCCAGCAAGGTGTGCTGCGCCAGCTCAGCGACACTGGCCGGCGTGCCATATCGCTTGAGGTAGGCCGGGCTGGCCAGCACATGCAGCGGCGTGCAACCAAGGGCGCGCGCGTGCAGGGTCGAGTCAGCCAGTGCGCCGATGCGTATGGCAATGTCGGTGCTGTGTTCCAGCAGGTCGATGATCAGGTCATCGCTGTTGAGCTCCAGCTGGATCTGCGGGTACAAGGCTCGAAATTCGGCAATGTACGGCACGATCCCATGCAGCATGAACGGCACCGCGGCATTGACCCGCAGCCGCCCGGCCGGGGTTTTCTGGCGCGACGACAGGTGCTCCTCCAGCTCATCCATCTGCGCCAGGATCCGCTTGGCCTGTTCGAAAAAGTACCGGCCCTCCTCCGTCAGGTCCATGCGCCGCGTGGTGCGGTTGATCAGCGTGGTGTCGAGCTTGGCTTCCAGCCGCGAGAGCGTGCGGCTGACCGCCGAGGGCGTCTGCCCGACCTGCTCGGCCGCCGCCGAAATCGAGCCGCACTCGATCACGCTGACGAAAATCTGTAGCTCATCGGATCGGGCTTTCAAGGGGCGGTCCTCGTGATCGGTCGACGCAAGCTTACACCGACAGGCGCAGCACCTGCGCCAGATGCTGCTCGTAGCGCGCCACGTCGGCGTCGATGGCCGGGCGTTTCATCACATCCACGCAGAGGAAGGTCGGCAAGACACTCATGCCGAGAAACTCATTGGCTTTGTGGAACGGGAAGTACACCGCGTCCACGCCCTTGGCTTCGAAGAAATCGGCCGGGTCGTCAAAGGCCTGCTGCGGCGCGTTCCAGGTCAGCGACAGCATGTAGTGTTTGCCCTGGATCAGGCCCCCGCTGCCGTACTTCTGCGAGGCATCAGAACGCGTGCGACCATCGCTGGCGTACAGGCTGCCGTGGCCTTCGGTGAAGACTTCATCGATGTATTTCTTGACGATCCACGGCGCGCCCATCCACCAGCCGGGCATCTGATAGATGATTACATCGGCCCAGAGGAACTTGGCCACTTCTTCGGCAACGTCATAGCCTTCGTCGATGTGGGTGACCTTGACGTCGAGGCCGCCACGGTCGAGCACGGCCACAGCGGCCTCATGCAGGGTGGCGTTGTAACGGCCATCGGAATGGGCGAATTTCTTACCACCGTTGAGCAAAAGTACTTTTTTCATGGAAGGGGATCCTGAGGGTTATCAATACAGGCCGTCAGGCTATCGCTATCACCCGCCCGGAATAAGCGGCGGCAGAGCAAAATACAGTTGACCGGAACGCACGAATAAACCTCTATTCTTGAATTCAGTCGCTGATCAACAGGTGCGCGCCCAGCAGGGCGATCCCGATGAAGAACACCCGTCTGAACAGCACCGCGCTGATGCGCTGGCGCACCGCCTGCCCCAGCCACATCCCCAGCAGCGCGGGCACCAGCGCCAGCGACGAGGCGCTGATTTCGCCAGCGCCCAGGCTGCCGTGCCAGGCCAGTCCTGCGGCCAGCGCCAGGGTCGATACACTGAACGACAGACCCAGGGCCTGCACCAGTTGGTCGCGACTCAGGCCAAGTGCTTGCAGACAAGGCACCGCCGGAATAACGAAGACGCCGGTGGCCGAGGTGATGATGCCGGTGATCAACCCGCACAGCGGCGCCAGCCAGCGCTCGGTACGCGGCGTCATCCTGAACGTGGGCAGGCACAGACCGCTGAGTGCGTAAATCAACAACGCCGCGCCCAGTGCGCGCACCACCCATTGCTCGGCACCCATACCAAGCCACAGCGTGCCCAGCCCGGTGCCGATGAAGATCAGCAGCAGCATCAGCCACAGACGCTTGAGCAGCGCATTCAAATGGCCGCCGAACGCCAGTTGCCAGAGGTTGGTCACCATTGAAGGGATGATCAGCAATGCGGCAGCCTGTGCCGGAAACATAGCCAGACCGAGCAGGCCCATCGCAACGGTGGGCAGGCCGAGGCCGATAATGCCCTTGACCATGCCGGCCAGCAGGAAAGTACCGATCACCAGTGCCGTCAGCGCTGGGCCGAGGTGTTGGTAGAACGCGAGGAAGGTGGTCATGGGGCGATTATGGGGACTTCCGGCAGGATCGAAAATGCGGCATATACTGAGGCTGCCTCTTGTTTTGTGTGAGGCTGAGGGCCTTATCGGGAGCAAGCTTCAAATATGGGAGGGGGCTTGCTCCCAATAGCGTCAGCCCAGTCAACGGATACCCCAGCCATGCACTTTGACCTGATCGACCTGCGCCTCTACCTGCACATTCTCGACACCGGCAACATCACCGCTGGCGCCGCCCGCAGCCATCTGTCCCTGGCCGCCGCCAGTGCACGTATCCGCGCCATGGAAGCTTCGCTGGGCATTGCGTTTCTTGAGCGCGGCCGCCGTGGTGTCACGCCGACGCCCGCCGGCAAAGCCCTGGCCCGCCATGCACGACTGCTCCTGCAACAGGCTGACCACCTGCAACAGGACCTGGCGGCATACGCCAACGGCGTCAAAGGCCAGGTGCGCCTGTTGTGCAACACCACCGCTCTCAGCGAATACCTGCCGGAGCTGCTGGCGGCGTTTCTACGCGAACACCCCAACCTCGATATCGACCTGCAGGAGTTGCCGAGCCTGCGAATCACCCAGGCCCTGCGCCAGGGCACGGCGGACCTGGGCATCATCTCCGACGCGGTCGACACCCATGGCTTGCAAACACTGCCCTTTCGCGATGACCCGCTGCTGCTGATCATGCCGCTGGATCATCCCTTGGCGGCCGCCCCGGTCAGCTTTATCGACAGCCTGCAATACACCCACGTCGGCCTGGCCACCCATAGCGCGCTGGCGATCTACCTGGAGGAACAGGCACTGCACGCAGGGTTTCGTCTGCAAACCCGCATCCGCGCCGATGGCTTCGAGGGGCTGATGCGCATGGTGGCGGGTGGGGCAGGCATCGGGATCGTGCCGCAGGCAGCGCTGGTGCGCGGGCCGTCGCCGTGCGACTTCAAGGCTCAGCCACTGGCGGAAGAGTGGGCCCGTCGTCGGTTGCTGCTGTGTGCACGCTCGTTCGAGCAATTGCCGGGTTATGCCAAGGCGCTGTGGGAAGCCTTGAGCAAGCCCCGCCCACATTTTGATCTTCATTCAACTTAAGGTTCTGTAATATCTGCCCCCTCAGCGTCCGGGGATGGGTTTTGTGTGCAATCCATCCTGCGGAACAACAAGTAGAAGGTAATGTTTAATGGCGGATGACACAGTTAACCCGGTGGGCCTCAAGCGTGGTCTGAAGAACCGGCACATTCAACTGATCGCCCTGGGCGGTGCGATTGGTACGGGACTGTTCCTCGGCTCGGCCGGGGTACTCAAGTCGGCGGGGCCGTCGATGATCCTGGGATACGCGATTGCCGGTTTCATCGCGTTCCTGATGATGCGCCAGCTCGGCGAAATGATCGTCGAAGAGCCGGTGGCCGGCTCCTTCAGCCACTTTGCCCATAAATACTGGGGCGGCTACGCGGGCTTTCTGTCGGGCTGGAACTACTGGGTACTCTACGTGCTGGTGGGCATGGCCGAACTGACGGCGGTGGGCAAGTACATCCAGTTCTGGTGGCCGCAGATTCCGACCTGGGTCAGTGCACTGGTGTTCTTCGCCGCCGTGAACCTGATCAACACCCTGAACGTGAAGATCTTCGGTGAGGCCGAGTTCTGGTTCGCGATCATCAAGGTGGTGGCGATCGTCGGCATGATCATGCTCGGCGGCTACCTGCTGCTCAGCGGCGGCGGCGGCCCGCAGGCGTCGGTCAGCAACCTGTGGAGCCACGGGGGGTTCTTCCCCAACGGCGGCATGGGGCTGTTGATGGCCATGGCGTTCATCCTGTTCTCGTTCGGTGGCCTGGAGCTGGTGGGTATCACCGCCGCCGAAGCCAGCGAGCCGCGCAAGGTGATCCCCAAGGCGATCAACCAGGTGGTCTACCGCATTCTGATCTTCTACGTCGGCGCGCTGACCGTGCTGTTGTCGCTGTACCCGTGGGACCAATTGCTGCAGACCCTCGGTGCCTCCGGCGACGCCTACAGCGGCAGCCCGTTTGTGCAGATCTTCTCGCTGATCGGCAACGACACCGCCGCGCATATCCTCAACTTCGTGGTGCTGACCGCGGCGCTGTCGGTGTACAACAGCGGCGTGTACTGCAACAGCCGCATGCTGTTCGGCCTGGCCGAGCAGGGCGATGCGCCCAAGGCGCTGATGAAGCTCAACAAGCAGGGCGTGCCGTTGCGAGCACTGGCGGTTTCGGCGCTGGTGACGCTGCTCTGCGTGGTGGTCAACTACGTGGCCCCCAAGAGTGCGCTGGAACTGCTGTTTGCACTGGCGGTTGCCTCGCTGATGATCAACTGGGCGCTGATCAGCATCACCCACATCAAGTTCCGCAAGGCCATGGGCGAGCAAGGCGTGACGCCGTCGTTCAAGACCTTCTGGTTCCCGT
>Ga0302347_1003926_pt1 | contig 12451 bp, 9 predicted proteins | sample PhyWR1_FD_202178 | JGI IMG/M metagenome (GOLD analysis project Ga0302347, IMG submission 202178) | Leaf surface microbial communities from wheat plants in UC Gill Tract Community Farm, Albany, California, United States - DLSL W.R1 (v2)... | ecosystem: Host-associated > Plants > Phyllosphere >...
TCACCTTGAGCAGGCTGGCGTTCAGCGCTTCGGCGGTGGCCAGGTCGGAGCCGAAGGGCTTTTCGATCACCACACGACGGAAACTGTCGTCGGTTTCCGTCAACAGGCCGGCGCTGCCCAGGCGCTGCACCACGTCACTGAAGAAGCGTGGTGCAGTGGCCAGGTAGAACACCGCATTGCCGGTGCCGCTGTCGGCGATCTTTTTGCCGATGTCGGCGTAGGTGCTGTCGTCGAGGAAATCACCCTCGACGTAGCTGATGCCCTTGGCCAATTGCGCCCACAAGGCCGGGTCCAACGCGTTGTCCGCATTGCCCTTGACCTTGCTCGCCGCTTCGGTGCGAATGAAGTCTTCGAGTTTCTTGGCGAAATCGGCGTCGCTGATGGCGTTGTGATCAACGCCAACAATGCGCAAGCCGTCGCCCAGCAATCCATCCCGACTGAGGTTGTACAGCGCCGGCATCAGCAGGCGCTTGACCAGGTCGCCATGGGCGCCAAACAGAAACAATGTGGTGGGTGGAGCGGGTTCGGCCTTGGTTTTTTTGCCGTTGGCGGTCATTTTTTGGAAGTCTCCACGTGGCCACCGAAGCCAAAGCGCATGGCAGACAGCATCTTGTCACCATAAGTGCTCTGCTGGCGCGAGCGGAAGCGCGCGAACAACGAGGTGGACAGCACCGGCACGGGCACGGCTTGTTCCATGGCGGCTTCGATGGTCCAGCGGCCTTCGCCACTGTCGGCCACGGAGCCGGAGTAGCCGTCGAGCTTCGGGTCGGTCGCCAGGGCGTCGGCAGTCAGGTCCAGCAGCCAGGACGACACCACGCTGCCACGGCGCCAGACTTCGGCAATGTCGGCCACGTTGAGGTCGAAACGCTGGTCTTCCGGCAGGTTTTCCGAGTTCTTGGTCTTGAGGATGTCAAAGCCTTCGGCAAACGCCTGCATCATCCCGTATTCGATGCCGTTATGGATCATCTTGACGAAGTGCCCGGAGCCCGCAGGACCGGCGTGGATGTAACCTTGCTCGGCACGCTTGTCAGCCGAGGCGGAGCGGTCCTTGGTGCGCGGGATGTTGCCCAGGCCCGGGGCCAGGCTGGCGAAGATCGGGTCCAGGCGCTGCACCGTTTCGGTGTCGCCACCGATCATCATGCAGTAACCACGCTCCAGGCCCCAGACGCCGCCGGACGTGCCGACGTCGACATAGTGCAGGCCCTTCTCTGCCAGGGCCTTGCCGCGACGCACGTCGTCCTTATAGTTGGTGTTGCCGCCGTCGATGATCACATCACCGTCTTCCAGCAGCTCGCTCAGTTCATTGATGGTGTTCTCCGTGGGGTCGCCTGCCGGCAGCATCACCCAGACGGCGCGGGGCTTTTGCAGCCCGGCGACCAGGGCTTTCAAGTCGGCAACGCCGGTGGCGCCCTCCTCGCTCAAGCCTTTGACAAATGCTTCGTTACGGTCGTAAACAACGGTGGTATGCCCATTGAGCATCAGGCGCCGTGCAATATTCCCGCCCATGCGGCCTAGTCCGATAATCCCCAGTTGCATGTGCTGATGCTCCTAACTACTAAATAAATGTGTGACATAGTTTATAGCGCAATGAGGCTAATGAGGGTTAGTCCAGAGCCGATCCGTGTAGTTTCATGACAAAAAGTTGCCATCGTTTCACCATCACGGCACAAAAAGTCACACGACCGCCAAAAATAAAAAAGTTCCATTGCTCGCAAAAAGAATTCAGAATTACCCCGACTGCTGCCGAGAACCTCGACTCAAGCGTTCTGGCACACCGCGACACACCGGCTATTTGCGAGGTAAGCAATGAGCACTGCACAGATGACCCGTCCGCCACAGACCCTCTACGTCACTATCCGTCGCGACGAATTGCGCCAGTTGAAAGACGAGCGCGAACAGCTGCAGCAGGAAGTCATGCGCCTGCGCTCGCACATCATTCAAGCCCAGCTGGACCAGCCCTCCGGCGCACAGCCCGCGCTCTGCTGAGCTCTGCAAACGCTTTGTAAGATATCACCTACAAAAATCTCACAAAGTTTTCACATGCCCCTCCCGATACTCCCGCCCGAAGGGCCGCCCCACACCGGCGGCCTCTGTTGCGTGCAGCCCTGCGCGTCGACTGAAGAACTATCGGGTTGGAGCGCTGGATGGCAATGTTCAAACGCAGCATCAAGTCTGCGAAAGGCTTTGATTGGGCCGGTCTTGGCTGGCTATTCGTGTTTTTCTGGTACTTCTCGGGTATCACCCAACTGCTGATCCAGCTCAGCGGCACCTCCGGCTTCAGTGGGTTTCGCCAAGCCTTCTTCATGAGCGCGATCTGGCTCGCGCCTCTTCTGGTATTCCCGCGTCGTACACGTTTGCTCGCTGCCATTATCGGCGTGGTGCTGTGGGCCTGTTCCATGGCCAGCCTGGGTTATTTTTTCGTCTACCAGCAGGAATTTTCCCAAAGCGTCATCTTCATCATGTTCGAATCGAACATCTCTGAAGCCGGCGAATACCTCACCCAATATTTCGCCTGGTGGATCGTGCTGGCGTTCATTGCCCACACCGCCGTCGCAATCTTCCTGTGGACTCGCGTGCGCCCGGTCTACCTGCCACGTGGCCAGGCGCTGGTAGCGGCGACGGCGATCCTGGTGGCCATCATCGGCTACCCGCTGGTCAAGCAGATCGCCCGCAGCGACACCCTGGAAGATGCCATCGACCGCTTTGAAGCCCGCATCGAACCAGCCGTGCCGTGGCAGATGATCGTCGGCTACCACCGCTACACCCAGCAGCTGGACAACATGCAAGGCATGCTCGACAGCGCCAGCCAGATCCCACCCTTGACCAACCTCAAGGACAGCATGGCCGGCCAGCCCTCGACCCTGGTGCTGGTGATCGGCGAATCCACCAACCGCCAGCGCATGAGCCTCTACGGTTACCCGCGCAACACCACGCCGGAACTGGACAAACTGCGCGACCAACTGGCGGTGTTCGACAACGTCATCACCCCGCGCCCCTATACCATCGAGGCGCTGCAGCAGGTGCTGACGTTCGCCGACGAGGAGAACCCCGATCTGTACCTGAAGACGCCGTCGATTGTCAGTGTGATGAAACAAGCCGGCTACAAGACCTACTGGATCACCAACCAGCAGACCATGACCAAGCGCAACACCATGCTCACGACCTTTTCCGAACAGGCCGACGAGCAGGTGTACCTGAACAACAACCGCAACCAGAATGCCCGCCAATATGACGGCGATGTGCTTGAGCCCTTCACCAAGGCGCTGGCCGATACGGCCGAGCGCAAATTTATTGTGGTGCACCTGCTCGGTACCCACATGAGCTACCAGTACCGCTACCCACCGACGTTCGACAAGTTTACCGATCGCCAAGGCGTGCCCGCCGGCATCAGCGACGACCAACTGCCGGTCTACAACAGCTACGACAATGCGGTGCTGTACAACGACTTCGTGGTGTCGAGCCTGATCAAGGACTACGCCAAGACCGATCCGAACGGCTTCCTGCTGTACCTGTCGGACCACGGCGAGGACGTGTTCGACTCCGCCGGCCACGCCACACTGGGACGCAACGAAGGCAAACCGACGGCGCCGATGTACACCATTCCGTTCATGGCCTATGCCTCGCCGAAATGGCGCGAAAGCCACGACTGGAGCTTCGCCGGCGACTTGCAACGGCCTTACAGCAGCTCGCAATTGATTCACACCTGGGCCGACATGGCCGGGCTGAGTTTCAATGAACTGGACCGTAGCAAGAGCCTGGTGAGCGATAGCTTCAAGCCGCGCCCGTTGATGATCGGCAACCCCTACGCGCGCCAGCAGAAGGCATTGATTGACTTCAGCATGATCAAGCCGAAAAAGGTCAACACGGCCGATGTGGTGCTTCAGGAAGCGCCGGGCTTGTAACAGAAAGATAACAATCATTCTCGTTTAAGCCTAAAGTTCCCCTCCTCCTTTCGTCTTTGAGCCATGGCCTTCCCTTTCCGGGGTGGCCACAAAGACGACAAGGAGTCTTCCGCGATGTTTGCGCCTTTTACCCGATGCATGACCTTCACCTGTGGCCTCTTCAGCCTGGCATTGAGCCCGCAACTGCTGGCCGAAACCGACCGCGAACACCTCCCGGCCAAACCCTTCGAGCTCGGCGCCACCAGTATCACGGCCGAAGGCCTGGGCACCACCACCGAGCACACTGGCGCCTACACCACGGGCGCGATGAGCACCGCCACGCGCCTGAACCTGTCCGTCAAGGAAACCCCGCAATCGATCTCGGTGATCACCCGCCAGCAGATGGATGATTTCAACCTCAACACCTTGACCGACGTGCTGCGCCAGACCACCGGGGTCAACGTTCAGCACAACGATTCCGACCGCGTGTCCTATTCCTCACGTGGCTATGGCATCAACAACTTCCAGATCGACGGGATGCTCAATACGTTTGGCTACATGAAGTCCGACGCAGACACCATCATCTATGACCGCATCGAGGTGGTACGCGGCGCTACGGGCCTGACCACTGGCGCGGGCGACCCGTCGGCGACCATCAATATGGTGCGCAAGCGCCCCACCGCCCAGTGGCAGGCCAAAACCGGTCTCAGTGGTGGCAGCCACGACAACTATTACAGTTATGTAGACGTGGGCGGCCCGCTGGCCTTCGATGGCAGGTTGCGCGGGCGCACCGTACTGGCCTACCGCGACAGCAAATCCTTCCGTGACCACTATGCCCTGCAGCGCGCAGTTGGCTACGGCATTCTCGAAGGCGACCTGTCGGACGACACCGTGCTCGCCGTCGGTTTCGATTACCAGAACAAGCAGGTACAAGGCACCTCATGGGGCACCGTGCCGTACTGGAACAGCCAGGGCGGCAAGGCCGGGCTGTCGCGCTCCACCAATATGGCGGCGCACTGGAGTTCCTGGCCGCTGACCGACAAGACCGCCTTCGCCACGCTCGATCACCGACTGGCCGGCGACTGGCACCTGAAAGCCGCCTACACCCATCGGCAAAGCGACACGGATGGCAAGGTGTACTACGGCGGTGAAGGTTTCCCCAATGCAGACCGCAGCGGTATGTATGCGTGGTCCAGCCACATGCGCGGCACCTCCAGAATGGAAGCGGTCGACCTCAACCTGGGCGGCAGCTATGCGCTGCTGGGTCGCGAACACGCACTGATGATGGGCTATGGCGAGGCGACGCAACGGGATGTTTCGCCGTTTATGCGCAGAGGCCAGACGCCCGACGGCTATGACGTGATCGATGACTGGAAATACATGGGCGGGATCGGCAAGTTCCCCGACACGGTCACCGGCCTCAAGGGTGAACACAGCAGCAAACAACAAAAGGCTGGCTACCTGGCCACGCGCCTGAGCCTGACCGAGCGTTTACACGCCGTACTGGGCAGCCGATACGGCAGCTGGGAGTTGAAAAGCGCGGCGCCGGAATATTACGACAACGACCAGTTGAAGGCCGAAGGCAAGACCTCCCAGACCCACAATGACATGTGGACCCCTTATGCCGGCCTGCTCTATGACGTGACGCCGGAGTACACGGTTTACGCGAGCTACACCGATATCTTCAAGCCCCAAAGCCTGCGCGATGCCAACAAGAAGTACCTGGAACCGGTGGTGGGCAGCAACTATGAAGTGGGCCTCAAGGGCAGCCTGTTGCAGGAGCGCTTGAACCTGGCGGCGGCGTATTTCTGGAGCACCCAGGACAACGTCGCCGAACTGGACGATTCGGTGGAACCGAACCGAACCACTGGCGAGGAGTACTACAAGTCGAGTGGCAAAGGTAACAAGGTCAACGGCTTCGAATTGGAAGTCGCCGGTGAAGTCATGCCCGATTGGAACCTGACGGCAGGCTACACCTACACCCACTCGGTCAATGGCTCGGACAAACGCAACAACACCGGGCAGCCTTTGAACCTGCTGAAAATGTCCAGCGCCTACCGGCTGCCGGGTGCCTGGCGCAAGCTGACGGTCGGCGGCGCCGTGAACTGGCAGAGCGAAATCTATGACTTCGGCAATCGGCCGACGGGCGCGACGGATAGCCAAGGCGACTTGATCACCACCCGCGCAAAGATTAGCCAACAGGCCTACACCGTGGTCAACCTGATGTCTCGGTATCAATTCGACGAGCAGCTTTCAGCCTCGCTCAATATCAATAACCTATTTGATAAAAAATATTACGAACGCGTCGGCTTTTATAATGGTGTTTATTGGGGCGACCCACGCGCCGTCACGCTTGCACTGGATTGGCGGCTTTAAGCACCCATCCCAAAGTTAACAAAAGCGTTAAGTTTCCATCAGAGTTTAGTTAATTCCCACTTAATAAAATCGCTCCATAGTTCCCCCCATCATCTGATCAAGGAGTGACCGGATACCGATTATTCTTAATGGGAACACTGCCATGAAACTCTCCACCGTACTGCTTACCAGCCTGATGACACTGACCTCCGCCGCCGCTTTCGCAGAAGGCGGCTCGGAGCGTTCAAAAGAATTCTACAAGAGCTTCGCCTTCGAACAGAACCAGCTCCACGGCACTAACGAACGTATCGCAGCCGCCGACGGCAAAGATGTTAAACCGGTAACGGCAGAACAAACCACTGCCGAGCAACAACCGAAAGGCTGATTTACCCGCACTACCCTCTGCCATTGTGCTCCTATGGCTAAGGTTAACTTGGCGCCATTTAATGGCGCCTTTTTTTTGCCAGTTAGTTATTAAAGCGGTTTGCTCCAGAACAACATTCGCCCAAACTCCGGATCAAACTTGGAATCATCAAAACCAAACTTCCGGTAGGCCGACAGGGCCACCGCGTTGCCTTCGAGCACCTCCAGCGTGATCTTGCAGCAACCACGCTGCCGGGCAATTTCCTCGACCTTCTGCAGCATTTTCTGGCTCAGCCCCAGGCCACGAAACGACGCCATCACCACGACGTCATGCACGTTAACCAGAGGCCTGCAGGCAAAGGTGGAGAACCCCTCGAAGCAGTTCACCAGGCCCGCCGGCTCACCGCCGACAAAAGCCAGCACACTGAAGGCGTGGGGACGCTTGGCCAGTTCGGCCGGCAATTGCTCCAGGAGGTCGGCAGGCAGGCTATGGCTTCCCCCCATCGGGTCTTCGGCGTAATGGTTGAGCACACGACCAATCGCTTCGGCATGCACGGGGTTGGTGTAGCTGGCTTGCAACACCAGGATATCTGGGGTGTCCATTTCCTTCCTCGATCACGGCAACAAGGGAATCGGCTCCCTTTGAGGTACACGATTGTAAGCGCGGAGCGGGCGCAGAATGAAGGAGATTAACTACAAATATCTGCGTGAAAACGCGAAAGTAATGCCGCGTTTTTAGCCGTAATAATCTCAGCCAAAGCGCTGCCGTTGCATCTCTTGCAACCGGCTCAGGGTGCGACGGAAAGGAAACTCCAGGTAACCCTCGGTGTACAGGCACTCCAGCCGCACCTGGGCCTCGATGTAAAGCGGCACCTTACGGTCGTAGCACTCGTCCACCAAGGCGATGAACCGCCGCACGCTGTCATCGTGCACTGACAACTGCGGCAGCTCACGATCACCGGCGACCACACGCTCGGCGCCGTCTTCGGTGCCGCGTGCAATCCGGCCCGGACGTTTCTGCGCGCTCAGGTTCGGCACCTCGCCCAGCAGGATGGCCGTGTAGCGATCGCACAACAGCATGAAATCCATCGCCGCCAGGGGCTGCTCGCACAGCTCGGCATAACGACACCACAGCACGCTGTCACTGGACTGCACCGCCGCAATGCAGCGGTGGCCGACCCTGACTGGCCCAGTGCTTGCCACCTGCCCTTCGGCCAACTGCCGGAACACGTTCGCCAGCGCATCCGGCTGATTCACCCAATAGCGCTGAACACCCACACCTGGGTGCAGGCGATGGTCTTCACCTCCATCTACCGCCACCACCTGCATATGCTGTTTAAGCGCAGCGATGCCCGGTAGAAAGCGCTCACGGTTGAAGCCATCGGCATACAGCTGGTCGGGCGGCTGGTTGGAGGTGCAGACCATCACCACTCCCTCCTCGAACATCACCTGGAACAGGCGGCCGAGGATGATCGCATCGCCAATGTCATTGACGAACAACTCGTCGAAGCACAGCACGCGCACGTCCTGGCCTAGTTCGCGCGCCAGGGCCTGCAACGGGTCATGGGTACCGGTGAGCTGGAACAGGCGCTGATGCACCCAGCCCATGAAGTGATGAAAGTGCTGGCGCCGCGCCGGCACCCGCAGGCTCTGGTAGAACTGGTCCATCAACCAGGTTTTGCCCCGCCCCACCGGCCCCCACAGATAGACGCCGCTGATCGGCGAACGGCCCTGATGCAGGGCTTCATGGCAGGCCTGCAGGGCTGCCACCGCCTGGCGCTGGGCGGCGTCGGCGACAAACCCCTGCTGGGTGATGGCGTGTTGGTAGGCACTGAGCGGCGAGTCGAAAGTCATGCCCGCCAGTATGACCTACAGCGAAATATCCAGCCGCGAAATCTTGCCCTGCTCGTCCAGGCGAAAGGTGTAGCCGGCACAAGTGCCGCAGCCAGGCAGAGCCCCCTGTCAGAAAACGCCAGCAGCAAAAAGCCCCTTGACCGAATAAATTACCGCGATCATATTAAATACATGTTTCTAAACATGTAAGACACATCACTGCCTCAGGAGTCCTTGTATGCGCAATAAAGTCTTTGGCCGCCGTAGCGGTCTGCAGGTATCTGAACTGGCGCTTGGCACCGGTAATTTCGGTACGGGTTGGGGCCATGGCGCCGAGCGCGATGAGGCCAAGGCGATTTTCGATGGCTACCTCGAAGCCGGCGGCAACTTCCTCGATACCGCCAACGGCTACCAGTTCGGCCAGGCCGAAAAACTGCTGGGGGAATTTATTGCCGCCGAGCGCGACAACCTGGTCGTCGCCACCAAGTACACCCTGCGCACCCAACCGTCCGATGAAGGCACGATCAAGCTGGGCAACAATCGCAAGAACCTGGTGCGCGCCGTCGAAGAGAGCCTAAAGCGCTTGAACACCGAGCGAATCGACCTGCTCTGGGCGCACATGAGCGACAACGTCACGCCCATGGAAGAGATCCTGCGCGGCTTCGACGACCTGGTTCGCGCCGGCAAGATCCACTACGCCGGGCTCTCCAACTTCCCCGCCTGGCGCATTGCCCGCGCCGACTTGCTGGCCGAAGTACGCAACTTCGCACCGATCATCGGTATCCAGGTGGAATACAGCCTGGCCGAACGTACCGCCGACCGCGAACTGCTGCCGATGGCCGAAGCGCTGGGCTTGGGCGCTACGTTGTGGTCGCCACTGGGCGGCGGCTTCCTGACCGGCAAGTACCGCGAAACCCAAGGCGACAACCGCGCCAACAAGATGGGCATTCTGGTGCACGCCGAGAAAAGCGCGCGTGAAACCGCAGTACTCGACACCCTGCTGGCGGTTGCCGCCGAGCTGGACGCCAGCCCGACCCACGTCGCCATCGCCTGGCTGCGAGAAAAGGCGCGCCGCTCCACCACGGCGCTGATCCCGATCCTCGGCTCGCGCACCCGCGCGCAGCTGGACGCCACCCTCGGCGCCTTGCACGTGCAGCTTTCGGCCGAGCAAGTGACCCGCCTCGACACCGCCAGCGCCATCCCACTGGGCGTGCCCCACGGAATCATCGCTGAGCGTTTCCCCATCGACAACGGCGCCGACACCCCTCGACCACCGGTTATCTGAAGCAAAAAAAAACGGCCTGAACAGGCCGTTTTTTTAATCGTGAAACTTACGCAAGGCTCTTGCTGACCACCTCAAACACATCACTCGACAGCTCGCCGGAGCCGCGAATGCGCTCCAGCTCCGCCTTCATCAGGGCCTGACGGGCGCTGTCGTATTTACGCCAGCGGGTCAGCGGCGCCAATTGACGCGAAGCGATCTGCGGGTTGAAGCCGTTCAGCTGGATGACCAGGTCCGCCAGGAAACGATAGCCCGAACCATCCGCCGCATGGAAGTTGATCAGGTTCTGCCCGGCAAATGCGCCAATCAGCGCGCGCACCTTGTTCGGGTTCTTGATAGTGAACGCCGAATGCTCCATCAGCGCCTTGACCCGCGCCAGGCCGCCCGGCAAGGTGCTGCCGGCCTGCACGCTGAACCACTGGTCCATGACCAATGGGTTGTCCTTGAAGTTCTCGGCAAACACCGCCAGCGCCTGGGCCTTCTCTGCCTCGAACGGCGAATTCACCAGCACCGCCAGCGCGGTCAGGCGCTCGGTCATGTTGTCGCTGGTGTCGAACTGATCCAGGGTGGCCGCCAGTACTTCCGCTTTGCCGCTGAGCATCAGGTACGACAGCGCAATGTTCTGCAAGGCGCGCCGGGCGAAGTGCTCGGCTGCAGCCACATATGGCGTCTGCTTGGACAGTTCGCGATTGGCCTGGTAACGCAGCCACAAGCCTTCGAACAGGTTGTCGGCCAGTTGCTTGCGGGCAAATTCACGCGCCGCGTGGATCGCGTCGACGTCCGCCACTTCGCTGATTTCGGTCAGGTAGGCCTCGCTCGGCAGCGACAGCATCTCGGCAACCATCGCCTGGTCGAGGCTTTCGTCGCTCAATACCGTGCGCAGCGCGTCGATCAGACGCTGGTCCAGCTTCAACGGCTGGCCCGCCTGATGCTGGCCGATCAGCTCCTGCAACACCTGCACCGACAGTTGCTGGCCGGCATCCCAGCGGTTGAAGCCGTCGCTGTCGTGCTGCATCAGGAACATCAGTTGGTCGCGGTTGTACGGGAAGCTCAGTTTCACCGGCGCCGAGAAGCCCCGCAGCAAGGACGGCAGCGGTTGTTCGGCGATGTCGACGAAGGTAAAAGTCTGCTCGGCTTCAGTCACCGAGATCACCCGGGACGTAGCGCCCGCAGCCGCTTCACCGGCCAGGCGCAAGGCAATGCCGGCGCCCTGCGCGTCCAGCAAGCCCAACTCCACCGGAATCACGAACGGCAGTTTTTCCACCTTGTCCGGGGTCTCCGGGCAGCTCTGGCGGAAGGCCAGGCTGTAGGTTTTGGCTGCGGCGTCGTAGGACTCACTCACCGCCAGGCGTGGCGTACCGGCCTGGCTGTACCAGCGCTTGAACTGGCTGAGGTCGGCGCCGTTGGCGTCTTCCATGGCCTTGATGAAATCGTCGCAGGTCACGGCCTGGCCGTCATGGCGTTCGAAGTACAGGTCGCTGCCTTTGCGGAAGCCTGCGGCGCCGAGCAAGGTGTGGATCATACCGACCACTTCCGAGCCCTTTTCGTACACGGTGAGGGTGTAGAAGTTGGAGATCTCGATAAAGCTGTCCGGGCGCACGGCGTGAGCCATCGGGCCGGCGTCTTCGGCGAACTGGTGGGTCCGCAGGTAGGCCACGTCCTGGATGCGCTTGACCGTGGCCGAGTTCATGTCGGCAGAGAAGCCCGAATCGCGGAATACGGTGAAACCTTCCTTGAGCGACAGCTGGAACCAGTCGCGGCAGGTCACGCGGTTGCCCGACCAGTTGTGGAAGTATTCGTGGGCGACGATTGCCTCAACCCGCTGGTGCGCGGCATCGGTGGCGGTTTCAGCGCGGGCCAGCACGGCGCTGGAGTTGAAGATATTAAGGCCCTTGTTCTCCATGGCGCCCATGTTGAAGTCGTTCACCGCGACGATCATGAAGATGTCGAGGTCGTACTCGCGACCGTAGGTTTCTTCGTCCCAGCGCATGGATTTTTTCAGGCTGGTCATGGCGTGCTGGCACTTGTCGATGTTTTCCGGCTCGACGTAGATGCGCAGCGCCACTTCACGCTGGGTCATGGTGGTGAAGCTGTCTTCGACGCACCACAAATCACCGGCCACCAACGCAAAGAGATAAGCCGGTTTCTTGAACGGGTCTTCCCAGGTCGCCCAGTGGCGGCCGTCTTCACCCGGGCCGCTGGCGATCGGGTTGCCGTTGGAGAGCAGCACCGGGTAGCTGTGTTGCTCGGCGATCACCGTGGTGGTGAAGGTGCTCATCACATCCGGGCGGTCGAGGTAGTAAGTGATCTTGCGGAAGCCTTCAGCCTCGCACTGGGTGCAGAACATGCCGCTGGATTTGTACAGGCCTTCCAGGGCGGTGTTGGTTTCCGGGTGGATGCGCACGCTGGTATCGACCGTGAACGTCTCGCTGGTCGGGTGCAGGGTCAGGTGGCTGTCGGTCAGCTGGTAGTCAGCCTCGGTCAGCTCCTTGTCGCCCAGGTTGACCGTCAGCAGCTCCAACTGCTGGCCATCGAGCACCAGCGGCGGCAAGCCGGCGCCGCGCTCGGGGTTGCGGCGCATCACCAGCTGCGCGTGGACCAGGCTGTGGTCCTCGAACAACTCGAAGGTCAGGTGGGTTTCCTCGATCAGGTAGTCCGGCGCCTGATAGTCTTTCAGGTAAATCATCTTCGGTTGTTCGGTGCGCATGGTTGGCATCCTTCTACTGATGCACGGCGA
>Ga0302347_1003928_pt1 | contig 12448 bp, 7 predicted proteins | sample PhyWR1_FD_202178 | JGI IMG/M metagenome (GOLD analysis project Ga0302347, IMG submission 202178) | Leaf surface microbial communities from wheat plants in UC Gill Tract Community Farm, Albany, California, United States - DLSL W.R1 (v2)... | ecosystem: Host-associated > Plants > Phyllosphere >...
GCGGAAGGACGCCGCATTGAAGCCCTGGCCGGCACGCTGGCGACCAGCCGCGATGAACAGACACGCACGCTGGCCAACCGGTTCCTGGCCGAGCACCGCGCATTGGAGGCCCGCTACCGCGGCGCGCTGGAGGCGTTCGCGGCCAGTGGCTATGACACCCAGGCCGGCGACGCGCTGGTGCGCGGCGCCGACCGCGCCGTGGGCGCCACGCTGGATGCCCTGGCGGCGCGCGCCAGCGAACGGGCCGAGTACGAGACCAGTGCAACCTCCGAGCGCGCACGCGCCGCGCTGGTCGCCTCGGCCATGGTCACGGCGCTGGCGGCGCTGGTGCTGCTGGCCGTGCTCACCCTGTGGCTGCGGCGCGCGGTGATCGCCCCGGTGGTCGCGGTCGAAGCCGCGGCCCGCGCGGTGGCGCGCGGCGATCTGGAGCATGTGGTGGTGGTGCGCAGCGGCGATGAGATCGGTCGCCTTGGCACCGCGATGCGCGAGGTTACCCAGACCCTGAAGGGCGTGCTGGCCGCGCAGGCGACGATGGCCCAGCGCCACGACGCCGGTGAGATCAGCTACCGCATGGACGCCACGGCATTCCCGGGCGGCTATGGGCAGATGGTCCGCGACACCAACACCCTGGTCGCCAACCACATCCAGGTGAAGCTGCGGGCGATCGAGATCATGGGCCACTATGCCGTCGGCGATCTGTCGATGGACATGGAACGCCTGCCCGGCGAGAAGGCGGTGATCACCCAGGCGCTGGATACCGCCAAGGCCAACCTCGGTGCGATCAATGCCGATATCAAACGATTGGCGGCGGCAGCGGCCGTGGGCGATTTCAGCCAGCGCGGCGATGAGGCACGCTACCAGCACGACTTCGGCGAGATGGTCGGCGGCCTCAACCGCCTGATGCAGACCACCGAGCAGGATCTGGGCGAAGTGTCGCGCGTGCTGCAGGCGATCGCCGGAGGTGATCTGAGCGCGCGCATGCACGGCGACTTCCACGGGGTGTTCGCGCGCATGCGCGATGACATGGCGCGTACCACCGGTCAGCTGACCACCATCGTTGGCGACATCAAGCACGCCGCGCAGTCGATCCAGACCGCCGCCGGCGAGATCGCCGCGGGCAACAGCGACCTGTCGCGCCGCACCGAACAGCAGGCCGCCAACCTGGAAGAAACCGCCGCCTCGATGGAGGAACTCACCTCCACCGTGCGCCAGAACGCCGAGCATGCGCGCCAGGCCAACCAGCTCTCGATCAACGCCGCCTCGGTCGCTTCGCAAGGCGGCGAGGTGGTCGGCCAGGTGGTCACCACGATGGGGGCGATCCAGGCCTCGTCGCGGCAGATCGCCGAGATCATCAGCGTCATCGACGGCATCGCGTTCCAGACGAACATCCTTGCGCTCAACGCTGCGGTGGAAGCGGCGCGCGCCGGCGAGCAGGGCCGCGGCTTTGCGGTGGTCGCCAGCGAAGTGCGCACGCTGGCGCAGCGCTCGGCCAGCGCGGCCAAGGAGATCAAGGGGCTGATCGATCAATCCGTCACCGATGTCGACAGCGGCGCCGCGCTGGTGCAGCAGGCCGGGCAGACCATGGGCGAGATCGTCGGCAGTGTGCAGCGCGTCACCGACATCATGGCCGACATCGCAGCCGCCTCGCAGGAGCAGTCCGCCGGGATCGAGCAGGTCAACCAGACCGTGGTGCAGATGGACCAGACCACGCAGCAGAACGCAGCGCTGGTGGAAGAAGCTTCAGCGGCGGCGCGCAGCATGGAAGACCAGGCGCTGGCCTTGAACGCGGCGGTGGATGTGTTCGTGCTGGATGCCGGGCGCGGTGCGATGGGCGGCTTGGCGCGCGCGGCATGATGCAGCCGTCGTGCCGGCCGCTGGCCGGCAACCGCACGCAGTGGGCATCGCGGGGGAGCCGGCCAGCGGCCGGCACTACCGGACGTAGGGCGTGCCGAGCATGGCCTGCGCCAGGTGATCGAGGAAGGAGCTGATCCGCGCCGAGACCGCCGTGTTGCGGTAGTACACGGCGTGGATCGACTGCCGCACCTCCACGGTGATATCCGGCAGCACCTGCACCAGGGCGCCGGCCTCGCGGTCGCGGTGGGTCATGAAATCAGACAGGCTGACGATCCCGACCCCTTCCAGCGCCAGCCGGCGCAGCGTTTCGCCGCTGGAGACCGCCACCGCCGGGCGCACGTGCAGCAGCGCGTCGGTCGCCCCGGGCAGCGGCCAGTGATTGAGCGAGTCAGGCTCGTTGAAGCCGAGCAGGGTGTGCCCCGCCAGCGCATCCACGTCGCGCGGGGTACCGTGCTGCGCCAGGTATGCCGGGCTGGCCATCACGCGCAGCCGGCTGTGGGCCAGCGGCCGCGCGTGCAGGGTGGAATCGGCCAGCGGCCCGATCCGGATCGCCACATCGGTGCGCCGCTCCAGCAGATCGATGTAGCGCTCGCTGCTGTTGAGCTCCAGCGCCACCTCGGGATAGCGCGCGCGGTAGCTGGCCACCAGCGGGGCGATCACGTGCAGGACGAACGGCATCGCCGCATCCACGCGCAGGCGCCCGGCCGGTCGCTCACGGCGCGCGGCGATCTGCTCTTCGGCCGCCTCCACCGAGGCCACGATCGCGCGTGCCTGGGCCAGGAACGCGTCGCCCTCCTCGGTCAGCTGCAGACGACGGGTAGTGCGGGTCAACAACGTGGTACCGAGTTTCTCCTCCAGCCGGCCAAGCGCCCGGCTCACACCGGAGGTGGTCTGGCCCAGCTGTTCGGCGGCAGCGGTGATCGACCCGCTGTCGATCACGGCGATGAAGGCCTGCATTTCATCAAGGGTGGTTTTCATGGCGGTGACACGGCGGGAGACCGCCCATTATTGACCATGAAGCAACAGTGATTGGCGTGAAGGCCGCTTTTTCCGCAAGAGTGCGGCGCGCAGACTGCGCAGCCTCACTCCCCACCGGTATCCGTCCATGTCCCGTGGTATCCCTTTGGCCTTGTTGGCGCTGACGCTGGGTGCGTACGCCATCGGCACGACTGAATTCGTCATCGTCGGCCTGATTCCGACGATCGCCGCCGACCTCGGCGTCACCCTGCCCTCGGCCGGCCTGCTGGTGTCGCTGTACGCACTGGGCGTGGCGGTCGGTGCCCCGGTGCTCACCGCGCTGACCGGCCGGGTGCCGCGCAAGACCCTGCTGGTCGCGCTGATGCTGCTGTTCACGCTCGGCAACGTGATCGCCTGGATGGCGCCGGGCTATGGCTCGCTGATCGTCGCGCGCGTGCTCACCGGCCTGGCGCACGGCGTGTTCTTCTCGATCGGCTCGATCATCGCCACCTCGGTCGTGCCCAAGGAGAAAGCGGCCAGCGCGATCGCGATCATGTTCACCGGCCTCACCGTGGCACTGGTCACCGGCGTGCCGCTGGGCACCTTCATCGGCCAGCACCTGGGCTGGCGTGCAACCTTCCTGGCGGTGGCCGCGCTGGGCGTGATCGCGCTGATCGGCAGCCTGCTGTTCGTGCCGCGCAACCTGCAGCGCAGCGCGCCGGCGACCTTCGGCCAGCAGCTGTCGGTGCTGGCGCAGCCGCGCCTGCTGCTGGTGTATGCGATCACCGCGCTCGGCTACGGCGGCACCTTCCTGTCGTTCACCTACCTGGCGTCGATCCTGCAGGACGTCACCGGTTTCTCGGCCAATGCGGTCAGCGGCGTACTGCTGGTCTATGGCGTGTCGGTGGCGATCGGCAACCTGTGGGGCGGCCGCCTGGCCGACCGCCGCGGCCCGATCCCGGCACTGAAGCTGATCTTCGCGCTGCTGGCGGCCGTGCTGTTCGTGCTCACCTTCACCGCCTACAACACCTGGCTGGTGCTGCTGACCGTGCTGGCGCTGGGCGCGGTGGCGTTCGGCAACGTGCCGGGGCTGCAGGTGTACGTGGTCAAGCAGGCACAGCGTTTCGCCCCGCAGGCCGCCGACGTGGCGTCGGGCCTGAACATCGCCGCCTTCAACATCGGCATCGCGCTCGGTGCTTCGCTGGGTGGCCTGGTGGTCGATCACTTCGGCCTGATGCACACCCCGTGGCTGGGCGCGCTGGTGGTGATGGGCGCCTTCGGCCTGACCGCGTTGAGCGGCCGCCTGGACCGCCGCGATGGGGTGGCCGACCGCGCCGAAGGCATCGCCGTGAGTGCGCATTGAGGGATTCCGGTCGCGGACCCGTGACCGCAGCCGACCCACGGTCGGCTCTACCTGACAGCCGACCAACGGTCGGCTCTACGTGACAGACGACCAACGATTCGTTCCACGCAACCACAGCCGACCAACGGTCGGCTCTACGTCGCTTTACGGTGCACGGCGTAGCCTGCACCTCACCCCATGAAGGAGTTTCCATGAGCATTCCCGCATTCGGCCTCGGCACGTTCCGACTGAAAGGCCAGACCGTCATCGATTCGGTGCGCAACGCGCTGGACGTCGGCTACCGCGCCATCGATACCGCGCAGATCTACGAGAACGAGGCCGAGGTCGGCCAGGCCATCGCCGAATCCGGCGTGGCCCGCGATGAGCTGTTCATCACCACCAAGATCTGGATCGCCAACTTCCACCACGACGCGCTGCTGGACAGCCTGCGCGAGAGCCTGCGCAAGCTGCGCACCGACCATGTCGAGCTGACCCTGATCCACTGGCCCTCGCCGAAGGATGCCGTGCCGATGGCCGAGTATCTGGGTGCATTGGCCGAGGCGAAGTCGCAGGGCCTGACCCGGCAGATCGGCATCTCCAACTTCACCATCGCCCAGACCCGCCAGGCCATCGAGATCCTGGGGGCCGGGGCGATCGCCACCAACCAGATCGAAGTCCACCCGTACCTGCAGAACCGCGCGTTGATCGCGTTCCTGAAGGACCAGGGCATCCATGTCACCGCGTACATGAGCCTGGCCTACGGCGAAGTACTCAAGGACCCGGTCATCCAGGCCATCGCCGAGCGTCACCAGGCCACCCCGGCCCAGGTCGCGCTGGCGTGGGCGTTGCAGCAGGGCTTTGCGGTGATTCCGTCTTCGACCAAGCGCGACAACCTGGCCGGCAACCTGCTCGCGGCCGATCTGCGTTTGAGCGACGAGGACATGGCACAGATCGCCACGCTGGATCGCGGGCATCGCCTGGCCAATCCGGAAGCGATCGCGCCAGCCTGGGATTGATCGGCAGGGTCCGAGGGTTGGTCGGGCGTGGGTGGTGCGTGCCGACCAACCGTCGGCACCTACCGGAAGAGCCAGCGCCTGATCAACGACGTGGGCATCATCGGGTAGCGCCGGCCGCTGGCCGGCATCACCGCAACCAATCCCGCATTGCGGCGCTGACCTCGTCCGGCTTCTCCATCGGGGCCAGATGCCCGCAGTCGGGCAGCACCACCAGGCGCGAGTGCGGCACCAGCGCATGCATCTCCTCGCTGATCGCCAGCGGGGTGATGCGGTCGTTCGCACCACACACGATCAACAGGGGATCGCGGTACCCGGCCAGCACGTCGTGGCCATCCACCCGATCCAGGGCGCTCTGGCGCAGGAACACCTCCGCACCCAGCCGCGCGGTCATGTCGCGTACGCGCTGCACCAGCACATCGTCTTCCAGCCGCGAGGCGTCGATGTAGCTGCGCATCAACGTATCACCGAAACCGTGGAATTTTCCGGGCAGGCGCACGCTGGCCTGCTGGGTCTGGCGTTGCCTGGCACGCTCGGGCGAGTCGGCATGGATCGAGGTATCGATCAGGGCCAGCCGCAGAACGCGTTCCGGCGCAGTGCGCAGGATCGCCTGCGCCACGAACCCACCCAGCGAGAAACCGGCCAGCGCGAAACGCGCCGGTGCCTGGGCCAGCACGTCCTCGACCACCGCCTGCATCGTCTCGCCACGGGTCTGGTCGCCGACGATGCAGTCGGCGATATCGGACAGGTCGGCGATCTGCGCGCGCCAGAGTTCAGCGTCGTTGAGCAGGCCGGGGAGCAGCAGCAGGGGGAGGCGATCGGTCATGCCGTATTGTCGCCTTCTCCCACCGTTACAACCATGTAGGTTGCGACACGCAGCGTTGCGGGGTTGGGCCGGGAGGGTAAGAATTCAACAGCGCGTTGTTCTGCGTCAGCCATTCGCCAGCACAGCTCACATTCCTGCAACTTGCATGGGCATGCGAGTCGACCTTCACAGCCAGATCGGAAGGATCAACGTCCGTGAGTACGCCACTCAAACTCCTGATTCACAGTGAGATTCCGGGCTTGGGTGACAAAGTAGAAATAGAGTCCATCAGGCGAAAACTGATAGATCACTTGAGCGAAATTACGCCAAGGATCAACCTGGATCACCTGAACCACTGGGCATTGCTGATAAGCATTTGCATGCGCTCCACTAGTGGAATTGGCGTTTTCAAACGTGCGGCAAGGTACCCGTCGGAAAAGGAATTCGAAGTATCCATATCGATGACAGTTCCAGATAGCGACCAGGCAACTTACGGACTACCCAATGTAAAGACTGGCTTCTTTCAGCCACTGAATGAAAGATCCTTTCACCTCATGCAGCCGGTCTTCGAGCAGTACGACAACCTGAATGACTACATCTTCGAAAGTGCCAAGGCGGCAATCAATGAAGGCTTCCGTCATGGATTTACCTGCAATGCCCAGAGGATTCGGTTTCAGAGCTAGGCCTCTGAGGGCCGTTCCCGTTTCATGACGCGTTACTTGTTGCTTCTCCTGATGCAGGCGCCTGCGGCACCTGCACGTCCTGCACAGGCAGGGTCACCACCATCACCGTGGAATCGTCCGGGTCCAGTCGCGTCTTGAAGCCCAGGCTCTGGCACATCGCCAGCATGGTGCTGTTTTCGCGCAGCACCTGGCCTTCAATGATGTTCAGGCCGAGCCACTGGGCATACTCGATCATGATCGCCATCAGCCGCCAGCCGATGCCGTGGCCCTTGAGGTCGGAGCGGATCAGGATGCCGTACTCGCCGCGGTCGTAGTCCGCATCGGCGTGCAGCCGCACCGCGCCGAGCATGTCGCCGCTGCGCGGGTCGATCGCCACCAGCGCGATGGAGCGCGCGTAGTCGAGCTGGGTCAGGCGTGCGATGAACTCGTGGCTGAAATGCTTCACCGACTGGAAGAAGCGCAGGCGCAGGTCGTCGTCGGTCACGCGGGCGAAGAACGCGCGGAACAGCGCGTCGTCCTCGGGGCGGACCGGGCGTACGAACGCCGGCGCGCCGTCGGACAGTGTGATGGTGCGCTCCCACTCCTTCGGGTAGGGGAACACCGCGAAGCGCGGATGACCGCGGCCTTTGTGCAGCTTGCGCGACGGTTCGATCGCCACGCGCGCATCGAGTGCGATCACACCGTCGCGGTCAGCCAGCAGCGGATTGATGTCGAGCGTGCGGATCTCGGGGATGTCGGCGGCGAGCTGCGCGAGCTTGACCAGGATCAGCGCGACCGCACGCTCGTCGGCGGCCGGGACATCGCGATACGCCTTGAGGATGCGCGACACGCGCGTGCGCCCGATCAGTTCGTGCGACAGGCGCAGGTCCAGCGGCGGCAGGGCGATGGCCTTGTCATCGATCACTTCGACCGCGGTGCCGCCGCGACCGAACACGATCACCGGCCCGAAGGTCGGGTCGTCGGCGATGCCGGCAATCAACTCGCGCGCCTTGGGCCGCACGATGGTCGGCTGCACCAGCACGCCATCGATGCGCGCATCGGGTCGCTTCTCGTGCGCGCGCGCGATGATCGAGGTGGCTGCCGCATGCACCGACTGCAGGGTGCTGAGGTTCAAGCGCACCCCGTCCACATCGGATTTGTGCGGAATGTCGGCCGAGAACACCTTGATCGCGACCGTGGCGCCCTGCTCCAGCAGCGGCTGGGCCAGGTCCATCGCCTCGTGCGCATCCCGTGCCTGCATCACCGGTGCGGACGGAATGCCATAGGCGCTCAGCAGCTGGTGGGTAGCGATCGGGTCCAGCCACTGTTGGCCGGCGGCAAGCGCAGCCTCCACCAGCGCGCGGGCGCCGGCGGTATCGACCACGAAATCCTCGGGCAGGCTGGGCGGGGTTTCCATCAACGCGGCCTGCGCGTCACGGTAGCGCACCAGGTGCTGGAAGCCGCGCACGGCCTCGGCTTCGGTCGGGTAGGTCGGCACACGCGCGGCATTGAGCGTGGCGGTGGCGCGGTCGTCGTTGCCCAGCCACACCGCGAACACCGGCTTGTCGCGGTGATGGCGCGGGCGCAGGCCCAGCGTACGGGTCAGCGCCTGCGCGGCATCGGCCGAGGAGGTGAACGCGGTCGGCACGTTGACCACCAGTACCGCGTCGTTCTCGGTATCGGACATCAGCGCTTCGATCGCCGCAGCGTAGCGGTCGCCGTCGGCATCGACCACGATGTCGACCGGATTGCTGCGCGACCAGCCCTGCGGCAGCACCGCATCGAGCTGGGCGACGGTGGCCGGCGACAGTTCGGCCAGGCTGCCGCGCAGGGCCAGCAGCTGATCCACCGCCAGCCGCCCTACCCCGCCGCCGTTGCTCAGGATCGCCAGCCGGCGCCCGGGGAAGGTGCCGAGCCGGCCCAGCGTTTCGGCCGCGGTGAACAGTTCGTCCAGCGCGCTGACGCGCAGCAGGCCGGCGCGGTTGAACGCCGCCCCATACACCGCATCGGCACTGGCCAGCGCCTGTACGTGGGTATCGGCATCGGGATTGATGCGGATATGACGGCCGGACTTGACCACCACCACCGGCTTGGCACGCGCCGCGGCGCGCGCGGCCGACATGAACTTGCGCGCGTCACGGATGTGCTCGACGTAGAGCAGGATCGCGCGGGTGCGGTAATCGGTGGCGAAGTAGTCGAGCAGATCGCCGAAGTCGACATCCAGGGTGTCACCCAGCGAGACCACGGCGGAGAAACCGACCGAGCGTGCCACGCCCCACTCCACCAGGGCCGCGGCGATCGCGCTGGATTCGGAGATCAGGGCCAGATCGCCGGCCTGCGGGAAATGCGCGGCGATGCTGGCGTTCAAGCGCGCGTGCGGGGCGATCACGCCCAGGCAGTGCGGACCGAGTATGCGCAGGCCCTTGGGCCGTGCCGCCGCTTCCACCTGTGCCGCCAGCGAGCCCGGGCCCTCGCCCAGGTTGGCAGTGAGGATGATCGCCGCGCTGACGCCGCGCTCGGCGGCGGTGGCCACCACCTGCGGCACGATGCTGGCCGGGGCGGTGATCACCACCAGCTCGGGCACCCAATCCAGGTCCTTGAGCCGCTTCACGGTGCGGATGCCGTCGATCTCGCTGTACCGCGGATTGATCCAGGCCACCTTGCCCGGGAAGCCGGTGCCGCGCAGGTTGCGCATCACCGCCCGGCCGGCGGAGCGTTCACGCGGGCTGCCGCCGATCACGGCGACCGACTGCGGGCGGAAGACGGCTTGCAGGTGGTAGGTGCTCATGCGACCAGACAGTAACAGGGACGGGGGTGGTTATTAACCACCCCCGTCCCTGTTAAAGCAGGGTGCCGCGCAGGATCATCGCGGCGATGCTGAAGTAGATGACCAGGCCGGTGACGTCCACCAGCGTGGCCACGAACGGGGCCGAGGCGCTGGCCGGGTCGAAGCCCAGCCGCTTGAGGATGAAGGGCAGCATCGAGCCGGACAGCGAGCTGCCAGGACACGATGCGGATGATCGCCAGCACGCCCAGGATCGCGCCCAGGGTGATGCCGGTCGGCACCTCGCGCAGCGCCACCTTCCACCAGTCGCGCAGGCGCAGCTCGCGCAGGGCCAGGCTGCGGATCAGCAGCGAGGTCGCCTGCGATCCGGAGTTGCCGCCCGAGCTCATGATCAGCGGGATGAACAGCGTCAGCACCACCGCGCGCGCCAGCTCGTCTTCGTAGTGCTGCATCGCGCTGGCGGTCAGCATCTCACCCAGGAACAGCACGCTCAGCCAGCCGGCACGCTTGCGCAGCATTTCGAAGAAGCCGATCTGCATGTACGGCTTTTCCAGCGCTTCCATGCCGCCGAACTTGTGCACGTCCTCGGTGGATTCTTCGATCAGTGCATCAAGGATGTCGTCCACCGTGACGATGCCCAGCACATGGTGCTGCGCATCCACCACCGGGATCGCGAGCAGGTCGTGGCGGCGGATCAGCTGCGCGACTTCTTCCTGGTCCAGCTGCACATCCACCGTCACCGGCGGATTGACCTGGGCGACGTCGAGGATGGGCTCCTCGGGCAGCCCGGTGATCAACCGGCGCATGGTGACGACCTGCACCAGCGCACGGGTATGCGGGTCCAGCACGTAGATCGCGTAGACGGTCTCGCGGGTGCGCTCCACCTCGCGGATGTGCTGCAGGGTGCGGCCGACCGTCCAGTCCGAGGGCACGCTGACGAACTCGGTGGTCATCAAGGCGCCGGCGGTGTGGGCCGGGTAGCTGAGCAGCTGCTGGATCGCCTTGCGGGCCTCGGGGCTGAGCAGCGGGATCAGGCGCGCGCGCTCGTCCTCGTCCAGCTCGTGGACGATATCGGTGGCGCGGTCATCGGCCATCAGGCCGAGCAGGGCGGCGGCGCGGGCGACCGGCATGGCCGCCACCAGATCGCCACCGCGGTTGAGCTCGGGCTGCTCGAGCATCTTCACCGCGCGCGGCAACGGCAGCGCGGCCAGCGTATCGGCGGCGCGCGACAGGCTCAGCGTGTTGAGGAATTCCACCGCATCGGCGGTGTTGAAATTATCGAGGGGTGCGCTCAAGGAGGCGGCATCGGCCACCGGGCGCAGCAGGTCTTTCTGGTTCATCGTATTCGCCTGTGGGTATCGCATTGCGCGACGCCAACGCTGGCGAACCGACCCGTGTCAGGCGGTCGCCATCGCTGGCGTCGAGCAAGGTCGACTTCTACTGTCGCTGGACATGGGTTGGGAACTCCGGATGGGTTTACTGCCGACGGCGGACGCCAGCAGCGGCGGGCAGTCTGGACCCGGGTGTGACGCAGGTCAACCCTTGGGGAGCGCGCCGTTCGGGTAACAGTGGCCTTCGGCCGGCATCGCGGCCGCATAATGGCGCGTGGCCCCGGCCACGGGCCCCGGCTGCCCCGGGGAGGCTTTCCACCCGCACGGCACACGATCCCATGAGCAGGTTCTCCCATGCATAGCGGCGCGCTCGAGCTGGCCCTGGTGCTGCTGCTGGCCGCGGTGATCGCGGTGCCGGTGTTCAAGAAGCTCGGCCTGGGCGCGGTGCTCGGCTACCTCGCCGCCGGCGTGGTGCTCGGCCCCGATGGGCTGGGCTTCGTGCAGGACGCCGACCGCATCCTCAGCGCCGCCGAGATCGGTGTGGTGATGCTGCTGTTCGTGATCGGCCTGGAGTTGTCCCCCGCCCGCCTGAAGGTGATGCGCCGCTCGGTGTTCGGGGCCGGCGCGCTGCAGGTGGCGCTAAGCGCCCTCGTGCTCGGCAGCCTGCTGATGCTCGATCATTTCCAGTGGAAGAGTGCGTTGATCGTCGGCATCGCGCTGGCACTGTCCTCCACGGCGGTCGGCCTGCAGCTGCTGTCCGAGCACAAGGCGATCAACAGCGATTACGGGCGGCTCGGGTTTGCGATCCTGCTGTTCCAGGACCTGATCGCGATCCCGTTGCTGGCCGCGATTCCGCTGCTGGGCGGTGCGCGCAACGACACCCTGCAGTGGAACGACGTGGCGATCGCGATCGGCGCGCTGGCGGTGGTGATCCTGTGCGGCCGGCCGGTGCTGCGCCGGTTGTTCAACATCATCGCGCGTACACGCAGCCCCGAAGTGTTCACCGCCACTGCGCTGCTGGTGGTGCTGGGCACCGCGTGGTTCATGCAGGAGGCCGGCCTGAGCCCCAGCCTGGGCGCGTTCCTGGCCGGCGTGCTGCTGTCCGATTCGGAATTCCGGCACGAACTGGAATCGCAGATCGAGCCGTTCAAGGGCCTGCTGCTCGGCCTGTTCTTCATCGCGGTGGGCATGGGCATCGACCTGGACCGCATCATCGCCGAGCCGATGATGATCGCCGCCGGCGTGGCGATCCTGCTGGTGGTGAAGTTCGGCCTGCTGTTCGGGATCGGCAAGCTGGCCAAGCTGCGTACCCGCCATGCGGTACTGCTGGGCAGCGTGCTGTGGCTGGGCGGCGAGTTCGCCTTCGTGGTGTTCAACGAGGCGCAGCGCGCGCATCTGCTGGGCAGCGCCAACCATGATCGGCTGGTGGCGATCGTGGGTCTGTCGATGGCGATCACACCGCTGCTGATGATCGTCCTGATCCGCCTGCTGGGTCGCGACGAGGGACCCAAGGCCCCCGTCCAGCCCGCTGACAAGGTCGACATCAACGATGTACAGCCACAGGTGATGATTGCCGGCATGGGCCGCTTCGGCCAGGTGGTGGCGCGCCTGCTGACCGCGCAGAAGATTCCCTTCGTGGCGCTGGAGTCGAACCCGGACACGGTCTCGGACCTGCGCCGGTTCGGCAACAAACTCTATT
>Ga0302347_1003932_pt1 | contig 12427 bp, 10 predicted proteins | sample PhyWR1_FD_202178 | JGI IMG/M metagenome (GOLD analysis project Ga0302347, IMG submission 202178) | Leaf surface microbial communities from wheat plants in UC Gill Tract Community Farm, Albany, California, United States - DLSL W.R1 (v2)... | ecosystem: Host-associated > Plants > Phyllosphere >...
CACTGTGCTCAGAAAGCCAGGCCTAGCTTGAAACCGTACTCCTCGCGCTTGAGCTCGGTGTTGTCGGCCAGTAACGTCTGGTCGTCAAGCTGGTATTTGGTGCGGGTGTAGTACACGCTGGCCTGGATGGGCAGGTTGCCTTGCTGGTTCATCAGCAGCGTGAACTCGGCGTAGGGGTTGGTACGGTCTTGCATGTCCGCATCGTCACTCCCATAGTGCCGGACATCCAGGTCGACCTCACCATTGAGCGTGCGCCGAACCCCTGCTTCCATGCGCAGGGTAGCCGAGTCGAACTGGTGGTTGTAACCCAGCGCTGCCTTGGCAAAAGGCGCTTTGTACGTCAGCTCGGTTTCGATTCGGCGGTGTTCGGTCTCCAAGCGTGACCACATGTAGCCACCGCCCACGATCACATCGACGAAATTACGCGCATCCACCGCCGCACGCCAACCCAGGTCCAGACCTGCCTGACCCTCTTTGAGTTTGTTGTCATGCCGTTCGGCATACTTGCCCTCGGCCCCTACCTGGTAGATGAAGCCGGACTCCGCAGTCATCTTGTTGCCGAAGTTGGCAAAGATCCCGCCTTCATCCACGTGTTCGGTCTGTGTTTCTCGGCCACCCTCGAACTTGAATTCATCGTAAGCGCCGAGTATGCCAACTGTGAACAATGGCTCGGTACTGGGTGCAGCGGTGACTGCCAGCGGGCAGCCCATAAGGGCCAATAGGCAGGTGTGGCGCAGCAGGTTGTGACTGAACATGCCGTGATGTCTCCTTGACAGTTAAACGAATCGCAAGCTCTTATCGGGATTGATGTCAGCCGCCAAAGTTCGAAATAACCTGCGCAATCTATCCAAAGTCCGTTGCCCGTCACACGCTACCCAGCCATGTTCAAGGTTGACGACGGCACCGCCAGGTGCTCAGATGCGCGCCAGTTTCAGGTGCCCTGCGCCGCCGCGCGCAGGGTGAAACGGGAAGCCGGTGCATCGTGTTTATCACGACAAGTCCGGCGCTGCCCCCGCAACGGTAAGTGAGCGAACCCTTCGAGATACCACTGTGCTCAGGCATGGGAAGGTGAAGGTTTCATGCCCCTCGCAAGCCCGGAGACCGGCCTGAAGCTTCACTTGGCACCCCGCGGTGGGCGGGCGCAGGCCGGTATCCGTGCGCGCGCCTGCCTGTACGGAGCCCTCCTTTGCGTGTTTTCCACCGGGATCCATTCATTCCTGCAGCAGTGGAACGACATGTCCCGTATGTTCAAGCTTCACCCCCTGGCGGCCTTCCTGGCCGTCACGCTTCCGGCCCTGGCCGATGAGCGCGGCCCGCAGCCCCTGCCATTGCCCTCCACGGCCATCACCGACACCCTCGATAGCCACGCCAGCGACTTGGCCACGCCGACCCAGGCTGGCTCGCGCCTGGGACTCAGCGCTTTGGAAACGCCAGCCAGTACCAGCAGCATCAGCACCGAGCAGCTTCAGCAGCGCAATAACCTGACCGTGCAGGACGCCGTAACCCGCTCGCCGGGCATTACCTTCATCGGCTCCCCCGGCGACGGTGGCACCGGCCTGTCCGCCCGTGGCTTTGCCGGGCACGGCTCGGTCATGACCTTGTTCGACGGCGCCCGCCTGTTCACCGGAGCCGGCACCCAGACCTTCCCGGTCGACCCGTGGATGGTCGAAGGTATCGACGTGCTTCGCGGCCCGGCATCGGTACTCTACGGCGAAGGCGCCACCGGCGCGGTGGTCAACGTCATCCCGAAAAAACCGGTTGCCGGTACGGTGCGCAACCAGCTGCGGCTTGGGTATGGCAGCTGGGACCGCCAGCAACTCGGCCTGGACAGCGGTGGCAGCCTCAGCGAGCGCCTGAGCTATCGCCTGACGCTGAACCAGCAAGCCGGCAATGGCTGGGTGGACCGCACCCCCTCACGCAGCCTGGCGCTCAGCGCGGCCCTGCGCTTCGATGCCAGTGACGACCTCAGTTTTACCCTGGCCCATGAGCGCGGTGCGGCGCAGCCTGCCAACTACTACGGCACGCCGCTGATCGACGGCCATTACCGCAGCAGCCTGCGCAAGAAAAACTACAACCTGCAAAACGACGAGCAGCGCTACGACGACCAGTGGACCCGCCTGACCACCGACTGGGCACTCAACGACCACCTCAGCGCCAGCAACCAGCTGTACTACATCAGTAGCCGCCGCCATTGGCGCAACGCCGAGCAGTATGACTGGGACGCCGGGCGCCAGCAGCTGCTGCGCGGCAGCTACCTGGAAATCAAGCACGACCAGGAGCAGTTCGGCGACCGCCAGACCTTCACCTTCGACCACGCGCTGTTCGGCCTGGCCAGCAGAACCGTGCTCGGCGCCGAATACAACAAGGTGCGCTTCAACGTCGACAGCAATAGCCCCTACAACGATGTCGGCGGGGACTACATCGACCCGTGGCAGCCGCAGCCGGGCGTATTCCACAGCAGCTCGCCGCTGCGCCCGCAAAGCCTGTCCACCACCCATACCTTTGCCCTGTTCGGCGAAAACCGCCTGCAACTCACTGAGCGCCTGTCGCTGGTGACCGGGGTGCGCCGCGACCAGCACCACATCGACCGCGACAACCTGACCAATGCCAGCCGCAGCGACCGCAGCCTGCAAGGTGGCAACTGGCGTGCGGGGCTGGTGTATGCACTCAGTGACGCGCTGTCGCTGTATGGCCAGTACGCCACCAGCGAGGATGGGGTCAACAACCTGATCAGCCTCAGCCCCGGCCAGATGCACTACGACCTGACCAAGGCGAAACAGACCGAGGTGGGCCTCAAGCACCGTTTCTGGGACGGGCGTGGTGAATGGACCTTGGCGGCCTACCACATCGTCAAGCAGAAGCTGCTGGTAGCCGATCCCCTTACGCACGAGTCTCAACAAGCTGGCCAGCAGACGTCGGACGGGCTGGAGGCAACCATGGAACTGGCACTGGCCCACCAGTGGCGGGTGTCAGCCAACGCAGCGCTGCTGCGCGCCCGGTATGACGCGTTTGACGAACAGGTGGGCGCAGCGGTGCAGGACCGTGCCGGCAACCGCCCGGCCAACGTGCCTCGGCGCACCGCCAACCTGTGGCTTAGCAAAGGTATTGGCCAACAGATCGAGGTGGGGCTGGGCGCGCGCTATGTGGATGAACGTTACGCCGATATCGCCAATACCCAGAGCGCCCCAGGCTATACCGTGGTCGACGCCACGATCGGCTGGCAGGTTCTGCCGCAGGTGAAACTGGGGTTGCAGGTGAACAACCTGTTCGACCGCGAGTATGTGCAGGCGGCGTTCAGCGGCCAGCAATGGCTGATGGGAATGCCGCGTGCCTGCTTTGCCACGGTGGACTACAGCTTCTGAGCGGCGCAGCCCGGGTTGGCTTAGCGCAGCTTCACCGCGAAAAAGCCAACACGGCGCTGAGCAAAAAGCCTACCCGCCCATGGCCATATAGATATAACATAACATTTCATTCACACCTGTTCTCATCAGCGACCCTCCATGACAAGCACCAGCGCCACCCCCACCCAACTCAACCAGCGCCTGCAGAGCATCGACGCCCTGCGCGGTCTGGTAATCCTGTTCATGCTCCTGGACCACGTGCGCGAAACCTTCTTCCTGCACCGCCAGGTCAGCGACCCGATGGCCATCGATACCACCGAGCCGGCACTGTTCGCCAGCCGTACCCTGGCGCACCTGTGCGCGCCGGTGTTCGTGCTGCTGACCGGGCTCTCGGCCTGGCTGTATGGCGAAAAGCATCAGGGCCGTGGCGATGTCGCGGCGTTCCTGTTCAAGCGCGGGCTGTTTCTGGTAGCGCTGGAGTTCACCCTGGTCAACTTTGCCTGGACGTCCCAGCTGCCGCCCACGGTGATCTACCTGCAGGTGATCTGGGCCATCGGCATCAGCATGCTCGCCCTGTCGTTGCTGGTGTGGCTGCCACGCCCGGCGCTGCTCGGCCTGAGTGCCGTCATCATTGCCGGGCACAACCTGCTCGACAGCCTTCACTTTGCCCCGGAGTCCGCTCTCCACGTGCCCTGGGCGATTCTGCATGACCGCGGCTGGCTGATGTTGTCCGACACGCTGCGGCTGCGCACGTCCTACCCGGTACTGCCGTGGATCGGGGTGATCGCCCTGGGCTACTGCCTTGGGCCATGGTTCGCCCGCGGCAGCCAGGCCGGGCCACGTCAGCGGTGCCTGCTGTTTGGCGGGCTGCTGGCGCTACTGGGCTTTTTCGTGGTGCGCGTGCTCAACGGCTACGGCGAAGCCGCGTGGCGCGACTACCCCACGTTCACACAAACCCTGATGAGCTTCTTCAACCTCACCAAGTACCCGCCTTCGCTGGTGTTCCTGGCACTGACCCTGGGCTGCGGCCTACTGTTGCTGCGCGCATTCGAGCGCGCAGGCCAGGCCCGCTGGATCAGCGCCCTGGCGGTGTTCGGCGCAGCGCCGATGTTCCTCTACCTGCTGCACCTGTATGTGCTGAAGCTGCTGTACCTGGCCTGCGTGGCGCTGTTCGGCCCCAACCACGGCAGCCACTTCGGCTTCGACGGCGTGGCTGCGGTATGGTGCGTGGCGCTGTTGCTGGCGGCTGCGCTGTACCGGCCGGTGCACGCGTTCGCCCGGCTGAAACAGCGGCGGCGCGACCTCCGCTGGCTGAAGTACTTCTGAAAAGCGTTTTCACCCGGCGGCGCGATGGTCTACCATGCGGGCCGCCGGTTTCCATCACGGAATCAATAGGGAATCCCCGGCCCGCCAACACGGGCCAAACGGAACTGCCCCCGCAACTGTAAGTGCCGAGCCTGCTCCATCGACGCCACTGGGTGTACTACCCGGGAAGGCCGGAGCCGGGCCGTGACGCACCAGTCAGGAGACCTGCCGGCCTACATTCACCAACCGGCGGGGTGCCCGGGATTGGCCACCTGTGTTGCCTTTGCCGCTGGCGAGGGCGCGGTGATGTCTGTCCGTGCGTTCATTCCGTGAACTGTCCGATAGGAGATCGCCCAGCATGCTGCCCCGCTTCGCCACCCTGCTTGCCGGCCTCAGCTTCAGCGGCCTGGCCCAGGCCGCCGCCACCCAGTACCCGCTGACGGTGGACAACTGCGGTAAGCCGCAGACCTTTGCCCAGGCCCCGCAGCGCGCCGTGACCATCGGCCAGGCCGGCACCGAAATGCTCTATGCCCTGGGCCTGGGTGACAAGCTCGCGGCGAGCTCGCTGTGGTTCAACAATGTGTTGCCCGAATACCAGGCCGTGAACGCCACGGTACCGCGCCTGGCCGACAACGAACCCAGTTTCGAGGCTGTGGTTGGCCAACGCCCGCAACTGGTGGCCGTGCAGTTCGAGTGGATGGTCGGGCCGCAGGGTGTGGTCGGTACGCGCGAACAGTTCGCTGAACTGAACATCCCCACCTACCTGTTGCCCTCAGACTGTGAAGGCAAGGACAACCTGATCGGTGCCGACGGCACCCGCCTGCAGGCGTTCCAGGTCGACAGTATCTACAAGAGCGTCAGCCAGCTGGCGGAGATCTTCGATGTACAGGCGCGCGGCGTGGCCCTGAACGCCGAGCTCAAAGGCCGCCTGGACAGCGCCCGCGCGCAATTGGCAGGCAAGGACCTGTCGGGCACCTCGGCACTGTTCTGGTTCTCCAGCGCCGACCTGGTCATCGACCCTTACGTCGCGGGCCGCCAAGGGGTCGCCGACTTCATGCTGCGCACCCTGGGGGTGCGCAACGTGGTCGAGTCCAGCGAGGAATGGCCCACCGTAGGTTGGGAAACCCTGGCCAGGGCCAACCCCACCTGGCTGATCATCGCCCGCATGGACCGCCGGCGTTACCCCGCCGACGACTACCAGAAGAAGCTGGAATTTCTGCGCAGCGACCCGGTAACCCGCAACATGGACGCGGTGAAGCACGACCGCATCATCATCCTCGACGCCGACGCCATGCAGGCGGGCATCCGCCTGTTCCGAGGTGTGCAAACGTTGGCGGCCGCTTTTGCCAGCGGTAAAGCCAGCCAGTGATCAGTCGACTCTCAACCTGTATCGGCCTGGCCGTGGCCGCACTGCTGGCGGCCCTGCTCGCCGGCACCGCCATTGGCGAAACCGGCCTGGCACCGCGCGTGGTCGGCCAGGTGCTGGCCAACCAGCTGTGGCAAGCCGGTTATCCGGTCGACCCGATCGATGCCGGGATCATCTGGAACTATCGCCTGACCCGCACACTGGTTGCGGCGGCCTGCGGTACCGGCCTGGCCACCTGCGGCGTGATCCTCCAGGCGCTGCTGCGCAACCCCCTGGCCGAGCCTTACCTGCTGGGGCTGTCCGCCGGCGCTTCGACCGGTGCCGTACTGGTTGGCCTGCTGGGCCTGGGCAGCCTTGCTCTGAGCATGTCGGCCGGCGCTTTCATCGGTGCCCTGGCGGCATTTGCCCTGGTGCTGGTGCTGGCCCGCGCGGCAGGCCCTGGCAGCAATAACGCCCAGGTGATTCTGGCCGGTATCGCCGGGTCGCAACTGTTCAATGCCCTGACGGCATTCCTGATCACCAAGTCGGCCACCGCCGAGCAGGCACGGGGCATCCTGTTCTGGCTGTTGGGCAACCTCAGTGGCGTGCGCTGGCCCGCAGTATGGCTGGCCGTGCCAGTGGCACTGTTCGGTTTGCTGATGTGCCTGTGGCATCGCCGCGCGCTGGATGCCTTCACCTTCGGCGCAGACTCGGCGGCTTCGCTGGGGATACCGGTGCGGCGCACCCAGTTACTGCTGATCAGCTGCGCGGCGCTGGTAACGGCCGTGATGGTGTCCATCGTCGGCGCCATCGGTTTCGTCGGGCTGGTCATTCCGCACGCCCTGCGCCTGCTGCTCGGCCCCGGACACAGCCGCCTCCTGCCTGCCAGTGCACTGGGCGGGGCACTGATTGCCGCCGACATCTTGTCGCGCACGCTGATCAGCGGCCAGGTCATACCGGTGGGCGTGGTCACCGCGCTGCTTGGCGCGCCGGTCTTCGCGCTGATACTGGTCAGCCGCCGGGGTCGCCCATGACGGTCATGGCTGCATTACAACTGGCGCCGCTGAGCTGCCAGGGTCTTGGCCTGCAACTGGCAGGTAAACGCGTGCTGCACGACATCCACCTCAACCTGGTGGCGGGTGAAACACTCGCGATCGTCGGCCCCAACGGCTCAGGCAAGTCTTCGCTGCTGAAGGTGCTGGCCGGCCTGCGCCCGCCGGCCTGCGGCAGCGTGCAGCTGATGGGCGAGCCACTGGCAGGCATGCCACGCCGGCGTGTGGCCCAATGCCTGGCACTGGTTGAACAGCAGGCCGACACCCTCGATGCAATCAATGTGTTCGACGCGGTCGCCTTGGGCCGCACGCCGTGGCTGTCAGCCATTGCGCCGTTCTCCAGAGCGGACCGGGCGATTGTCGAGCAGGCACTGGCCGACCTCGACGCCTTGCACCTGCGCGCTCGCCTTTGGGGGGCGTTGTCCGGTGGCGAGCGCCAGCGCGTGCATATCGCCCGCGCGCTGGCCCAACGGCCGCAGGTGCTGCTGCTCGACGAACCGACCAACCACCTGGACATCCAGCACCAGCTAAGCCTGCTGCAACAGGTGCAAGCCCTGCAGGTGACGACCCTGGTGGCCCTGCACGACCTCAACCAGGCGCTGACCTGCGACCGCGTTGCAGTGCTCGACAAAGGCCGGCTGGTCGCCCTCGGCAGTCCGTTCGAGGTACTGACGCCCGAGTGCCTGCTGCACACCTTCGGTGTTCATGGCCATTACCTCACCGACCCCTGGGACGGCACACGCATCTTGCGCTTTCGCGCCCCCTGAGCTACCGGCAGAAGCCTGGGTAGCCCAGGCGCCTGGCCTGCTCAGCCCAAGCGCAGTTGCATGTGGGTGGTTTGCCAGACCGGGTCTGGCTCCACATCCACGACAGCGAAGCCTTGCCGCTCCCAGAACGTGATGGCCCCCGGCAGGAATGGGTGGGTATGCAGGTAGAGCCAACCGATGCCAGCCTGCAGCGCCTGCTGGCGCAAGGCGCCGAACAATGCGGCGGCAAGCCCGCGCCTGCGGTACGCCGGCAGCACGAACAGGCGCACCACTTCAACTACGCGCTCGCCAGCATAATCAAGCTGGCCGAAACGGTGGTCGTAGGGCAGGTAGCCGATCACCCCGACCAGGCGCTCACCAACCCGGGCTTCCAGGAAGCAGCCCTCGCCCTGAAGGTAGGTTTCGCTGAAATGCGCCAGGTCCCGGGGCAATGGTGCATGGGCCAGCGCCGGAAACAGCTCGCGGCGCGCGCTGTCGACAAACGCCAGCACTTCGCCAATGGCATCGCGGGTAACAGGTTGCAAAGTCCAGTTCGGCATCAAGTTCAAGCCTGAATGTTGGGTGCACGGTTCTAACCCAGCCGGCCGTACAAGGCAAATCGCAGGGCTCGTCGCGGCAGGGCTGACCTCGCTATAATCGGCAGCCTTCACTGCCCGACCAGGCCACGCCATGCCTCGCATCCAGAAGTTGCTGTTGCCGCTGTTGCTGATTGCTGCCGTTACCGCCTGCGACCAGAAGCCCTCCCGTGAAGAGCAGATTCTTGCCCAGCTGCCGCTGCAGGATGCGTACACCCACAACATCGAACGCATGGCCGGGCTGCTGGGCCGCCAGCACCCACGGCTGTCGCGTGCCACCATCGAAGATGTGCTGCGCAAGCACCTGACCGTAGAAGACCAGCGCCAGGACCTGTTCCGCCTCTACAGCACCAAGAACTTCAGCGACGCCGAGTTCGCCACCATTGTCGCGGCCACCCAGGACCCGGCCAAGGCCCGTGCCCTGGAAGATACCGATGCCGGTCGGCAACTGAGCGATAAACTCACCGGCTTGATGCGTGAAACCGCCCGGGACCCGAAGGTGCAAGCACTGGCCGAGCAACGCATGCAGCAGGTGCAAGACGAACTGAACGCCTTGGAAAAGGCAGGTTCATGAGCGCGACTGGCACGGTCGCTTACGTTTCGTAACCCCATTCGAACATTCGAGGTCAGGATTGCCACACGCCAAGCACGGACTGCGCCTGGATCTACGCACACTCATTCTGGTGCTGTGCGCCCTTACTGCCGTGGTCATGCTGTGCGCCAGCTATTTCGCCAGCTACCGGGTACAGCGCCAGTTGCTGATCGACCACGCGCTGGAAGCCAACCGGGTGTATGCGGCCAAGCTGGCCAGCATCACCGATGCATTCATCGGTAATGCCTTGCAGCAACTGGCGTACAGCGCCAGCGAGCAAGGCCGGCATCTGGACGATCCCGCCGCCCTGCAACGCGAGACAGACCGCGTGCTGGGCCAGAGCATGGCCTTCAATTCCACATTCGTGATCGATGCCAATGGCGTGCTGCTGGCGATATCCCCCGCCCCGCTACGCCACATGGTCGGCACCCGGATGCAATCACCCGGTGTGCAGGAGGCATTGCAGGAGCGCCGCGCGCTGGTGTCGACACCCTACCTGTCGGCGGCCCACAACCTGGTGGTGGCGCTGACGCAACCGGTCGTCGACGCCAACGGCCGCTACCTGGGGTACGTCGGTGGCAGCCTGTACCTGCGGGAACGCAACATCCTCAACCGCCTGCTCGGCGAGCACTTCTACAAGGACGGTTCGTACCTGTATGTGGTCGACCGCAATCGCCGGCTGCTCTACCACCCCGACAGCCAGCGGGTGGGGACCGTCGTGCAGGGCAATGACCTGATCGACCAACTGACCAACCTGGGCAACGGCACCCGCCAGCTGACCAACAGCCAGGGTGTAGAGATGGTCGCCGGCTTCGCCACCGTGCCCAGCGCCGGCTGGGGCGTGGTGGCACAGCAGCCTCTGGCGCAAACCATGATGCCGCTCAGCCACCTGGTGTTGAACGTGATCGGTACTTCAGCGCCGCTGGCACTGATAGGCTGCGTGCTGCTGTGGTGGCTGGCCCTGACCATCGCCCGCCCACTGTGGCAACTGGCTGCAGGCGCCCGCTCGATGGACCGCCCCGGCACCGCTGAGCGCTTGCATCGCGTGCGGGCCTGGTACTTCGAGGCCGCCGAGCTCAAGCGCGCCTTGCTGTTCGGCTTGAACTTGCTGCAGGCGCGCATCGGCAGGCTCAACCGCGATGCCCAGACCGACCCCCTGACAGGCCTGGGCAACCGCCGCAGCCTGGAGCTCAACCTGTCGCTGCTGGAAGCCGAAGGCCGGGCATTTGCAGCCATCGTGCTGGATATCGACCACTTCAAGCAGGTCAACGACAAGCATGGGCATGTGGTCGGTGACCAGGTGCTGCAGCGGCTGGCCGAGCTGATGCGCCGCTGTTGCCGCGAGGGTGACCTGCTTTGCCGCACCGGCGGTGAAGAGTTCCTCATGCTGCTGCCTGGGGCCAGCCTGGAGGTGGCCGCCGCGGTCGCTGAGCGCCTGCGGGTGACGGTGCAGGAAACGCCGATCCAGCCGGTGGGCGCGGTGACCCTGTCACTGGGGGTGGCCCACTGGAACGGCGAGCCGGGGCGCGAGCCGGAAACCGTGCTGAGCGAGGCTGACCTGGCGCTGTACCGGGCCAAGCAGGAAGGGCGCAATCGCGTCGCTGTCGCCTGATTGCCTGGCGCCCGCGGCGCTGCTGGGTACACGCCGTGTCGATGGCGGTTGATTCAGGTATCCCGAGGTCGTCCTCGACAAAGCGCCTTGCGCTGCCCGGCTATCTACTGGCAGGCATAACAATGATGGGGCGGCCAGACCGCACCACGTTCATCATGCCTGCCAATGGAATCGGAGACCCCCGCATGTCCGCACCTCATGAGGTATCCCCCGCCACCCTGCGCAGGGTGATCGCCGCCTCGGCCATCGGCAACTTCGTCGAATGGTTCGACTTTGCCGTATACGGCTTTCTCGCCACGCTGATCGCCAGCCAGTTCTTTGCCAGCGAAGACCCCAGCGTCGCCTTGCTCAAGACCTTTGCCGTGTTCGCGGTGGCCTTCGCCTTGCGCCCCCTGGGCGGTATCGTGTTCGGCGCCCTCGGCGATCGACTGGGGCGCAAGCGCATCCTCTCGCTGACCATTTTGCTGATGGCCGGCTCCACCACCCTGATCGGCCTGCTGCCGACTTACGCCAGCATCGGCCTGGCCGCGCCGGTATTGCTGACCTTGGCGCGCTGCCTGCAGGGGTTTTCTGCCGGTGGCGAATACGCCGGGGCCTGCGCCTACCTGATGGAGCACGCGCCCAACGACAAGCGAGCCTTCTACGGCAGTTTCGTACCGGTTTCGACCTTTTCCGCATTCGCCTGTGCGGCGGTGATCGCCTATAGCCTGGAAGCCAGCCTGTCCAGCGAAGCCATGGCTGCCTGGGGCTGGCGCATTCCGTTCCTGATCGCCGCGCCACTGGGCCTGGTCGGCTTGTACCTGCGCTGGCGCATGGAGGAAACCCCGGCGTTCCGGGAAGCCGTGGCCCAGGGCAAGGAGCACGAGCATTCGCCACTCAAGGAAACCCTGCGCCACCACGGCCGGGCCATTCGCAACCTGGGGGCGTTCATTTCGCTGACGGCGTTGTCGTTCTACATGTTCACCACCTACTTCGCCACCTACCTGCAACTGGTCGGCAACCTGACCCGGGCGCAGTCGCTGCTGGTCACCACCGTAGCCCTGCTGTTCGCCGCCATCGGCTGCCCGCTGGCGGGGGCGCTGTCGGACCGGTTCGGGCGGCGCAAGACCATCGGCTTCACCTGCCTGTGGGTGATGCTGTGCGTGTTCCCGGCCTACTGGCTGGCCAGCTCCGGCTCGATGCCGGGCGCCCTGCTGGGGGTGATTCTGCTGGCGGTCGGGGCGCTGTGCAGCGGGGTGGTGACAGCGGCATTGCTGTCGGAGAGCTTCCCGACCCGGACCCGCTACACCGCTTCAGCCATTACCTACAACGTGGCGTATACGCTGTTCGGTGGCACCGCGCCGCTGGTCGCGACCTGGCTGATCGGGCAGACCGGCAGCAGCCTGGCGCCGGCGTTCTACCTGGTGGTGATTGCGTTGGTGGCTTTGGTCGGCGGGCTGGCGTTGCCGGAAACTTCCCGGATATCGCTGCATGATGAAGCCAACGCCGTGGGTGTAGGCCAAGGCGTTCACGGCTCGGTTTGAGATCCTGGGCTGCTGTGCAGCCCATCGCGACACAAGGCCGCTTGTGTCTAGAGAGGGGACCAGAAGCTGGAGTGAAAGCGGTGAATGACAAGCTGAATACCGCAGGTGCCTAGAGCACGTGGGAGCGGGCTTGCCCGCGAACACCGGCGCAGCCGATGCCAGACACCGCGTCGCCTGCTTCGCGGGCACGCCCGCTCCCACAATGAATCGCGCAGGCTTTTCAAATTGAGAAAGACAGTTGCTCCTGCAAGTACGGCGGCAACTCCAAGCCAGCGCAGGCCCTGTGGGAGCGGGCGTGCCCGCGACCACCGGCGA
>Ga0302347_1003935_pt1 | contig 12422 bp, 11 predicted proteins | sample PhyWR1_FD_202178 | JGI IMG/M metagenome (GOLD analysis project Ga0302347, IMG submission 202178) | Leaf surface microbial communities from wheat plants in UC Gill Tract Community Farm, Albany, California, United States - DLSL W.R1 (v2)... | ecosystem: Host-associated > Plants > Phyllosphere >...
AACCAGTATTTCGACACCCCCGAGCGCGACCTGGCCCAGGCCAAGGTTGCCCTGCGCCTGCGCAAGGACGGTGACGAGATTATCCAGACCCTCAAAACCCGCGGCCAAAGCATCGCCGGCCTGTCGGAACGCAACGAGTACAACTGGAACCTGGCCAAAGCCAAGCTCGACGTGAAGAAACTCGACGGCGAATGCTGGCCCGAGCAACTGACCGAGCTGGACAAAAAGACCCTCAAGCCGATCTTCACCACCGATTTTGTGCGCGAGCGCGCCGAAATCGCCTGGGGCCGTGGCAAGGCCAAGGTGGTGATCGAAGCCGCGCTGGACCTCGGCCATGTGGTGGTCGGCAAGCAGAAAGAAGAAATCTGCGAACTGGAACTGGAATTGCGCGAAGGCGAACCGGCAGCCTTGCTGGAACTCGCCGCCGAGCTGGCCGCCACCCTGGCACTGATGCCGTGCGATATCAGCAAAGCCGAGCGCGGCTACCGCCTGTACGACGCCGGCAGCTACTCCCTGAGCTTGCCGGCACCGCAGATCCACGCCGAAATGCCGCTGGACGACGCCTTCGCCGCGATCATGTGGCACTTGCTCGGCAGCAGCCAGCGTCTGGCCGAGCAATACCGGTTCAACGGCCATTGGCGCCTGTTGCAGGATTGGGTCGATCACCTCGGCGAATTGCGCGCCCTGATCGGCAGCCTCGGTCAGGCGGCGCCGCGCCAGTCCACCAGCGAACTGCGCAGCGCACTCGACGCCCTGCTCGAGGACTGGCGCCCGCTGGTCCAGGCCGGTGACGACGACGAAGACATTCGCAAAGCCGCACCGGAGCAGTTCGCCGAAGAACTTGAAGACGTGCGCTGGGGCCTGTTCTCCTTGAACACCTCGCGCTGGCTGCTGGCCCGCACCTGGACCGCCGAGCGCACCGTGCGCGGCAACCGTCAGGGCGCAGCGCAACTCACCAACTGGCTGCCGCGCCTGCTGGCCGACGATGCCGTCGCCCTGCAACTGCCGCGCTACCAGCAGCAACCCGAAGACCTGGCCGAGCAACTGCCGCGCATCGAGCGCATCCAGGCCTGGCTGCACCATGCGCGTCAGGTAGTGGACATCGCCGAGCTGGACCGCTTGTACGGCGAGCTGAACAAGCTGGTGCAACTGGCTAACCAGCCGATCACCGATGAGTCGCTGGATGCGCGGATGCATCAGGCGATTGCGGTGTATCAAAACCGCGCGTGGAAGACGTTGCTGCGTCTGTAATTCACGGTCAACCGGTGGGAGCGGGCTCGCTCCCACCGGTTTCAACGCAACACGGGCAGGCTGGTAGTGGACTTGATCTCGGACAATGCCACAATCGAATTCACCTCCTGAATCCCCGGCACCATCGACAACTTGTCGAAGAAAAACCGTTCGTACGCCTCGATATCCGACGCGACGATGCGCAGCAGAAAATCCACCGCACCCATCAGCACATAACACTCCAGCACTTCGGGAAACCCACGAATCGCTTCGGTGAACTCCGTGAAGTTCGAGCGCCCGTGGGCGTTGAGTTTGACCTCGGCGAAGATCTGCGTGTCGAGGCCGATCTTCTTGCGATCCAGCAAAGTGACCTGGCCGCGAATCACGCCTTCGTCCTTGAGGCGTTGAATGCGCCGCCAGCACGGGGACTGCGACAACCCGACCTGCTCGGCTATCTGCGCGCTGGAGAGTGAGGCGTCCTCCTGCAGAAGGGCAAGGATACGGCGATCGTAGACGTCCAGCTCACTGCGCATATAAATACCTTAAATAGTCGCATGCTCGAATTGAATAAGTCTTAAATACTCCAATCGAGCCTATTCTAGATAAGAAATCTCCCGTAGCGCATGTAAAAATTTCTTCAGTCGAATCTGGAGATCCCGCATGCATATTGTCGAAACCGTCTGCCCTGTGACCCGCGTCGATGCGTGGGCCGTCAGCAGCGCCCACTGTCAGGCGCACTATCAGATCGTCGCCGAGGCGGAACCGGATGTGCTATGCCGGATGCTCAACTATTTCGCGCTGCAGTTGCTCACCCCAAGCCAGGTGCGGATGGACCGCCAAGCGGACCTGCTGACTCTGGATATCGTGATCGACGGACTGAGTTGGCACCGCGCCCAGGTCATCGGTGAAAAGATTCGAAACCTGATCAGCGTCTGTACGCTGCAAGTGCATCAGGTTGATGCCGCAAGGCCCCAGGACCTGCTGGCCGCCGCCCGGTAAAAGGCTGAAATACACGCAATGAGGAAGAAACGGCGCCGCTGACTAGCCTGGATATACGTTCGCTTTTGCCAGGTAAACCTGTATGTCCGTAGATCACCGCTTGCACTTGAATTCGCTACTGCCGCCTCTGGTGAAGGCCGGTCTGGTCGCAGCCGACGTCGCGCAGCGCCTGTCGACATTGCCCGCTGGCCACCGGCATCCGCTGGAGCTCATCGCGGCCCAGGGGCCCGACCTTGAAGCGCTCACGCAATGGCTCGCCCAAGAGGCCGGACAACCTTATCTGCGCATCGACCCGCTGAAGATCGACGTGGCGACGGTGGTACCGCTGATGTCCCATGCATTCGCCCAGCGTCACGCGATCCTCGCGGTGGCTGTGGATGCGCAGACCGTCACCGTCGCCAGCGCCCAGCCCTACGTCACCGCGTGGGAAGCAGGCCTGGCGCAGGTGCTCAAACGTTCGATAAAGCGTGTGGTGGCCAACCCCCAGGCAATTGAGCACTGCATGGGCGAGTTCTACCGCCTGGCGAAGTCGGTTCGCGGTGCTGATCAGAACATCGCGTCGCCTGCCAATATCGAACTGCTCAACCTCGGCGGCGGCGATCAGGAGCCGGATGCCAACGACGCGCATATCGTCACGATCGTCGACTGGCTGCTGCAGTACGCCTTTGGCCAACGTGCCAGCGATATTCATATCGAACCTTGTCGGGACCAGGGCCGCGTACGCTTTCGCATTGATGGCCTGCTGCATGATGTCTATCAATTCCCGCCTCAGGTCACGATGGCCGTGGTCAGCCGTCTGAAAAGCCTGGGCCGGATGAACGTGGCGGAAAAACGCAAACCTCAGGACGGCCGCCTCAAGACCAGAAGCCCCGCCGGCGCCGAAGTGGAATTGCGCCTGTCGACCTTGCCAACGGCTTTTGGCGAGAAACTGGTCATGCGGATTTTCGACCCCCAGGTGCTGCTCAAGGACTTCGACCAACTCGGCCTGTCGCCCGAAGATCATCAGCGCTGGCACGCCATGACCCGCCAGGCCCATGGCATCATCCTGGTCACCGGCCCAACCGGTTCCGGCAAGACCAGCACCCTCTACACCACGCTCAAGCGACTGGCGACCCGAGAGGTCAACCTGTGCACCGTGGAGGACCCGGTCGAGATGGTCGAACCGGCGTTCAACCAGATGCAGGTACAACACAACATCGACCTGACCTTCGCCAGCGGCATCCGCGCCCTGCTGCGCCAGGACCCGGACATCATCATGATCGGCGAGATACGCGACCAGGAAACCGCCGAAATGGCGATCCAGGCCGCGCTTACCGGACACCTTGTGCTGTCGACCCTGCACACCAACGATGCGCCCAGCGCCATCAGCCGCTTGCAGGAGCTGGGAATTGCTCACTATTTGATCAAGGCCACCTTGCTGGGGGTGATGGCCCAGCGTCTGGTACGCCTGCTGTGTCCCAGCTGCAAGCGTGTTACGGGCGCTACCTGCGAGGCTGCGGGGTGCGCAGAGTGTCGCGACAGCGGTTACCGCGGCAGGGCCGGCGTCTTCGAAATCATGGTGATGGATGAGACGCTCAAGGCGCTGATCACGCCCGGCACCGATGTGCAGGTCTTACGCCAGGCGGCGCTGCGGCAAAACATGCACAGCCTGCGGATGGCCGGATTGCTGAAAGTACAGGCCGGGCTGACCACGCTGGCCGAGGTGTTGCGGGTCACCCCTGCGGATTCAGAAACAAATGCTTTGATTGTCGGACAATGAAACCGTCTTTATCGGTGGCAACACCGTTACAATCGGCCGAACGTCGTTTCACTGACACCACCAGATAGGGAATCGCAATGCAGATCGGAACCGTACTGCTTCTTTTCGTGGGTTTGGCCATCGCCATTCTCTTCATGGGATTCAAGGTGGTGCCCCAAGGCTACCAGTGGACGGTCGAACGTTTTGGCCGCTACACCAACACCCTCAAGCCTGGCCTCAATATCATCATTCCGGTCATGGACCGCATCGGTCGCAAGATCAACGTGATGGAAAGCGTGCTGGATATCCCGCCCCAGGAAGTGATCACCGCCGACAACGCCACCGTGCAGATCGATGCCGTGTGTTTCTTCCAGGTGGTGAACACCGCCCAGGCAGCCTACGAGGTCAACAACCTCGAACACGCGATACGCAACCTGCTGCAAACCAATATCCGTACCGTGCTCGGTTCCATGGAACTGGATGCCATGCTCAGCCAGCGTGACGGCATCAACGAAAAGCTGCTGCGCACTGTCGACGAAGCCACGGCGCCGTGGGGCATCAAGATCACGCGGATCGAAATCAAGGACATCAGCCCGCCGGCAGACCTGATGGCCGCCATGTCCGGGCAGATGAAGGCCGAGCGGATCAAGCGTGCGCAGATTCTCGAAGCCGAAGGCCTGCGCGCCTCGGCGATCCTGACCGCAGAGGGCGAGAAGCAGGCGCAGATCCTCGAGGCCGAGGGTAGCCGACAGGCCGCATTCCTGGAGTCTGAAGCCCGTGAGCGTCAGGCCGAAGCGGAAGCTCGAGCCACGCAGGTGGTGTCAGAGGCAATCGCGTCGGGCAACGTGCAGGCGGTCAACTACTTTGTCGCGCAAAAGTACATCGACGCCCTGGGCAAGCTGGCTTCGGCCAACAACAGCAAGGTCATTCTCATGCCGTTGGAAGCCAGCCAGGTGATCGGTGCTGTCGGTGGTATTGGCGAGATCGTCAAGGCGACCTTCGACAACAAGAAAGGCTGAGGCCATTACCATGTGGGAATTCCTTCAGCATCTATCGTTTTGGGACTGGCTGGCACTGGGTACCGTGTTGTTGATTCTCGAGGTATTCGGGGCCGGCGGGTATCTGCTGTGGATGGGCATCGCGGCCGCGGTGGTGGGCGTGATCAAGTTCGTGGTGCCGTCACTGGGGCTGGAGTGGCAACTGCTGCTGTTCGCCCTGTTGTCGATTCTAACGGCGGTGTATTGGTGGAAGCGCCAGCGCAGCAGCGCCAAGGCCAGCGATCAACCGGGTCTGAACGAGCGAGGCTCGGAGCTGATCGGCCGCACCTTTGTTGTGCATCAAGCCATCGTGGATGGCCGAGGCAAGGTGAAAGTCGGCGACGGCGTATGGATGGTGACCGGCCCGGATACGCCTGCAGGCGCTCAAGTACGGGTGATCGGCCAGGATGGCGTGGTACTGAAAGTTGAAACTGTTTAGTCATGATTGAACTCGATCGGTCTGATTACAATCAAACCCAACAGACAACCACCGGAGTCACCTACCATGCGTCTTAAATATGCTGTCGCAACCCTCGCTGTGCTATCCCTCCCCGTCGGTTCAGCCATGGCCGACAGCTTCTGGCGCAATGTCATCTCGTCGGGCGCCACGACCGGCTCGACGTACCTGACCTTCAAGGACCACAAGATGGTGGTCGCCGCTCAAGACGACGCTGGCAGCTTCGTTGCCAGCGACGGCGGTATTCGCGGCCCTTACCTGGAAGCCGCCATGCAGAAAGTCCGCGCCGACAACCCTGGCCTGCAGGCCACGGACATGCAACTGGCCAACGCCATTCTCGCGAAGAATGCCGTCACCGAGTGATACCTGCTCCAAAAAATGCCGCTTTTTCAAGCGGCATTTTTTTGCCTGCCAGATGACAATTCGTTCACCAGCGACAGGCTATATTCAGTCGAACCGTGCAACCATGCCGGGCACTCACAGCCTTTTATTCGTCGCCACTCTGAAACGGATGCCTTCCTCGTCATGAGCCAACAGCCCTTCCTGCCGTTTTCCAAACCCACCATCGATGAAGCCACCATCTCGGCGGTTGGCGATGTGCTGCGCTCCGGCTGGATCACCAGCGGGCCGAAAGTGCAGGCATTCGAAGCACAGCTGTCGGAATACTTTGGCGGGCGCCCGGTGCGCACGTTCAACTCGGGCACCTGCACCATGGAGATTGCCTTGCGCATCGCCGGTATCGGGCCGGGTGATGAGGTGATTACCACACCCATCTCGTGGGTCGCCACGGCGAACGTGATCCTTGAGGTGGGCGCCACGCCGGTGTTTGCCGATATCGACCCGGTCACGCGCAATATCGATCTGACGCAAGTCGAAGCGGCCATTACCCCGCGAACAAAGGCCATCATCCCGGTGTACCTGGCCGGTTTACCGTTGGATATGCCGATGCTTTACGCGCTGGCCAACAAGTACAACCTGCGCATCATCGAGGATGCCGCCCAGGCTCTGGGCTCCAGTTGGGATGGCGAGCGAATTGGCGCCACCGGCGATTTCGTTTCCTTCAGTTTCCAGGCGAACAAGAACATCACCTCGTCCGAGGGCGGTTGCCTGGTATTGAACAACGCCGAGGAAGCCCGCCTGGCAGAAAAGTACCGTTTGCAGGGGGTTACCCGCACCGGCTTTGACGGCCTGGACGTGGATGTGTTGGGCGGCAAGTTCAACATGACCGATATCGCAGCTGCCATTGGCCTGGGCCAGTTCGCCCATATCGAAAAAATTACCGCCCACCGCCAGCATCTGGCGCGCCACTACTTCCAGTGTTTCGGCAGCGATTTTGAACAGACCTACGGCGCGCAATTACCGCCGGCGGACTTCAAAAACAGCAACTGGCACCTGTTTCAACTGGTGTTGCCGGAACGCCAGGACGGCCTGCCCGCCCGCGCTACGTTCATGGAGCAGATGCAGGCCCATGGCGTCGGCATCGGTTACCACTACCCGCCGATCCACCTGCTGAGCCTTTATCGGGCGCAGGGTTTCAAGGAAGGCATGTTCCCGGTGGCGGAAAAGGTGGGACGTTTGATTGTGTCGTTGCCGATGTTTACGGCGATGACCGAGGCGGATGTGGAGCGATCGGTAGCGGCGGTAAAAGCGGTACTGAAAGCCGGCTGAAAAATCCGGCTCATCTCAACCAAGTGTGGGAGCTGGCTTGCCCGCGATGACATCACTGCGGTGTAACTCATACACCGAGGTGTCTGCATCGCAGGCAAGCCAGCTCCCACATTGGTGTGTGCTGTTTCAACGCTTTGCGTTTACTCGCCGATAGCGGCCTTGTAGCCTGCGGCGTCCAGCAGTTTATCCAGATCAGCCGGGTTGCTTGGCTTGAGCTTGAAGATCCACGCACCGTAAGGATCGGAGTTCAGCAACTCTGGGCTGCCACTGAGTTCTTCGTTCACAGCGATCACTTCGCCAGCAACTGGCGCGTAGATATCCGAGGCGGCCTTCACCGACTCAACCACCCCCGCCTGCCCTTCGGCTTCGAACGTGGCGCCCACTTCGGCCAACTCAACGAACACCACGTCCCCCAGCGCTTCCTGAGCGTGATCGGAAATCCCGACGGTCACCGTGCCGTCGGCTTCCAGACGGGCCCATTCGTGACTTTCGGCAAAACGCAGTTCGGCAGGGATATTGCTCATATTCTGTGCCCTCTAGAAGTAATGTCAGCGGCCAAATGGCCTGCCGGAAATAGTTAGATCAGTGTCTTGCCATGGCGCACGAAGGTCGGCTTGACCACTCGAACCGGGTACCACTTGCCGCGGATCTCCACCTCGGCCCGGTCAGCCGTCGCCGTCGGTACCCGCGCCAAAGCAATGGATTTGCTCAGCGTAGGGGAGAAACTACCACTGGTGATCTCTCCTTCGCCAACATTGGCGATACGAACCACCTGATGAGCGCGTAAAACGCCGCGCTCCTCCAGTACCAAACCCACCAGTTTGAACTGCACGCCCGCCGCCAGCTCGGCCTCCAGCGCCGCGCGCCCGATGAAGTCGCGTTCGGCCGGTTCCCAGGCGATGCTCCAGGCCATGTTGGCCGCCAGGGGCGAGACGTCCTGATGAATATCCTGACCATACAGGTTCATGCCCGCTTCCAAGCGCAGGGTGTCGCGGGCGCCGAGGCCGATGGGGGAAATACCCGCACCGACCAGATCGTTGAAAAAGCCCGGTGCCTGCTCGGCCGGCAGGACAATTTCCAGGCCGTCCTCGCCGGTGTAGCCGGTGCGGGCGATAAACCAGTCGCCGTCGGCCTGGCCTTCAAAGGGCTTGAGCTGGTGGATCAGGGTGCCGCGGGATTGGGTCACCAGCTCGGCTATTTTCTGCCGGGCATGGGGGCCTTGAATGGCGAGCATCGCCAGTTCCGCCCGCTCATGCAGTTGCACCTGATAGTCGCCAAGCTGCAGCCGCATCCAGGCCAGGTCCTGGTCACGGGTGGCGGCGTTGAACACCAGCCGGTAACCGGTTTGGGTGCGATAGACGATCATGTCGTCCACCACGCCGCCCTGCTCATTGAGCATGGCGCTGTAAAGCGCACGGCCGCAGCCATGCAAACGATCCACGTCATTGGCCAGCAGGTGCTGAAGCCACTCCCTGGCCTGAAGGCCTGTGACATCGATCACGGTCATGTGGGATACATCGAACACCCCGCAGTCGCGTCGCACCTGATGGTGCTCCTCAACTTGCGAGCCGTAGTGCAGAGGCATATCCCAACCGCCAAAATCGACCATTTTCGCGCCCAGGGCGAGATGCAGGTCATACAGAGGCGTACGCTGTCCCATGGGTTTCTCCTTCCGGGCTTGGCGAAGATGCGCAGGCTTGCCATATGCGCTGGACACCTTTATCTACAAGGTCTGCAGCCACGCACAGCGACCCGATCCGAAAGACGGCGCGCACCGAATGCCGCGCATTGTAGCCGCAAGCCGTAGGACTGACACCTAGCCGATTGGCCGGGCCGAGCGACGAATCAAGCCAATGACCGGCAACAGGCCGACACACACCAGCGTCAAGGCCGGCAGCGACGCTCGTGCCCATTCGCCTTCGCTGGTCATTTCAAAGATCCGCACCGCCAGCGTGTCCCAGCCAAACGGGCGCATCAGCAGGGTAGCGGGCATTTCCTTGAGCACATCGACGAACACCAGCAGCGCTGCGCTTAGGGCGCCCGGCAGCAATAGCGGCAGATACACTTTGCAAAACAGTCGTGGCCCACTGACCCCCAGACTGCGCCCCGCTTCAGGCAACGACGGGCGGATACGCGCCAGGCTGTTTTCCAACGGCCCGTAGGCCACCGCAAGGAAGCGCACCAGATATGCCAGCACCAGGGCCGACAGGCTGCCCAACAACAACGGCTTGCCTGCACCGCCCAGCCAACCGGACAGCGGCACCACCAGTACACGGTCCAGATAGCTGAACGCCAACATGATCGACACCGCCAGCACCGACCCCGGCAACGCATAACCGACGTTGGCCAGGCTGATGCCGGAGCGAATCGCCCGGGTCGGCGCCAGGCGGTTGGCGAACGCCAGCAGCATCGCCACGCTGACGGTGATAAGCGCCGCGATACCGCCCAGGTAAAGGGTGTGCACGATCAGCCCGGTGTAACGGTCATCCAGATCGAAGCGGCCACGCTGCCAGAACCACACGACCAACTGCAGCATCGGAATCACAAAGGCACAAGCGAACACCAGACCACACCAGGCCGTCGCGGCCGCCGCCTTGAGGCCACGCAAGTGATACAGCGCCTTGCCCCGTGGCCGTTCATTGCCGGGCCGGCTGGCGCCTCGGGCACGCCGCTCGCCGTAGAGCACCAGCATCACCACCAGCAGCAACAGGCTGGCCAGCTGGGCCGCGCTGGACAGGCTGAAAAACCCGTACCAGGTCTTGTAGATCGCGGTGGTGAACGTATCGAAGTTGAACACCGAGACCGCGCCGAAATCCGCCAGGGTCTCCATCAATGCCAGCGCCACGCCCGCGCCGATCGCCGGCCTTGCCATTGGCAACGCGACGCGCCAGAACGCTTGCCACGGCGATTGCCCGAGTACCCGCGCGGCCTCCATCAGGCCTTTGCCCTGAGCCAGGAATGCGCTGCGCGCAAGCAGATACACGTACGGGTAGAACACCAGCACCAGCACGATGATCACGCCGCCGGTGGAGCGCACGCGCGGCAGGCGCAAGCCGCTGCCGAACCCTCCGCGCAGCAGGCTCTGCACCGGGCCTGCAAAATCCAGCAGGCCGACAAAGACGAAGGCCAGTACATATGCCGGAATCGCGAAAGGCAGCATCAATGCCCAATCGAGCCAGCGCCGTCCGGGGAACTCGCAGAGGCTGGTCAGCCAGGCCAGGCTGACGCCCAACAGGATAACGCCAACGCCGACGCCGAGGACCAGGGTCAGGGTGTTGCCCAGCAAGCGGGGCATCTGGGTTTCCCACAGGTGGGACCAGATTTGTGCATCGATGCTCTGCCAGGACAGCAGCAGCACGCTCAGCGGCAGCACCACCAGGGCGGCGACGGTGAACACCGGCAGGTACCAGCGGAGTTGGGCGGGGTGGGCCAAGGAAAAACTCTCTGGTGAATGATAACTTTGAATTCACCACATTAGATTCGCGGTGCCCTGAAGATGTACTTAGTTCCAGCCAGCGCGGTCCATCAGGCGAATCGCTTCGGCCTGGCGCTTGCCCGCCACTTCCACCGGCAAGGTATCGGCCACGAACTTGCCCCAAGTCGCCACTTCGGCAGAAGGTGGCACCGCCGGGTTGGCCGGGAACTCCTGGTTCACGTCGGCAAAGATCTTCTGCGCTTCAGGCGTGGTCATCCACTCCACTAGCGCCTTGGCGGCTTCGGGGTGCGGCGCATAGTGGGTCAGGCCGATGCCCGACAGGTTTACATGCACGCCACGGTCGCCCTGGTTCGGCCAGAACAGCTTTACCGCCAGCTCAGGCTTCTGCTTGTGCAAGCGACCGTAGTAGTAGGTGTTGACGATGCCAACGTCGCATTGCCCGGCGTTGATCGCCTCCAGCACCGCAATATCGTCAGAAAACACGTCGGTGGACAGGTTGTTGACCCAGCCCTTGACGATTTCCTCAGTTCTGGCCGCGCCGTGGGTTTCAATCAGGGTGGCGGTCAGCGATTGGTTGTAGACCTTCTTCGCCGTGCGCAGGCACAGGCGGCCTTCCCATTGTTTGTCGGCAAGGGCTTCGTAGGTGGTCAGATCGCCCGGCTTCACCCGATCGGTGGAATAGGCGATGGTCCGCGCACGCAGGCTCAAGCCGGTCCAGGCGTGAGCTGAGGAGCGGTATTGCAAGGGGATGTTTTTGTCGATGACCGCCGAGGTGAACGGTTGCAGGATGCCCATGTGCTCGGCCTGCCAGAGGTTGCCGGCGTCGACGGTGAGCAGCAGGTCGGCGGTGGCATTTTCGCCCTCGGCCTTGATGCGCTGCATCAGCGGGGCTTCCTTGTCGGTGATGAACTTCACCTGCACGCCGGTCTTTTGGGTATAGGCATCGAACACCGGCTTGATCAGTTCGTCGATGCGCGAGGAGTAGACCACAACTTCGTCGGCGGCCTGGGCGCTGCTGCAGCCGATCAGGGTGAGTGCCAGGGCAGTCAGGAGGCGCTTGGTTGCCGACATGGGGGCGGTCGCTCATTTGCAAAAAGAGGGCAAATGATAAGGACTCACATTTGGTAACGCTTGGCGGAGGCGTTACCAGATGTTGCACGACAACGTCAGGGTTTCGCCAACTCCGGCAGGTCGCCGGTCAGCCCCAACGCCTGGCGCACAAACACAGCCTTGGCTTCGGGCATTTGATTGACCATCTTCAACCCGGCATTACGCAACCAGCGCAACGGCAGTTGATCAGCCTGGAACAGGCGCTCAAAACCCTCCATCGCCGCCATCAACGCCAGGTTGTGTGGCATTCGCCGACGCTCGTAGCGGCTCAGCACTTTCACCTCGGCCAGGCGCTCACCGCGTTCGCTCGCCCCCAGCAGCACTTCGGCCAGCACTGCGGCATCGAGCAAACCCAGGTTCACGCCCTGCCCCGCCAACGGATGAATCGCGTGGGCCGCGTCGCCGATCAGTGCCAGGCCTTCGGCCACATAGCGCTTGGCGTGACGCTGGCGTAAAGGCACACACACACGCGGGTCGGCGCTGACCACCGTTCCCAGCCGTCCTTCGAACGCGCGCTCCAGCTCACGGCAGAAGTGTTCATCGTCCAGCGCCATCAAGCGTTCGGACTCAACCGGCGTGGTCGACCACACAATCGAGCACCAATCCTGCTGCCCGTCCCGATCCAGCGGCAGAAATGCCAGCGGGCCGGTATCGGTGAAGCGCTGCCACGCCGTGCGCTGGTGCGGCTGGCTGCTACGCACGCTGGTGACGATGGCGTTGTGCAGGTAATCCCATTCGCGGGTGGGG
>Ga0302347_1003938_pt1 | contig 12409 bp, 13 predicted proteins | sample PhyWR1_FD_202178 | JGI IMG/M metagenome (GOLD analysis project Ga0302347, IMG submission 202178) | Leaf surface microbial communities from wheat plants in UC Gill Tract Community Farm, Albany, California, United States - DLSL W.R1 (v2)... | ecosystem: Host-associated > Plants > Phyllosphere >...
TACGCTAACTTAATGTGTCCGATAGCATCAGCTTAATCGGTTCAACAGCGAAAGTAAGCCCTTTATCGCCGTTATCTACGACAACATAGCGTAGTGGGCCATCATTCTGGGCAAAATAGCGTTTATTTTTACCCTCACTCAGCAGTTTATTAATTTTTTCCAGGCTTTGTTGTTTTGACAATGACGGCGTGAAGCTACGGACGATGGCGGCAATATATTCGTTCGCTTTTTCCTTCGCGGCCTTCTGCTCTGGGTGCTTGACGGGAAGTCGGGTTATCTGGATAGATTTGATTTTTAAGGTTCCACGCTCAAGTGCTGCAGAGGCGTAAAGATGCTCATTGATAGTGGTTGCTGCACGTGTCAGATTCGCTTTATCACGACTTGACTCAATAGCCCGAAATTCATTGAGTGGTAAGGTCGGATTTTCACTGTTAAAAGTACTGCGAAATTGCGTGATAGTTAAATCAAAAGTCGGAGCACCGGGCAGAAGGTAAGGGGCCACCTTCAAGGCAGGTGAGTTCTCTGCCTGGCTGAATGCGACGGGACTGATTAATAGTGCAATGACCGGTAGCAGATACTTTATCAACATGCTTCTCCTGGTGATTTTCCCTGATTGATTAAATCGGCAATTCGCGGGCTTGTCAAAACAGGTACACTGTCAGGTAAGACGATAGCAAGGATTTTGGTGATGACCCTACAACAATGGTTGTTTTCTTTTAAAGGACGTATTGGACGTCGTGATTTCTGGATTTGGATCGGTGTGTGGATTATCGGACTGGCCATTTTATTTACGCTGGCGGGTGCAGAGATAATGCCTTACTCCACTGCCGGTCTGTTTTTATCTGGTTCATTGATACCTACTGCTGCTGTAGTCGTCAAACGACTGCATGACAGGAATAAAAAAGGCTGGTGGGCATTACTTTTTATTCCTGCATGGCTACTTTTTGCGGGTAACTGGGAGGTCTTTGGTGGTTTCTGGCAGTGGGGCCTGGGCCGTTTTCTGCCAACGCTTATTCTCGTCATGATGCTGATAGACTTGGGTAGTTTTCTCGGTACCCAGGGCCGTAACCGCTTTGGTGATGAGACCAGCGAAGTGAAATACCGCTGAGTTACCAGTAATGTTCGGCAGTCATATGACCCGGCCTGCGACGTAAATGTTTTGTCATCTGTCGGGTCTCTTTCAATAGCTGCTGAGTATCGCGCACCATCTCTGGATTACCACATAACATCACGTGGCTGGTCTCAGCTGTCATCGACAGACCGACAGCGGCTTCCAGCTCCCCACTGGCAATCAGTGTAGGAACCCGGCCATACAGTGCGCCAGCAACCACTTCACGGCTGATAACGGTCTGGATACGTAATTTCCCCGCGTAACGTTCAGCTAACTGCTGCATGACGGGTAAATAACTTAAATCATGGTTGTAGCGTACCGCATGTAGCAGAACGATATTCTCAAACCGTTCTAAGTCTTTGCCTTCCTCAAGTATCGACAAGTAAGGCCCTAATGCGGTACCCGTTGCTAACATCCACAAGGTGTTGCAGTCAGGAACTTCATCTAGCACAAAGAATCCCGCGGCTTCACTGACCAGCTGTACCTCATCCCCCGGCTGCATGGCGTGCAGACGCGGACTGAGTTTACCTTCGGGCACATTAACCAAATAAAACTCAAGGTCAGGGTTATGTGGCGCATTGACGTAAGAGTAAGCGCGCTGAACACGCTCCCCCTCGATTACCAGACCAATTTTGGTAAATTGCCCCGCGCTAAATGGAGCGACAGGGGCACGCACCGTGAGGCTGAAAAGTGTGTCAGTCCAGTGTTGAATATTGGTAACTTTACCTGTAACCCAATCTGCCATGTCATGCTCCCGTTGCAATGTTTTGTCTATCTTTACCCGGTTTGGGAGACATTGCCAGTCCGAGTCAGGTTGAAAGCTCGAACCAACAAATCTCGCTATTACAGGATATGTTTCTGAACATTGACATCTTTACGGTCTAAATAGTGAATCGACTTGATGCGACGAATAGTACGAGATTTACCCCGAATGAGTAACGTTTCAGTCGTGGCCATATTACCTTTACGTGTAATACCGTCTAGTAAGTCACCAGCCGTGATACCGGTTGCTGAGAAAATGACATTATCGTTGCGTGCCATATCTTCCAGCTTCAAGACTTCACCCGCATTGATGCCCATCGCCTTGCAGCGGGCTATCTCTTCTTCACCCAGTCGACGATTCTCTTCAGAGTCACCTTTAACATCATGACGGGCTAACAGACGGCCTTGCATATCACCATCCAGCGCACGGATCACGGCGGCAGAAATAACACCTTCAGGTGCGCCACCAATGCCATATAACACATCGACTTCACTGTCTGGCATGCAGGTAAGGATTGACGCTGCTACGTCACCATCTGGTACGGTGAAGACCCGCACACCTAGCTGCTGCATTTCTTTGATAATCGCATCATGACGAGGTTTTGCCAGAATCGTCACCGTTAGCTCACTGAGTGGTTTATTAAGCGCATCAGCGATATTGCGTAAGTTAGCTTCCAGGCTGAGATTAAGATCAATAACGCCTTTTGCGCCAGGACCGACGACCAATTTTTCCATGTACATATCAGGAGCGTGCAGGAAGGTCCCTTTATCACCGACAGCCATAACCGCGAGAGCATTCGCCTGGCCCATAGCTGTCATACGCGTCCCTTCAATAGGGTCGACAGCAATATCTACCGCATCACCTTTACCGGTACCGACTTTTTCACCGATATAGAGCATGGGAGCATCGTCAATCTCGCCTTCTCCAATAACGATTTGTCCGTCGATATCGATCTGATTGAGCACAATACGCATTGCATGTACCGCGGCACCATCCGCGATATTTTTATCGCCACGTCCTAACCATTTGTAACCCGCCAGGGCTGCTGCTTCGGTCACACGGGAAAATTCGATAGCCAGTTCTCGTTTCATCACATACTCACTTATCAGACAGAATTAGGCAGGAGTTTAGCACAGAGACCAAATGACCCCAGTGTGTGAATCCGCCTTACCGTTTCCGGTGGGTCGCTCCCTCGTGCGCCCAAGCTGGACTATATGCACGAACTCCCCGTTTAGTCCGACTACCGCGCCCGTTCAGGTAACTGTTCTCCTGAGTTCAATCCTGAAAGGCACAACGAATCGCCAGTGGCGGTAGCCATTGGTAACTGGGGAAATTAGCGGGGGTTACTAAATGCGTAGATATTTATATATACGACTACTTGAAAGCATCAGCCTTTAGAAGCTAAACTGACCGTACAGATTTGGTGACTGTTCCCGCTAAAGTCCAGTTACCGTCCGGTTCCGATGAGTTACCAGCTCGACGAACCCGAACTAACCCGCCGGAAGGCGGGTTAGTTCGTTTCTGAGCGTAATCTTCTGCTCAGAAAAAAAGGATCTCAAGAAGATCCCTTACGTCAGTCCGAATATTTAGATCAGAACGCATTATTCCTGAGACGAAAAGAACCCGTGATACGGTCCCATATATCCACCAGTTCGGCATCGCTGTAAGCTGGCGGTGGCAGCGCATGATTGCTTAATGTCAGGTCAATAATCGGATGTCGAAAATCCACTATTTTTTCATTCGCGATGGCGTTAAAAAGAAGCTGTACGGACGGATGACCGGGTGACTTTTCTGACGGGGCGGTGTTGAGCCACTCATCGGCCTCAAAGCCCGCTATCTGTGTTTGACCCTTCCGCAGCGTCTTCGCCTTAACTTCTGTCAGATAAGGCTGAATTTCCTGACTCCGCTCCAGCATGCTCTTTGGATCGCCCAGATAAGTATTCGTGGAAACCGACAGGGAAAAGACCGAATTATGCGGATAGACAAAGGTAATATCCTCCTTCGCCTTCGCACTTCCATCACGGATAAACCCTTGCGAAATACAGGTGCCCGGTTGCGTAGGGATGTCATCGTCTTTTCGCCCGCTGAGTCGGGACATTAAGTCTTGTAACTCCGCCAGTTTCTGCGGCTTGGTGTTAAGAGAACCGACACTAACGCCCGCTTTGATAAAATCCTCTTTATCTTTTAAATATTTAGGATCAGATAAATCGGTAATTTCCTGACTGAGAATAAACGCCACCCCGTCAACGTACAGGTGCCCTTCCAGAATGCGAGAAACACCTCCCTCACTCTCATTTTTATTACGGTCAAAGATCACCGCGTTCTCACTCAGCCGGTACACCTGCTTGAGAAAAGGTTGATCTATCGGATCAACCGTAGGGCTGCTTTTCAGCTCCTGCTCCCGCAACCGGATACGCTGCTCAAACGCCGGACGGTAGAGCCGCTCGCTGCTGATGCTGACCTCATTAATCTGGACGCGGTCCGTCAGGGTGTTTTCAAAAGAGGCCGGAACCTCAAACACGTAGCGCCCCACGCACTGGGCTTTGGTGGTGGCAAACAGGGTATCGACCATACGTTTTTCCTTGTCCGTTAACGCCGGTGGCGTGTGCACAAACGTCACATAGTTGTGAATATAGAATCCTGCCGCCAGCAGCAGCATTGCCAGCGGGATAAGCAGGGGAAGCGGGAATTTTTTCATGGGGCCGGCACCTGTTGCACTATTTTCACCACAGAGCGGACCGTGAACATCAGGGCATCGGACAGGTCGCTGTCAACCGAACGGGAGTGGTCCACGGGGTCAACGGCATAGGCTCCCTCATGGTCAACATCAGTTGCCAGTACGCCGCGAATTCGCGGGGAGGTGGTACGGATGGCCGTCACCGGCACCGTGCCGTCGCCGGGCGTCCCCGCTGAAATCAGCTCAAAGGTTTTTCCTGCATCATACCGGTACGTCGGCGACGATGGCTCCGGATAGCCCATCACCGGCACGGGTCGCAGAACCGGGCGTTCTTTCCACGTCAGGAATGCATCCGACGGATTGTCCGCACTCGTGCCGTAAAACAGCCAGGTCTGCGGATGGTATTTACCGTTCAATTCTTCGATGAATTTTTTAACAGGGTACTTTATCCGCTTAACAAAAGCCGTCCACTCACTGTCCGTATCTCCCAACAATAAATCCTGCTCACACAGCCGCCACCAGGCCGTCTTGTTCAGGTAAATTTCCTCATACGGGTCATCGACCGGCAGGGACATGCGTTGACTGCTGCCCTCTATTTTCAGCCAGCCCGGACCATAAGCCTTGCCCGGCAGCAACTGTAATGGACCGGGCGACTGGGCCAGCACAGGCATCAGCCTTTCTGCGTTTTCCCCGATGACCATCCCTATCACACCACGCTCGCCGGTTTTCATGCGCCGGTAGGCCGCCGGCGAGCCAAGATCCGGCATTACGCCATGTACTATCCCCAGAATATTTTCCTGTCCGCTCATATTTTCTGAGTAGTGCCGGGCAACCAGGCCGCCCATCGAGTGGGTGACCAGAATAACCTTGCTCACCGCCAGACGGCCGTGATAATCCCCCAGCACCTTACTGATATATTTTCCCAGTAATACAGCCGAATCTGCATTGGACTGCAGCCAGTTGTAACCAAAAACGTGCAGCGGGTATAAAAACCGGTGTCCGTGCGCCGTTTCTTCTTCCGTCAGCACCTGTTCCGCCGGCTCGTTGCCTATCCTGACGCCGGTAAAACGCTGCCGCGCCGTTTGCAGCTGCGCTTCCCTGAAGTAATTATCCATCAGGATATCGTCATCGCTGAGCAGGTGCTGCAAGCGGTCAAGCGCTTCCCCGTAACTCTTGTAAAACGCACTTCCCCATCCCCGCTTCCGTCGCGACGGGAATTTTTTCCCGTCCGCACCGTCGTTTAAAATCTCCCCGCTGTCGTCCACCGTCGTGGTCTTCGGATCCAGAAGCCCCTTTCTTTTTTTTGCGTTAGCCAGCAGCCATTTTTTTAGCGACGGAGCGCTGAACTGCCAGACCTCACCGTCCTCATTTTTCAGGTTTGACCCCATCACCCCCGGAATAAAAATCACCGGGATCACTTTGTCGGCCGGCTTGAGGCAAACCGCCACGTAATTTTTTTCTTTCGCCTGGGGAATGATTTCATAATGAAACCGCCCGTCGTCATCCCACACTGGCCGGTGATAAGCCCTGTTTTCGTTGTCATCCATGCGCTAAGCTCCTGTTATTAGACGTTGTAAAGGGTCAGCCCCCATCATACCCCTGAACGGACTTAACCCAAATCATCCCTACAACTCCATCGACGGCCCCCGGCATGCCCGTTCTTTGACCAGCTCTTTCTGCCGCTGCTGCTGCACTACCGGCTCAAACGACTCAGTTGCCCGCTCAAGCGCCCCACCTGCTGACTCAAGCGACTGACCTGCCCGCTCAGCCTCTCGTTGTCCCGTTGCATAAGTCCACACATCGTCCGCAATTCCCCAGCAGGACGCTGGCGGTCTTTCCTAAACAGATAATCCACCGGACCGGAGCCGCGCCAGTCCGGGCAGTTTTCCCGGCTACACTGATAAGAGGTTAACTATCATGGCTGTCTTCCCAGTGCAGGGTACGATTAACGGCTTTTTTCCAGCCTGCATAACGATAATTACGTTCAGTGGTTTCAATACCGGGTTTAAAGGTTTTCTCAATCGTCGTTTTGCCTTGTAGCTCATCAAGACTCTGCCAGAAACCGACGGCCAGACCTGCCAGGTAAGCGGCACCCAAGGCTGTCACCTCACGTACTGCAGGGCGTTCTACCGGGGTACCGAGAATATCGGACTGAAACTGCATCAGAAAATTATTCACTACCGCACCACCATCCACGCGCAGAGCGTGTAAACGGATACCCGAGTCGGCTTGCATGGCTTCCAGAATATCTCGGGTTTGATAGGCGATAGACTCCAGCGTGGCGCGAATAATGTGGTTGGCATTCACGCCGCGAGTGAGACCTAAAATCCCTCCTCGAGCGTAAGGATCCCAGTAAGGTGCTCCCAGACCCGTAAAGGCGGGTACCACGTAGACCCCATTACTATTGGGCACTTTACTGGCGAAATATTCGGAGTCATCGGCGTCACGAATGAGCTTCATCTCATCACGCAGCCATTGAATTGAGGCTCCAGCCATAAATACCGCGCCTTCCAGAGCATAGTTCACTTCACCTTTTGGACCGCAGGCAATGGTGGTTAGCAAACCGTGGCTTGAAGTCACGGCTTTTTCACCCGTGTTCATTAGCATAAAGCAGCCTGTACCGTAGGTATTCTTGGCCATTCCCGCTTTAACACAGCACTGCCCAAAGAGAGCTGCCTGCTGATCTCCCGCAATGCCTGCGATAGGGATACGCGTTCCTCCTTTTCCGCCGATATTGGTTTTACCATAGACCTCAGAGGATTTACGGACGGATGGCAGCATGATACGAGGGATATCGAGATGTTTAAGTAACTTATCATCCCAGTCCAGGTCTCGAATGTTGAATAACATAGTACGAGAGGCATTGGTATAATCGGTCACATGAACACGACCCTGGGTCATTTTCCAGACCAGCCAGGTATCAATGGTGCCAAATAATAGCTCACCGCGGTAGGCTCGCTCCCTGGCACCTTCAACATTATCGAGGATCCATTTTAACTTCGTAGCGGAAAAATAAGGGTCGACCACCAGGCCTGTGTTGTGGTGGATATACTCTTCCAGTCCATCCTGTTTAAGCTGTTCACAGATATCAGCAGTACGTCTGCACTGCCAGACGATAGCATTGTAAATGGGCTTACCTGTTTCACGCTCCCATACCACAGTCGTTTCACGCTGATTCGTGATACCAATAGCCGCAACCTGGTCTGAGTCAATATCCGCTTTTGCCAGCGCTTCTGTCAGGGTGGAACTCTGTGAAGCCCAGATTTCTAGTGGGTCATGTTCGACCCAGCCTGATTTAGGATAAATTTGGGTTAGTTCATGCTGGGCAATACTGATGATATTGGCATTATTATCCAGGACAACGGCACGTGAGCTGGTGGTGCCTTGATCGAGTGCGACAATATATTTTTTTTCTGTAGTCATTATCAGGTCCTGAATTAATATTTTCACTGCTTGCTGCTTATCTTCCCTGCATGAGAACAGCAATGCCGACTAATTTTACTCTTAGCGTACCGATAAGTGGCAGCAGTGAATTAATAAAGAGTGAGCCAGGAAACAAAATTCAGCACACTTTGAGCGATAAATTGCCGTGAAATACGTGTTTTAGGTGAAGAAAGTGACGACCAGGGGCTGACACATGATATGTTACGCAAAGAGCATAGTAAGCCGCTGGACACAAGCATCCGTGCTACTTACAATCGGTTAACGCTATGTGTTACACATAGGCTCATAAGGCGTCACCGAGAAATCGGGGCGAGGGTAACCCTGACGCATTCGAATTTTAGCTTGAAGTGTATCAGGTAAAACATCCATCAACGCCTGGCCATTCAGGAGAGGTTTACAATGTCATTTGAAGTATTTGAGAAACTGGAAGCAAAAGTTCAGCAGGCTGTTGATACGATTACTCTGTTACAGATGGAAATCGAAGAGCTGAAAGAAAAGAACAACGTTGTATCGCAAGAGCTGCAACAGGCAGAAGGTCAGAAAGATGAGCTGGTACGTGAAAATGGCTCGCTGAAAGAACAACTGCAAGGCTGGCAGGATCGTTTGCAATCACTGCTTGGGAAAATGGAAGAAGTGTAACGCGATACTGACAGTAAAAGAGTTTCAAAACAGGTCTCCCAGGAGACCTGTTTTATTAGGTCAGTTATTTCTAACCCGCAGGCAGATATCAGCTTTCTTGCTGGCTATTCAATATCCAGAGCATCTTCAGAAAGAATAATGCCAGTATTATCGGCATACAGATGATCGCCTGAGAAGAATGTCACGCCACCGAAGTTAACGCGTACATCACTTTCACCTATACCCTCACTTGCGACGCCTGCCGGGGTAGCCGCAATGGCCTGAATACCAATATCGAGTTCTTCCAGGTCGTCAACTTGACGTACGGCACCATAGACCACAATGCCTTCCCACTCATTTTTATGTGCCAGACGAGCCAAGTCAGCATCAATCAATGCACGACGTACAGAGCCACCGCCGTCAACTAATAAGACATGGCCACGGCCATTTTCTTCAAGCAGGGTATAAAGCAACCCATTGTCTTCAAAACATTTTACCGTAATTATTTGCCCGCCAAACGACGACCGTCCGCCAAAATTAGAAAATAGCGGTTCAACGACGTTGACCTCTTCCTGGTAGGTATCACAAAGCTCGGAAGTATCATATTTCATAGGATTCAGGTTCATCTGCTACAGGGGGAACTCCAGTATATAGCGTAACGCTAACTGTTTGCAAAACCATCAATTGTTATTTATTGCCTGTATACCCGTTATATATCAAGTTTATCAGGGATAATTAAGTGGTACTCAACACCACACCAACAGCAAATAACAGATTGACGAGTAAAGCACCTTTGACCGTCCGCTCTAGCATCGGGCGCATAGATACAGGGTCTTGTTCACGTAAAACGTAGCGGGCCTGTTTGACCAGCAGTGGTGCTGCCAGAATAAAAAGCCATCCCCATAAGCTCTTGAGCCACAAAAGATTAAACAGGGCTAAACAGAGAAGTGATCCCATTAGCAGGCAGAGGTGATAGCGACGGGCAACGACGGGTCCTAGTCGTACTGCCAGAGTATTTTTGCCGTTTTCGCTGTCACTATCGATATCGCGTAAGTTATTAATATTCAGCACCGCTGTTGCCAGTAATCCACAAGCAGTAGCCGGAAGAACAACCAATAAATCCAGATTATGAGCCTGTAGATACCAGGTTCCTGCGACGCTAATCCAGCCAAAAAAGATCAGTACAGAAATATCCCCCAGCCCCATATAGCCGTAAGGACGAGTACCGACGGTATAGGTGATTGCTGCGGCGATGGACAACACACCTAAGAGTAAGAAGCCGAGAAAATCAGTAAAGGTTTCGCAGGCCAGTGCCACTAGTGAAAAACCGGACAGGCAAATCAGAATCACGGTAATGACCAAAGCACGTTTCATTTGTGCCTGGGTAATCAGCCCTTTTTGCATACCGCGTAATGGTCCGATCCTGTCTTCTTTATCACTACCTTTTACCGCATCACCGTAATCATTGGCCAGATTTGACAGAATTTGTAATAGACCGGCAGTTAATAACGCAAGCAAAGCGATCGCTGGGTCAAACACATGCTGCCAGTAAGCAAGTGCAGAGCCACAGACAATAGAAGCAAACGCCAAGGGAAGGGTACGGGGGCGCAGGCTCTCAAGCCATGCTTGGGTCATACTCGCAGATTGCGGATTGCTCATGATTTCAGGCGCCAGATAAAAAAGGGAATATCGGTTGTCCCTTAAAGTGAATAATAGATACGAGTGTTTGTTTTCAAAGACAGCAAATAGTTGATTGTAGATGGTTAAGCATAAACCGGGATAATCATTTTTCTCCAGGTCTTTATAAATAAAAAGGGAGGCATAAGCCTCCCTTGAATCAAATAAAATGCATTTATTGGGAATTACAGGATGAAACGGCTCAGATCTTCATCGGCAACCAGTTCATCCAAATGCTTACCAACATAGTCGGCATCGATAAGAACTGACTGGCCATTCATCTCGCTGGCGTCATAAGAGATCTCTTCCACCAGACGCTCAAGCACAGTGTGTAGACGACGAGCACCGATGTTTTCAGTTGATTCATTCACCTGCCATGCAGCTTGTGCAATGCGACGAATACCATCTTCAGTGAAATCGATACTGACCCCTTCAGTTGCCATCAGCGCTTTGTACTGAACGGTAATAGAAGCATTAGGTTCGGTAAGAATACGCTCGAAGTCATCCACGGTCAGCGCCTGTAATTCAACACGAATTGGCAGACGACCCTGTAGCTCAGGAATCAAGTCAGAAGGGCTGGCAACCTGGAATGCTCCAGAAGCAATAAACAGAATATGGTCAGTTTTTACCATGCCATGTTTCGTGGAAACGGTGCAGCCTTCTACCAGTGGCAGCAGGTCACGCTGAACACCTTCACGAGAGACGTCTGGCCCGGAAGCATTGCCACCGCGCTTACAGATTTTGTCAAACTCATCAATAAATACGATACCGTGCTGTTCAACGGCATCGATAGCATCTTGTTTCAGCTCTTCAGGATTAACCAGTTTGGCCGCTTCTTCTTCAATCAGCAGCTTCATCGCATCTTTGATTTTCAGTTTACGCGGCTTTTGCTTCTGGCCACCGAGATTCTGAAACATAGATTGCAGCTGGCTGGTCATCTCTTCCATGCCTGGAGGAGCCATGATTTCCACACCTACTGGTGCAGCAGCCAGGTCGATTTCAATCTCTTTATCGTCCAGCTGGCCTTCACGCAGTTTTTTACGGAAGCTTTGACGTGCAGCAGAAGGCTCTGACTGGGTCTCAGACTGACCCCAGTTATTTTTTGCTGGTGGGATAAGAACATCCAGAATGCGCTCTTCAGCCATCTCTTCAGCGCGGAAACGGTTTTTGTCGATAGACTGCATGCGAACCATTTTCACCGCGGCATCTGTCAGGTCACGGATAATAGAATCGACTTCTTTACCGACATAACCCACTTCAGTGAATTTAGTGGCTTCGACTTTGATAAATGGTGCATTAGCCAGTTTTGCCAGACGACGGGCAATTTCAGTTTTACCGACACCGGTTGGTCCGATCATCAGAATATTTTTTGGCGTAACTTCATGGCGCAACTCTTCATCCAGTTGCATCCGGCGCCAGCGGTTACGCAAGGCGATAGCTACAGAGCGCTTGGCGCTATCCTGACCAATAATATGTTTGTTCAGCTCGCTGACAATTTCGCGTGGAGTCATTTCAGACATGGGAGATCCTTACGCCTTAGACGATAATTCTTCAATAGTGTGGAAATGGTTGGTGTAGATACAGATGTCACCGGCAATTTCCAGCGATTTTTCAACGATATCACGCGCACCTAATTCAGAGTTGTTCAGCAACGCACGGGCAGCAGCCTGTGCGAAAGGTCCACCTGAACCAATGGCAATCAGGTCATCTTCTGGCTGGATAACATCACCATTACCGGTGATGATAAGTGACGAGTTCTCGTCTGCAACGGCCAGTAACGCTTCAAGTTTGCGCAGCATACGATCAGTACGCCAGTCTTTTGCCAGTTCAACGGCCGCTTTCACCAGATGCCCCTGATGCATTTCAAGCTTACGCTCAAAGAGTTCAAACAGCGTAAAGGCATCTGCTGTACCGCCAGCAAAACCTGCAATTACTTTATCATTGTATAAACGACGCACTTTTTTGACATTACCTTTCATCACGGTATTGCCGAGAGTCGCCTGACCATCGCCACCGATCACTACTTTGCCGTTACGGCGTACACTTACTATTGTTGTCACGAGCAGACCCCTTTGCATCAGCTAAATATTAGCCCGGTGCGGCGCACGGGGCATAATTT
>Ga0302347_1003939_pt1 | contig 12406 bp, 8 predicted proteins | sample PhyWR1_FD_202178 | JGI IMG/M metagenome (GOLD analysis project Ga0302347, IMG submission 202178) | Leaf surface microbial communities from wheat plants in UC Gill Tract Community Farm, Albany, California, United States - DLSL W.R1 (v2)... | ecosystem: Host-associated > Plants > Phyllosphere >...
TTCCGCGTGGTCGGCAAGGGCCAGGCGTATGGCCTGTCCGCCCGCGGCATGGCGATCGACACGGCATTGCCGTCCGGCGAAGAATTCCCGCGTTTCACCGAGTTCTGGATCGAGCGTCCAAAGCCGGGTGAGAAACAACTGGTGATCTTTGCCCTGCTGGACTCTCCACGGGCTACGGGTGCTTATCGCCTGATCCTGCGTCCGGGCACCGACACCATTGTCGACGTGAAATCCCAGATGTTCCTGCGCGACAAAGTCAGCAAACTGGGCGTTGCCCCGTTGACCAGCATGTACCTGTTCGGCGCGAACCAGCCTTCCAAAGTGCTGAACTACCGCCGTGAACTGCACGACTCCAGCGGTCTGTCGATCCATGCCGGCAACGGCGAGTGGATCTGGCGCCCCCTGAACAACCCTAAACACCTGTCGGTCAGCAACTTCACCGTAGAGAACCCGAAAGGTTTCGGCCTGCTGCAACGCGGTCGCGACTTACGAAGACCTGGACGACAACTACGACAAGCGCCCAAGCGCCTGGATCGAGCCTGAGGGCGACTGGGGCAAAGGCACCGTCAACCTGGTGGAAATCCCGACCGCCGATGAAACCAACGACAACATCGTTGCGTTCTGGAGCCCGGCAGAGCTGCCTGAAATCGGCAAGCCACTGGACGTTTCCTATCGCCTGCACTGGACCATGGACGAAAAGGCCCTGCACCCGAGCGACAGCGCCTGGGTCAAGCAGACCCTGCGCTCCACCGGTGACGTGAAGCAATCCAACCTGATCCGTCAGCCGGATGGCAGCGTGGCCTACCTGGTGGACTTCGAGGGCCCGTCCCTCAAGGCTTTGCCGTCGGATGCCGCGGTGCGTAGCCAAGTCAGTGTCAGCGACAACGCCGAACTGGTTGAAAACAGCGTGCGCTACAACGAGCACACCAAAGGCTGGCGCCTGACCCTGCGCATGAAGATCAAGGACGCAGGCAAGCCGACCGAAATGCGCGCAGCGCTGGTGCAGGACGTTCCGCCACCTGCCCCTGAGCAGGACTCGAGCCACGTGCTCAAGGCCGACAAGGTCCTGGCCAAGCAGCACGAAAAACAGGCCAAGAAAGACGCGAAAGACAAGGAAGCCAAGCAGCCAGAAGCTGCCCCAGCCACACCGGAGCCGATCAAGACCGAACAAGTCCTGACCGAAACCTGGAGCTATCAGTTGCCTGCCGATGAGTAACTCTCAAGTCCAGCCAGAAACTCTGCAGGAGTATCTGGCGCATCTACCGATGACCGCTGAGCAGCGCGCCGAACTGGCGGGCTGCACATCCTTCACCGAGTTGCACGAACGCTTGTCGTCGTCGACCTTTGACGCGCCTGGCGATGCCGCACAGGCGTCGGTCGGCACGCGGTTGACCCTGAGCACGGCCGAAGAGCTGCAAGACGCCGAAATGCTGGCGCTCGACGCCGCTGGCCGCGTGTGCCTGAAGGCCACGCCGCCGATCCGTCGTACCCGCGTGGTCCCGGAGCCATGGCGCACCAATATCCTGGTGCGCGGTTGGCGTCGTATCACCGGGCGCAGCAACCCGCCTGCTCCGCCAAAGGATGAGCGTGTATTGCCGGCTGCGCGCTGGCGTACCGTCGGATCCATCCGCCGTTACATCCTGCTGGTGCTGATGATCGGCCAGACCCTCGTCGCCGGTTGGTACATGAAAGGCATCATGCCGTACCAAGGCTGGTCGCTGGTGGACTTCGATGAAATCCGCAACCAGACCCTGCTGCAAACCGCCACCCAGGTACTGCCATACGCCCTGCAAACCAGCATCCTGATCATGTTCGGGATCTTGTTCTGCTGGGTGTCGGCCGGTTTCTGGACTGCGCTGATGGGCTTTCTGGAGTTGCTGACTGGCCACGATAAATACCGCATCTCCGGTAAAAGTGCCGGTGACGAGCCTATTCCCAAAGACGCCCGTACCGCGTTGGTGATGCCGATCTGCAACGAAGACGTGCCTCGGGTATTTGCCGGTTTGCGCGCGACGTTTGAGTCGGTGGCCGCCACCGGTGACCTGGATCGCTTCGACTTCTTCGTGCTCAGCGACAGTAATGACGCCGACATCTGCATCGCCGAGCAGCAAGCCTGGCTCGACGTGTGCCGTGAAGCCGGTGGTTTCGGCAAGATCTTCTATCGCCGTCGCCGCCGTCGCGTAAAGCGCAAGAGTGGCAACCTCGACGACTTCTGCCGTCGTTGGGGCGGTGACTACAAGTACATGGTCGTGCTCGACGCGGACAGCGTGATGAGCGGCGAATGCCTGACCAGCCTGGTACGCCTGATGGAAGCCACGCCGGACGCGGGGATTATCCAGACTGCGCCGCGTGCGTCGGGTATGGACACGCTGTATGCGCGCATGCAGCAGTTCGCTACCCGTGTGTACGGCCCGCTGTTCACCGCCGGCTTGCACTTCTGGCAGCTGGGTGAATCCCACTACTGGGGTCACAACGCGATCATCCGCATGAAACCGTTTATCGAGCACTGCGCCCTGGCGCCGTTGCCGGGCAAAGGCGCGTTCGCCGGTTCCATTCTGTCCCACGACTTCGTTGAAGCTGCGCTGATGCGTCGTGCTGGCTGGGGCGTGTGGATTGCCTACGACCTGCCAGGCAGCTACGAAGAACTGCCACCGAACCTGCTGGATGAGCTCAAGCGTGACCGTCGCTGGTGCCACGGCAACCTGATGAACTTCCGCCTGTTCCTCGTCAAGGGCATGCACCCGGTGCACCGTGCGGTGTTCCTGACCGGCGTGATGTCCTACCTGTCGGCGCCGTTGTGGTTCCTGTTCCTGGTGCTGTCCACGGCGCTGCTGGCGGTAAACACCCTGATGGAGCCGCAGTACTTCATGGCACCACGCCAGTTGTACCCGCTGTGGCCGCAATGGCACCCGGACAAGGCGGTGGCGCTGTTCTCCACGACTATCGTGCTGCTGTTCCTGCCGAAACTGCTGAGCATCATCCTGATCTGGGCCAAGGGCGCGAAAGAGTTCGGTGGCAAGTTCAAGGTGACCTTGTCGATGCTGCTGGAGATGTTGTTCTCCATGCTGCTGGCGCCGGTGCGGATGATTTTCCACACTCGCTTCGTACTTGCCGCGTTTCTCGGCTGGGCTGCGACCTGGAACTCGCCGCAGCGTGACGACGACTCCACCCCATGGAGCGAAGCGGTCAAGCGCCACGGTCCGCAAACCCTGCTGGGCTTCCTGTGGGCGCTGCTGGTGGTGTGGTTGAACCCGAGTTTCCTGTGGTGGTTGGTACCGATCGTGGGTTCGCTGATGCTGTCGATCCCGGTGTCGGTGATCTCCAGCCGTGTCGGTTTGGGCCTCAAGTCCCGTGACGAGAGCCTGTTCCTGATCCCTGAGGAATACAATCCGCCGCAAGCGCTGTTGTCCACCGACAAGTACACCCACGAAAACCGTTGGCACGCGCTGAACGACGGCTTCGTGCGTTCGGTGGTCGACCCGCAGCAGAACGCCCTGGCCTGTGCCCTGGCAACCTCGCGTCATGCCCAGGCCGAGCCGATCGAGTACCTGCGTGCCGAGCGTGTGCGTCACGCGTTGAAAGTCGGCCCTGCCGGCCTCAACAACGCTGAACGCCTGGCCTTGCTCAGTGACCCGGTGGCCCTGGCCCGCCTGCACGAGCAGGTCTGGAGCGAAGGCCATGCCGAGTGGCTCGCCGCCTGGCGGGATTCGATCAAGGCTGACCCGCACGCGCCGTTGCTGCCGTTGCAACCGCTGTTGTCCCAGGCCCAACCGGCCTGATTCAGACGCCCCCGAGGGCTCACCTCGGGGGTGTTTTAAGCGCTGTTCCTACAGCGTCTTCCGCTTCTTCCCCTCCTGCGCCAACCCCTTGTTTTTTCGAAACAAAAGACCTCGTTTGAGGCGTATTGCCGTGCCCGTCGCTGAGTTAGCATCGCCCCCGTATTTGACTCGCCACAGGGATAATCCATGAGCAAAAGCTATTGTTCGGCGCTGTTGCTAAGTGCTGTCGCGTTGATTCACATGGGGCTGGCGCAGGCAGGCGCGATTGATGACGCCGTTCGACGCGGCGTGCTGAAAGTTGGTACCACGCCCACCTATGTGCCCTTCGAAATGACCGATAAACAGGGCCGTATCGTCGGTTTTGAAATCGACCTGCTTAACGTGATGAGCCAGGCCCTGGGGGTAGAGCTTGAAATGGTCTCGATGCCTTACACCGAGCTGGTGGCGGGGTTGCAGGCGAAGAGTTTCGACCTGATCGGCAGCGGCATGACCGTCACTCAGGAGCGCAACCTCAAGCTGAACTTCAGCGACTCGTTCATTGTGGTCGGCCAGTCCGTGTTGTTGCATCCACGCCTTGCGGGCAAGGTCGCCAGTGTCGAGGACCTGGACGACGCCAGCTACCAGATCGCCACCACCGAAGGCACTACCGGCGAGGCGGCGGCGCGACGGTTCCTTGGGGCGGCCCGAATCAGCAGTTTTTCGACACCGGAGGAAGGGGTACGCCAAGTGGTGCAGGGCAAGGCGGATGCTTTTATTCATGACGCGCCCTACAACCTGATCGCCCTGAGCCGCCCGGAAAACGCCACGCTGCTGGCACTTGAGCAGCCGTTCACGTTCGAGCCGCTGGCGTTTGGCGTGAAAAAAGGTGATGTCGACAGCCTTAACTGGATCAATCATTTCCTCAACCAGATTGCCCAGGACGGGACCTACGATCGTCTGCATGACAAGTGGTTCAACGACACTGCCTGGCTGGCAGAGATCGAGTGAAAGTCATAACTGCTTACACATCAAGTCGTTGCCTCAATCGCTCACGCACGTGTCTACGCCTGCTCTTTGCTGCCCTGTTGTGGGGCCTTTCCGACATACGCCGATAACAAATAGCCGTGAAACCTTTGTGACAGCAGGGGAGTGGGTTAGGATCGCACCCCGAAATGGTGCAGCCCTTTCGCGCGCCGACCTTATAAGAATCGTTCAGGGGACTTGATGATGAAAAAGTATCTTTCGATGCTGCTGCTTGGCGTCACCGCGCTGGTCGCGGTCAATGCGGCCCAGGCCGGCGCCATCGACGATGCGGTCAAGCGCGGTACGCTGAAAGTCGGCATGGACCCGACCTACATGCCGTTCCAGATGACCAACAAGCGTGGCGAAATCATCGGTTTCGAAGTGGACATCCTCAAGGCCATGGCCAAGTCCATGGGCGTCAAGTTCGAGCCGATCTCCACCGGCTACGACGGTATCATCCCGGCCCTGCTGACCGACAAGTTCGACATGATCGGCAGCGGCATGACGCTGACCCAGGAACGCAACCTGCGCCTGAACTTCAGCGAACCCTTCATCGTGGTCGGCCAGACCCTGCTGATCCGCAAGGAGTTGGAAGGCACCATCAAGTCCTATAAAGACCTGAATGACGAGAAATACCGCCTGACCTCAAAGCTCGGCACTACCGGTGAGATGGTGGCAAAGAAGCTGATCTCCAAGGCCAAATACCATGGCTACGACAACGAGCAGGAAGGCGTGCTGGACGTAGTCAACGGCAAGGCCGACGCCTTTGTGTATGACGCGCCGTACAACGTAGTGGCGGAGAAAAAGGTCGGTAATGGCAAGCTGGTGTACCTCGAAGAACCCTTCACCTTCGAACCCCTGGCGTTCGGCCTGAAGAAAGGCGACTACGACAGCATCAACTTCATCAACAACTTCCTGCACCAGATCCGCAACGACGGCACCTACGATCGCATCCATGACAAGTGGTTCAAGAGCTCCGAGTGGCTCAAGGACATGGAATAAGGCTTAAGACCGAGTCGCGAAGGCAGCCTCACAGGCGACACACACCCTGGAACCAGAAATGAAACAGAAAAAAGCCCAATGGCCCTGGCACCTGCTGACCGTGGTCGTGCTGGTCGGCCTGGCTGGCGCCCTGTACTACGCCACCTCGCTGATGTCCTACGAGTGGCGCTGGAACCGCGTGCCGCAATACTTCGCCTATCAGGCCGAAGTGTCCCAGCGCGCCGAGGACATCTCCACCGTCGTTGAGTTGGTGCGCAAAGGCGACGTCGCCGAAGTGACCCTGCGCAACGACGCGGGCGCCGAGCAAAAGCTGACCGTTGCCGACAACAGCCTGCAAGTCGCGCGTGGCGACGACGTTGCCGAAGGCGATGTGGTGGGCGTGACCCGCCATTGGGCATTGGGCCCGCTGATGTGGGGGTTGTGGACCACGCTGTGGCTGTCGGTGGTGTCCGGCATCCTTGGGTTGATCATCGGCCTGGCAACCGGCCTGTGCCGTTTGTCCAGCAACCCGACCCTGCGGGATCTGTCGACGATCTACGTCGAACTGGTGCGTGGTACGCCACTATTGGTGCAGATCTTCATTTTCTATTTCTTTATCGGCACGGTGCTCAACCTGTCCCGCGAATTCGCCGGGATCGCCGCGCTGTCGTTGTTCACCGGCGCGTATGTGGCGGAAATCGTCCGCGCCGGCGTGCAGTCCATTACCCGTGGCCAGAACGAAGCCGCGCGCTCCTTGGGCCTGAGCGCCAGCCAGTCGATGCGTCATGTGGTGTTGCCGCAAGCGTTCAAACGCGTGCTGCCGCCGTTGGCCGGGCAATTTATAAGCCTGGTGAAGGACACATCACTGGTCTCGGTGATTGCCATTACCGAACTGCTCAAGAGCGGCCGCGAAGTGATCACCACCTCGTTTTCGCCGTTTGAAATCCTGTTCTGCGTCGCAGGCCTGTACCTGCTGATCAACCTGCCGCTGTCGAAAATGGCCAGCCGGCTAGAGCGGAGGCTCGCGCAAAGTGATTGAAGTCCGCGATCTGGTAAAAGTCTTCGACACCCGTGGCCATGTGGTCCGCGCGGTCGACAACGTGACCACCCAGGTGGCCAAGGGCGAAGTGCTGGTGGTGATCGGCCCGTCCGGCTCCGGCAAGTCCACCTTCCTGCGTTGCCTCAACGGCCTGGAAGAATTCGACTCGGGCTCGGTGAGCATCGACGGCCTGCAACTGGCTGACCCGAAGACCGATGTGAACGCCTATCGCCGCGAAGTCGGCATGGTGTTCCAGCACTTCAACCTGTTCCCGCATATGACCGTGCTGGAAAACCTGTGCCTGGCGCAGAAGGTCGTACGCAAGCGCAGCAAGAAGGAGAGTGAGGCCAAGGCCCTGGCCTTGCTGGAAAAGGTCGGGATTGCGCAGAAGGCCAACGAGTTTCCATCACGCTTGTCCGGCGGCCAGCAGCAGCGGGTCGCGATTGCCCGGGCCTTGGCGATGGATCCCAAGGTCATGCTGTTCGACGAGCCCACCTCGGCGCTGGACCCGGAGATGGTCGGCGAAGTGCTGGATGTGATGAAGACCTTGGCCCTGGAAGGCATGACCATGGTCTGCGTCACCCACGAAATGGGCTTTGCCCGTGAAGTGGCAGACCGGGTGCTGTTCTTCGATCACGGCAAATTGCTGGAAGATGCGGCCCCGGCCGAGTTCTTCGATGCGCCGAAAGACCCACGGGCCCAGGCGTTTCTGCGTCAAGTTCTGTAGGACTTGGTCAGGGCGGTCAGACCTTGAACTGCCCCACGCACTGCTGCAAATCCGTTCCCAGTCGCGCCAGTTCGATGCTCGCTGCTGCCGTCTGTTCGCTGGCGGCGGCGGTTTGCTCCGAGGCATCGCGAACTTTCAATACACTGCGATTGATTTCTTCGGCGACCGCGCTTTGCTCTTCGGCGGCTGCCGCAATCTGTGGGTTCATTTCCTGGATGACCAGGACTGTACGGGCGATTTCGCTCAGGGCGTCCCCGGCATTGCGTGCCAGGCCGACGCTGTTGTCGGTCAGCGTGCGGCTGTAGTCCAGGATATCGGCGACTTGCTGCGTGCCACTGTGCAAGCCACCAATCAACTCTTCGATTTCCTCGGCGGACTGCTGGGTCCTTTGAGCGAGGCTGCGTACCTCATCGGCGACTACCGCAAACCCTTGGCCAGCCTCGCCGGCCCGTGCGGCTTCTATCGCGGCGTTGAGCGCCAGCAGATTGGTCTGCTGCGACACGGACTTGATCACATCCAGCACGCTGCCGATCTTCTGGCTCTCCCGTTGCAACGCCAGCATGGCCTGGCTTGAGCGTGCCATCTCATGGGCGAGGTGCTCAATTTGCGCCACGACATCCGTCACGACCTGATCGCCCAGGTCAGTCTGGTGATTGGCCTGGCCGGCGGCAATCGAAGCCTGCTCGGCATGGCGCGCAACTTCCTGGGCGGTGGCCAGCATCTGATTCATGGCGGCTGCCACCTGCTCGGTTTCCTCTCGCTGATTACTCACCCCCGCACGGGTTTGTTCGGTGATGGTGGAAAGCTCCTCGGCAGCGCTGGCGATTTGCTGCGCGTTATCGCTGATATTGCCAATCAGCCCGCGCAGGTTCAGCGTCATCTGAGTCATGCTGTGTTGCAGCTGGCCCAACTCATCCTTGCGACGGGTCTGCACTTCGTGGCTCAGATCGCCTTCGGCAATGCGATTGGCCACTGACAGGGCTTTGCGCAGCGGTGTCACTATTTGTCCGGCAATCACCCAGGCGGACAGGACGCCCAAAAGCAATGCGGCAGCGGTCACGCCGAGGGTTTGGGTGCGGGCTTGCTCGGCTTCGTGGTCGCGTCGCTGGGTCTGATCCTGGCTCAACAAATCACTCTGCCCGAGTAACTGATCCAACTGCTGCTCCAACTGGTTTTGCGATTTTTCGGTCGTAAGCTGGGCTTCCTTGAGGCGTGTCAGGCGGGTGCGGATCTCGAGTACGGCATTTTTCAGTGCGGTGCTATCGACCGGCAGCTTCGCGACGGTCGCCTGGGCGAGTTCGAGGTTGCGCTCTGCGTCGTTCACGGCCTGGGCATAAGCATCCAGGGAACTGGCAGCCCAGGCGGGGCTTTGGGCTCGATCTTCCGCCTGCTCTATGGCCTGGCGCAGGTTTTCGACGGCGTCGAGGGCTTTTTCATCTTCTTGATCAGGCAAGTCACTGGCCAGTTGCGCCAGCACGTCGCCGGTCCGCGTGGAGCTTTGTTTCAATTCTTCGCGGGTGTTTTCGCGTGTTTTAACCAGCGAAGGCACGTCCTTGAGTGTGGTGTTGAACGTTGCGCCAATACGCGCCATCTCTTGCAGATACTCAATGGGTTTTGGCGCTATCAGTCGGTTGGAAAGCGCCTTAAGGTGTCCATCGATTTTCTCCATGCTCGCGCTCAACCTATTGAGGCTATTGGCATCGTCAAGGGTGCGGTAGAGGATTCTGTCAGCGCGCAATTCCTCACCTGCCACCGCCAGTTGCGCGAGCACGGTCAGCGTTTGCGAACGGTAGAGGGAGGCCGCCAGGGCTTGCCAGCCTGTTACGGCAATGATGAGGCTCAGGGCCAGTACCAGGGAAAAGCCCAAGGCCAGTTTGAGGGTGACACTGGCGTCACCCAACAGGTGAGTCATTCGACGAAGCATGATCAACCTCCGACAAGTGAGTAGCGGGCGTTATCGTCGTGTCGGGCACCGCAGGTGCGCGCACACATTGACGTGACTTGAACGCTAGCTCTCTTGGCGGTCGGGTGAGCCTGATAAACGTGTAGGAAATTTCACAGACTGAAGGCGGCGACCCTGGGCAGGTCGCCACGCGGTGAGGTGCGTCAGACCCTGAAGCGGCCGACCAGTGCTTGCAAATGGGTGCCCAGGCGCGCCAGTTCGGTACTCGACGCTGCGGTCTCTTCACTGGCCGCAGCCGTCTGCTCCGACACATCGCGCACATTCAGCACGCTGCGGTTGATCTCCTCGGCCACCGCGCTTTGTTGTTCGGCAGCGGTGGCGATCTGCGAATTCATCGCCTGGATGGTCGAGACTGTCCGAGTGATGCTCGCCAGGGCACTGCCGGCACGGCGGGTCAGTTCGACGCTGCTGTCGGTCAGGCCGCGGCTGTTGTCCATGATGGTCGCCACTTGCTGAGTGCCGCTTTGCAGGCCGACGATCAGTTCTTCGATCTCTTCGGTGGACTTCTGGGTGCGCTGGGCCAGGCTGCGCACCTCGTCCGCTACCACAGCGAAGCCACGACCGGCTTCCCCGGCACGCGCGGCTTCAATCGCAGCGTTGAGGGCCAGCAGGTTGGTTTGCTGGGCCACGGACTTGATCACGTCGAGCACGCTGCCGATCTTGTCGCTTTCGCGCTTCAGGTCGCCCATGGCAACCGTGGAGTTGCCCACTTCGGTGGCCAGGCGCTCGATCTGGGCGATGGCTTCGCCGACCACCTTGTCGCCTTCACGGGCCTGCTGGTCAGCCGCTACGGCCGCTTCGGAGGCTTCCTCGGCGTTTCGCGCGACTTCTTGCACGGTAGCGGCCATTTCATTCATGGCGGTGGCCACCTGGTCCGTTTCGACCTTCTGGCTGTTGACCCCGGCGCTGGTCTGTTCGGTCACGGCCGACAGTTGCTCGGCGGCGCTGGCGATCTGGGTGACGCCGTCGCTGATGCCGCCGATCAGTTCGCGCAAACCGACGGTCATGCTTTGCATGGCACGTTGCAGCTGGCCCAGCTCATCCTGGCGCATGGAGGTGAGGTTGTGGCTCAGGTCGCCCGATGCCACGCGCTGGGCAACCTGGAGGGTCTGGTTCAGCGGAATCACGATCTGGCGCGTGATCGCCCAGGCGGCCACCAGACCAAAGATCAGCGCCAGTACGGTAGCCAGCAGCAAGAGTTGTTTGGCGTGCGCGGCGTCGGCGTCGCGCACCACGGTTTGCGAGAGGGTGAGTTTGTCGCTGTGGCCCAACAGCGTGTCACCCTGGGCACTCATGATCTTCAACGCAGCGGCGGCGGCGGTCTGAGAGTCACGGTACTGGCTGACCGCCGCGCGGTAGGCTTGCAGCGAGGTGCTGGCCTCCTCCAGGTTGGCCTGGTACTGCGCGGGCAGTTGGCCCTGCAGTTCGGTGATCTTTTTCACCGCGTTATCAATGGCGTCGAGGGCCGGTTGTTCAGCTTCGACCTTGGCGCTGTAGGTGTAGCCGCGCACCTGGAAGCGCGCCTGCTGGATCAGTTTGCTCAGGTCGACCACGCTGTTGAACTGCGTGACGCTGTCGCCTTGCAGCAGGCTTTTTTCGACCTCGCTGACCTTCGCTACGGCGTTGTCGGCGGTATCGCCCAGTTTACTGCGGGCACCTTCACGCTTGAGCCCGGCCTGAACCATGGTGGCAAAGGCCTTTTTATACTGGCTCAGGGCGTCCTGTTGCTGTTCGACAAGGGCCTTGTCGTCGGGTTGTTCGATCAGGTCTGCGGCGGTTTTCAGACCACTGTCCAGCTTGGCGATCAGGTTGTTGACCGCGTCGGTGCCTTGTTCGCCGCGCCGCATTTCGAAGTCCAGGCGCGCCAGGCGCAAGTCCTTGGTCAGCCCGTTGAGGCTGGAGATATGGCCCAGCTTGTCACCGCGACTGGTGACATCGCCCAGGCCGGTCCAGCCAGTGAACATGATCAATAATGTCAGCAGTAACACCAGGCCGAAGCCCACGCCGAGTTTGGTCTTGACGCTGATATTCCCCAGCTTTTCGGCTAACCAACGATGCATGCTGCGAACTCCCCTGGAACAAGGCTTGGACTTATTCAAAGGGTATCGGCGGTGACAGACTTTTCTGTAGGAGGGCGGCGAGTGAGATTTAGAAGAGACGGGCGAGCAGGGCGGTGACGGCGGTTTCGACGCGCAGGATGCGCGCGCCCAACTGCACGGGCTGCAAGCCAGCTTGGGTGAGCAGGTCCACTTCGTAGGGAATCCAGCCACCTTCCGGGCCGATCGCCAGGGTCACCGGCTCGTCCAGTCCGCGTGGGCAGGCCGGGTAATCACCGGGATGGCCAATCAGCCCCAGGCTGCCTGCGGCCATGGCCGGCAGGCGGTCTTCGACGAAGGGCTTGAAGCGTTTTTCGATGATGATCTCGGGCAATACCGTGTCCCGCGCCTGTTCAAGGCCGAGGATCAATTGCTCGCGAATCGCCTCAGGTTCCAGGAATGGGGTTTGCCAGAAGCTCTTTTCGACCCGGTAGCTGTTGACCAGCACCACCTTGGGCACGCCCATCGCCGCCACGGTTTGCAATACCCGACGCAGCATCTTTGGGCGGGGAAGGGCCAGCAGCAGGGTCAGCGGCAGCTTGGCCGGTGGTGGTTGGTCGACGCTCACTTGCAGCTCGGCTTCGGTGGCTTCCAGGCGCAGCAGTTGCGCATTGCCCATCAGCCCGCCGATGCGGCCGACGCGCAGGCTGTCGCCGACGACGGCGCGATGGACTTCCTGCATGTGCACCAGACGCCGATCACGCAGTACCACGCGGTCGGCCGCGATGAAGTCGGCCTCTTCCAGTAGCAGCAGGTTCACGGCTGGGTCGCTGGCGGCTGGTCGTCGTCGGGCTGATCATCCGGGTGTTCGCCGCGCTT
>Ga0302347_1003940_pt1 | contig 12399 bp, 9 predicted proteins | sample PhyWR1_FD_202178 | JGI IMG/M metagenome (GOLD analysis project Ga0302347, IMG submission 202178) | Leaf surface microbial communities from wheat plants in UC Gill Tract Community Farm, Albany, California, United States - DLSL W.R1 (v2)... | ecosystem: Host-associated > Plants > Phyllosphere >...
CGCCGGCATCGGCCGTGCGATAGAACGCGATGTGACGCAAGAAATACGCGAGCGCAAACGGGTGTTCAGCCATGGCACTGCCGACACCACCCGCGGCGATGCGCAAATCCAGCAGGTTGTGGGACAGATATCCGCCCAGGTATACGCAGCCGAAGCCGCGACCCTGCGCTGCGCCGGGCCGCTGCAGCGGGCTTATGTCGCGCGGTTTGGCCACGATCAGGAACTCGAGCGCCAGGCCAATATCGACGCCGAGATTGAAACTGCAAAAGCCCAGGTGGTGGTCTCGGAGCTGATTCTGCGAGCGGCCACTGACCTGTTCAACGCCCTGGGCGCTTCGGGTGTCAGCGTCAGCAAGTCACTGGACCGTCACTGGCGCAACGCCCGCACCGCGGCCTCGCACAACCCCTGGATTTACAAGGCGCGGATTGTCGGCGACTGGACAATCAACGGTACCGAGCCGCTGTATGTGTGGCAGATCGGTAATAGCCTGAAGGCAGGATAAGCCCCCTCCTCCGACTGCAGGAGCCAGCTCGCTCCTGCAGGGCTGTTCCTCAGTCTGCGCCAGGTTTCATCTCGTACCTTGTGTCCGGTGCCAACCAAGGCGCCATACCCCACAGGTGATCACGATCCTGTCCACCACCGCGCAGGGAAGCCTCTCGGCTGGCCGCGGCAGACATGTCAGCCGCTGCCCGTGAACCTCTGCTGGCGTTGTCCCGGGGCACTGAAAGCTGGCGTATGCTCACCCCACCTCAATTCATCACACAGGCTGACCCTATGGGCTCGTCTTTCTTTTCATCCTGGACCTTCTGGGCATTGCTCTCGGCGGTGTTCGCCGCCATGACCGCCATTTTTGGAAAAATCGGCATCACCGGGATCAATTCCGACTTCGCCACGTTTATCCGCACCATCGTGGTCCTGGTGAGCCTGGGCTTGATCGTCTATGCCACCGGCCAGTATCAGTCACTGGGCTCAATCTCGACCCGCAGCTATGTGTTTTTGGTGTTGTCCGGCCTGGCCACAGGCGCCTCCTGGCTTTGCTATTACCGTGCCCTGCAACTGGGCCAGGCGTCCCTGGTCGCGCCCGTGGACAAACTCAGTGTGGTGATTGTGGCGGTACTGGGCGTGACCCTGCTGGGCGAAAAGCTCGACCTGCGGCAATGGGCGGGTATCAGCCTGATCACCACCGGCGTGGTATTGCTGGCGTGGCGCCGGTAGCACCCCGAACCGGGCTTGACGGTCTAAACTGATACAAATTATGTAAGAGGCATCTGCGGAACTTGTAGTCCCTGGCCCAGACTGCGATAAGGTTCCGCGCAAATCAGGGCTTGCCCGGCATTCCTGCAGGATCGATCACTGCCTTTGGCGGCATCAGCAAGGTTTATGGCGCTCTACGGTCAATCAACAGCAATCAGGAATCAACACTATGTACAGGGTTATCGCATGAAGTGGCTCAAGAGCATCATTCTGGGCCTGGCCCTGCTCGCCGTGGGCGCAGTGGCGCTGGGACTGTTCTACTTTCTACCGCAACACGACGTGGTGATGGTCACCGGGGTTGAAGTCAAGCGGGTCGATCACAATGGCGTCATCAACGCTGAGAACCCGGCTGACGGTCCGACCCGGGATGTGTATTTCATCAATACCGAAAACCCTGATACCAAGAATGTCATGGTCTATCGCAACGAGGACACCGGCTGGTCGTTCCCCTGGTATTTCAAGTTCGACTCTGCGGACATCCAGGCCAAAGCCCAGGGTTACTCCCGTGATGCCGAGCAGCTGGCGCTTATTCGCTATTACGGATGGAGGATCAAGATCCTCTCGGTGTTCCCGAATATCACGGCCATTGAGTCCACCACCAGCCGCACTGAACCCTTCCCCTGGTTCAATACGATATTTCTGGGCGGTTTGACCCTGGTGGTGATTTTTATCGCGGTCTCGCTACGACGTCGCTTCAAGCGCCGTAATCAGGTGCCGGCGCACTGATCCTGCCCGTTCGCCCGCTGCAACTGACAAGTTTCAGGCCCCCTGTGGCGGGGGGCCTGAAAACAGCCAACGGGCCAGCTGATAACAGGCCGTAAACCAACGCCATAGTTAGTTCGGTAACAGCCGCAGGATTATTGATCCGGCATAGCGATCCGCGACTCGCAACATAGAAACATTTTGTTTGACTTAAGTTGCCTCAGAACTACGCTGACTCCTCTACTATCCCGCGCTTCAATTTAACTGGCAGGCCAGTGACGGCTGCCGGTACTTCGAATCAATCAGGGCTGAGGCCACTCAGTCCGCTCTGCAAGCTGGCAAGGGACAGTCTGCTTCTGAACTAATAATAGGAATGCCTCGATGTTTCAGCTTGATTTTTATGGAACGCTGGTGGCTGCCTCTTTGGTGCTGTTGCTGGGACGCGGGCTTGTTTCCCGCGTCGGATTTTTGCGTACCTACAATATTCCTGAACCCGTTGCCGGGGGCCTGGTCGTTGCCTTGCTGCTCCTGACTTTGCGCCTGTTCGACGTTGAAGTGCGGTTTGATACTTCACTGCAGATGCCTTTGATGTTGGCGTTCTTCGCCACGATCGGCCTGAATGCGGACTTCGCCAGTCTTAAAAAAGGCGGACGCGTGGTAAGCGTGTTCCTGCTGGTGGTGACCGGACTTTTAGTGGTCCAGAACGCCATGGGCATCGGTCTGGCCACGGCTTTGGGGCTCGACCCCCTGATGGGCCTGCTGACCGGCTCCGTAACCTTGTCCGGCGGCCACGGTACAGGGGCGGCATGGGGCGCGACATTCACCGAGCAATACGGCCTGGCCTCCGCTTCGGAACTGGCAATGGCCTCTGCAACCTTTGGCCTGGTGCTGGGTGGCCTGATCGGCGGACCCGTCGCCCGTCTGCTGATCAAACGGGTCAAGACCCCCGGCCTTACCCACGAAGAAGTGCAACTGCCAAAAGGCTTCGAGCAACCCAACGAAGAGCGTTCGATCACGCCGTTTTCCTTTATCGAAACCCTGGCGCTGATCTCCGTCAGCCTGCTGGGCGGCAACCTCCTCAACGGCCTGCTGCAGGGCACGGCTTTCGAGCTGCCGACCTTCGTCTGCGTCCTGTTTGTGGGCGTGATCTTGCGCAACGGCCTTTCTGCACTGGGCCTGTATCAAGTGTTCGAGCGTGAAGTCTCGGTCCTGGGCAACGTCAGCCTGTCGCTGTTCCTGGCCATCGCCTTGATGTCGCTCAAACTTTGGGATCTGGCAGCCCTGGCATTGCCTATTTTCATCCTGCTGGTGGCACAGACCCTGGTCATGGCCCTGTACGCTATTTTCGTGACCTTCAGGGTCATGGGCAGCAACTACGATGCTGCAGTTCTGGCGGCAGGCCACTGTGGCTTCGGCCTGGGTGCCACACCGACGGCCATCGCCAACATGCAGGCGGTGACACAGCGCTACGGTCCTTCGCAGATAGCCTTTCTGGTGGTGCCAATGGTGGGGGCGTTCTTCATCGACATCATTAACGTCATCGTGATCAAGCTGTACCTGTTGCTGCCGTTCCTCGGCGCCGGCTCCTGATCCACCGCTACCGGGCCTGCTCTGTCAGTGCCCGGACTGCCCGGCCATAAAGGCACCCGGGGCAGCGCAACAACAAATAAACCTTTTTGCGATCGACAGTTGTTGCGGTCGATCGCAACTTTCAGTCTTCAATACCCTGCCCTTTACATCAACTTGTCGCCCTCACTGAAAGTTGCGCGGGTGTTTTATTAAATACAATAATCCTTCGACAAAACCATCCCCATAAACAGGTGAAACTCTCAACTTCGAGAGATTGCACCGCCCTTTATAATTAATATCCCGCCGCCTTATATAAGCATCACACTTTAGATTGTTCCCGTCTCATCCCCTGCTACAGGGCAATCCTGTAACGCGGGTGTTTTCTTGCAGGTCATACCCTGACATCAGCCCATTCGAAACCGAGCGCGGACTGAGTGCCTGTAACAGTGCAGCGATCACTGGCGCGCGTCGCGTGACCGGCAGGACCTCGCGGTCATGGCGGCGAGCCCGTCCGGATCCGCCACCGCCCCCTTGCTGAGCGCGCTCCTTGAGACCTGCGGGCGACATCAGCAACCGACTGAATAATATGAGTATTAAATTGGAATTTTAAAAAAACGCTGCATCCGACGCGCAACACATGGACAGCAGGCCACCTGGAGCCAATGATGCAGGCAACTGTTCCCGTGAACAGGCCTCCAATAAAAACAACCAGGGGACCTTGATCGCCGATGAATATTCTCTACGACGAACGCGTTGACGGTTATCTGCCCGCCGTCGATAAAGATTCGCTGCTACAGGCTCTGCAGCAACGCTTGCCCGATCTGGATCTCCTGCACCAGGAAGAAGATCTCAAGCCCTACGAGTGCGACGGTCTGTCGGCCTACCGCACCACGCCGATGCTGGTGGCACTGCCGCGTACCGTCGAGCAGGTACAGGGCCTGCTCGAACTCTGCCATCAGCGCCGGGTGCCGGTGGTCGCACGGGGCGCCGGCACCGGGCTTTCCGGTGGTGCATTACCGCTGGAAAAAGGCGTGTTGCTGGTGATGGCGCGCTTCAACCGCATTCTGCACATTGATCCCGCCGCCCGCAGTGCCCGGGTTCAGCCCGGGGTGCGCAACCTGGCAATCTCCCAGGCGGCCGCCGCTACAGGTTTGTATTACGCGCCGGACCCGTCTTCCCAGATCGCCTGCTCCATCGGCGGCAACGTGGCCGAAAACGCCGGTGGCGTGCATTGCCTGAAGTACGGACTGACCGTACACAACCTGCTCAGGGTCGAGATTCTCACCGTCGAAGGGGAACACCTGAGCCTGGGTTCTGACGCCCTCGACGCCCCCGGTTTCGACTTGCTGGCGCTATTCACCGGCTCCGAAGGCATGCTCGGGATCATCACTGAGGTCACGGTCAAACTGCTGCCCAGGCCGCAAGTTGCCAAGGTACTGCTGGCAGCTTTCGACTGCGTGGAAAAAGCCGGGCTTGCAGTGGCCCGGATCATTGCCGAGGGCATCATTCCCGCGGGCCTGGAGATGATGGACAACCTGGCGATCCGGGCCGCTGAAGATTTCATTCATGCCGGGTATCCGGTAGACGCCCAGGCCATTCTGCTGTGCGAGCTGGACGGCGTCGAAGCCGATGTACATGACGATTGCGAGCGGGTGCGCAGGGTTCTGCTACTGGCCGGTGCCACCGAGGTGCGTCTGGCCCGCGACGAAGCCGAGCGGGTGCGCTTCTGGGCCGGACGCAAAAATGCGTTTCCGGCAGTGGGCCGGTTATCCCCGGACTACTACTGCATGGACGGCACCATTCCCCGCCGCGCACTGCCCGCCGTGCTCAAGGAGATCGCCACCCTGGCCGGGGAGTACGGGCTGCGGGTCGCCAACGTGTTTCACGCCGGCGACGGCAATATGCACCCGCTGATCCTGTTCGATGCCAATCAGCCCGGCGAGCTGGACCGGGCCGAGGCCCTGGGGGGCAAAATCCTTGAACTGTGCGTCAAGGTCGGCGGCAGCATCACCGGCGAGCACGGGGTCGGCCGTGAAAAAATCAACCAGATGTGTGCCCAGTTCAACAGCGATGAGCTAACCCTGTTCCACGGGGTCAAGGCCGCATTCGACCCGCGGGGCCTGCTCAATCCCGGAAAAAATATCCCGACCCTGCAGCGCTGCGCCGAGTTCGGGGCCATGCATGTGCACATGGGCCAGTTGCCCTTCCCTGAACTGGAGCGTTTTTGATGGATGCCGAACACAGTGTCGATGACAGCCAGGTGTTGCTGGAGCAGGTCAACCGGGCGCTGGCCAATGCCACGCCATTGCTGATCCAGGGCTCCAACAGCAAGGCGTTTCTCGGGCGTGCGGTGGCCGGTGAAGTCCTCGATACCCGCAGCCATCGCGGCATTGTCAGTTACGACCCCACCGAGCTGGTGATCACCGTCCGCGCCGGCACCCCTCTGGCTGAGTTGTCCGCAACCCTGGCCGCAGCCGGGCAGATGCTGCCCTGTGAACCGCCGTCCTTCGGCCCGGGAGCCACAGTCGGAGGCATGGTCGCTACCGGCCTGTCGGGCCCGCGTCGGCCCTGGTCCGGCTCGGTGCGCGACTTCGTCCTCGGCACCCGGGTGATCACCGGTCTGGGCAAACACCTGCGCTTCGGCGGCGAGGTGATGAAGAACGTTGCCGGTTACGATCTGTCGCGCTTGCTGACGGGCAGTTACGGCTGCCTTGGGCTGATCACCGAAGTGTCGTTGAAAGTGCTGCCAAAACCCCGACGCTGCTTCAGTGTTTCGCTGGAGATGGATCGCGCCCGGGCACTGGAAAATCTTGCCCGATGGGGCCAGCAGCCCCTGCCTGTCAGCGCCGCCTGCCATGACGGGCAGCGCCTGCACCTGCGTCTGGAAGGTGGCGAAGGATCGGTGGCGGCTGCCCATGAACGCCTCGGCGGCGAAGCGCTGGACCCCGGTTTCTGGAACGACCTGAATGAACAGCAGTTGGCCTTTTTCGACGTTGGCCCGCCGCTGTGGCGCTTGTCAGTGCCCAACAACAGCGGCGCCCTTGATTTGCCCGGCGCACAACTGGTCGATTGGGCCGGCGCCCAGCTGTGGCTGAAGTCCGACGCCGATGCCGGGGTCATTCGCGCTATTGCCCAAAAGGCCGGCGGCCATGCCACCTGTTACAGCCACGGTCTGATCGACAGCCCCTTTCAACCATTGCCCGCCGCGTTGCTGCGCTATCACCGCCAGCTCAAGGCGCAACTGGACCCGCAAGGGATCTTCAACCCGGGCCGAATGTACGCGGAGTTTTGAACCATGCAGACCCTCCTCAGCGAGCAGGCCGCACTGCTGCCACGGGCAGCAGAGGCCGAAAGCATTCTGCGCAGCTGCGTGCATTGCGGCTTCTGCAACGCCACCTGCCCCACCTATCAATTGCTCGGTGATGAGCTGGATGGCCCGCGCGGGCGCATCTACCTGATCAAGCAAGTGCTGGAAGGCCATGCGCCCACGGCCAGGACCCAGCTGCACCTGGATCGCTGTCTGTCGTGCCGCAACTGCGAAACCACCTGCCCGTCCGGAGTGGATTACCACAACCTGCTGGATATCGGCCGCGCGGTGGTCGACGCGGCCGTACCGCGCCCCCTGGGCCAGCGTCTGCTGCGCAAAAGTCTGCTGGGGATGGTGCCAAACCCCGGGCTGTTCAAAGCGGTGATCAATACCGGCGAAGTCTTTCGGGCCCTGTTACCCGAGGTGCTCCAGGCCAAGCTGCCGCGCAGCGTGCGCCCGGCCGGGTTGCGCCCCGCGACCCGGCACCGGCGTCAGGTGCTGATGCTCGAAGGCTGCGTGCAGCCGAGCCTGGCCCCCAATACCAACGCCGCTGCGGCCCGGGTACTGGACCGCCTGCACATCAGCGTTACGCCGATCAGCCAGGCCGGATGCTGCGGTGCCGTGGACTATCACTTGAATGCCCAAGAGGCGGGACTCAATCGTGCCCGACGCAATATCGACGCATGGTGGCCGGGTATCGAAAACGGTGCCGAAGCCATAGTCCAGACGGCCAGCGGCTGCGGCGCCTTCATCAAGGATTACGGGCATTTGCTGCGCCACGATCCGGCCTATGCCGCCAGGGCCGCACAGGTCAGCGCCCTGGCCAGGGATCTGGTGGAGGTGCTGCGTGACGAGCCCCTGGAGCAACTCGGGGTCAAGGCTACAACCTCCATCGCCGTCCATTGCCCCTGCACCTTGCAGCACGGACAAAAACTCGGCGGCGCGGTCGAACAGCTACTGACCGGCCTGGGTTTCAACCTTACGCCGGTCCCGGACAGCCATATGTGTTGCGGCTCGGCGGGTACCTATTCGCTGACCCAGCCCGAACTGTCGCGCCAGCTGCGTGACAACCGGCTCAACGCCCTGGAAAGCGGCCAGCCGCAGCTCATCGTCAGCGCCAACATCGGCTGCCAGAGCCACCTCGACGGCGCCGGCCGTACCCCTGTCCGGCACTGGATCGAACTGCTGGATGACGCCCCGGGTTGAGCCGCTCGGGCCCGGCATCAAGCCAGGGCCATTGCCTGCATCCGGCGCTTCAAGGTGTCGGAGGGCAACTCGGCGAACTGCCGGCGATACTGTTCGGCAAATCGCCCCAGGTGGACAAAACCATAATCCAGGGCCAGCTCGGTGACGCTGCGCACGTTGCAGCTGGGATCGGCCAGGCACGCCTGGATCCGTAGCAGTTTCTGCTCACGGATAAAACGTTGCGGCGTGGTGCACATGTGCTTCTCGAACAGGGCGTACAACGAGCGCACGCTCAGTTGCGCCTGATCGGCCAGGCTCTGGACACTGATGTCTTGCTGCAGGTTGCAAGTGATGTAATTCACCAGTCGCTCGAAGGTGCTGCTGGAACAGGCCAGGTGTTCGCGCCGCACGTTATTGCGCATCAGGGTCAACATCTTGCTGGCAACTATATGGGCGTAATGCTCCTGAACCCGGGCCAGCGCAGCACCGTCCTCGGCTTCGGTGCAGATGGTGGCCAGCAAAGGGACAAAGGCTTGCAGTTGATCCAGTGCATAGCGCTGTTGCAGAAAACGGATGCCTTCGCCCGGGTAAAGCCAGCGCTGCTCCTGGCAGATCTGCTCCAGTAGCCTGCTCGGCACTTTCAGGATGAATTTTTCGCAGTCATGGGAATACGTCAGGTCTACCGGATCATCGGGGTTGATCAGCAACAGCTCCCCCGGCACCAGATGGTGTACCCCGTTAGGGCCACGCCACAGGCAGTCACCGCGCAGCAGAACTTGCAGATGGAAGATGTCCTCCAGCGCATCGGATACCACACGCACGCTGGAGCCATAGCTGATCCGGCACAGGTCCAGGCTGGCAAACTTGCGGTGATTCAAGTGCGCCTGGGCAGTGGCTTTGCGCGGCAGGTGAATACAATGGCTGCCGACATGCTGATTCACATAGCCGGATACCGCATGGGGGTCGGCGTTCTTGAACACCTCACTGCGTTCGCTTAGCAGGGGCATATTCATGGCGGTCACTCTTATATTATTTTTATCAATCAGGCGCAGTACAAATGTGACAATTACAAGCAGGCCTCGGGATTCTCGACCAGGATCCGTCTTAATACCAATACAAATAAGGTTCGGCACGATACCTCAAAGGTATTCGAACAGCCTGCCGGGCTGTACAAGCACCCAGGCTAACCCTCGGTGGATGTTGCGCACACACTGACCGGCCGCCGTTTGAGCATCACCACATGCACCGTCAACCCCAGCAGCAAGCCCCAGAAAGGGGCTGACAAACCCAGAAAAGAAACCCCCGATGCGGTCACCAGAAAGGTGAACAGGCCGGCATCACGGTCCTTGGCATCTGACACGCTGCGTACCAGAGCATCATTGATCGCGCCATACAACGCCAGGCCGGCCAGGCCCGCGATCAACGCCTGGGGAAAGGCTGCAAATACCGACACTACTGTTGCCCCTGCCATGCCCAGTAACAGGTACAACAAACTGCCCGACAGCGCTGCGACGTAGCGCTTGCGGGGATTCTCATGGGCTTCGCGTCCGGTGCACAGGCTGGCAGTCACTGCGGCAAGGTTGAGCCCGTGACAGCCGAAAGGGGCCAGTAATGCACCGACCAGGGCACTGGCAGTGATCAACGGGCTTGCCGGCGTGGTATAGCCGGCGCCGCGCAGGACGGCTATACCGGGCATGAACTGCCCGGTCAGGGCCACCAGCAGCATGGGTAACGCCAGACTCAAAGTGGCAGACAGGCTGAACTCGGGCACTATCCATTGCGGCGTCGCCCACGCAAACACCAGGGCCTCGCCCCGAAACTCGCCACTGATCAGGGCAATGCCCGCCCCCACCACCAGCACAGCCGCCACTGCATAGCGGGGCCACAGCTTGCGAAAACCGATATAGGTCAGAAACATCGCGCCGATCAACAGCGGCGCCTCAGGTGCCGAGCGAAAGGTTTGAATACCGAAGCTGAACAGAATGCCGGCCTGCATCCCGGCAGCAATCGACCCCGGCAGATGGGCCAGCAATTTATCGAACACAGCGCTGTAACCTATTACCCACAGCAACAGGTTCGCCACCAGGTAGGCACCCACGGCCTGATTCAGGCCGATCTGGGGCAACGCCGTCACCAGCAGCGCCGAGCCTGGAATCGACCAGGCCACCACCACCGGAACTTTGTACTTGAGGGACAGGAAAGCGCCGAGCACTGCCGAGCCGATGGAAATCGCCCAGACCCACGACGACAACTCAACGGCTGACAGATGCGCCTGCTCAGCAGCATGGAAAATGATAACCAGCGGGCCCGCGTAGGAAATCAATGTTGCGATAAACCCGGCAATCACTGCCGACAATGACAGGTCGCGAAACAGAGTTGGCATAGGTACCTCATGGTCGCCGGGATTTGAGTGCCGGCGCACCCTCACCCGGCCCGGGATAAGCATTCGGCGTGGTCTCAGCTGCCCTGCAACACCCGCGGACGCTGGCTGCGCTGCTCGCCGCACGGACTGGCGGCCGGCTGCAACTGGAAGTCGAACTCAAGCTCTGCATGACGGCCATCCACTCCCCGGTTGCGGGCAGCTGCCTGGTCGTCGACAAACACCACCTGGCCGACCAGGCCGTCGCGGGTGGCGAAAGCAAAGTCATCCCACAGGTACTTGTCCCCTGACAGATTGATCTGGGTGGTCAGGTGCCGGTAGCCCGCAGCCGAGATGAAGTAGTGGATATGCGCCGGGCGCTGGCCGTGGCGTCCGAGCAGGTCCAGACACTCCTGGGTCGGGCCGGCCGGGTTGCAGCCGTAGCCGGACGGCACAATGGAGCGCGCGCGATAGCGGCCCTGGGCATCGGTGACGATGCGTCGGCGCAGGTTGTACTCCGACTGGCTGGAGTCGAAGTACGAATAGGTACCCCGGGTGTTGGCATGCCAGAGATCGACAATCGCCCCCGGGAGCGGATTACCGTCGGTATCGCGCACCACACCCTCGAGAAACAGTACCGTCGCCACCCCATCTTCGCTGCCATCGTCGAGCCTCGCCTCGCCCTGACTGATCGGCGCCCCGGCCACGTACAGCGGTCCTTCGATGGTGCGCGGGGTTCCGCCGACGTATCCGGCACTGGCGTCTTTGGCGTCTTGCAATAGATCGAGAAAATGCTCGACACCAAGACCGGCGACCAGCAGCCCGGCCTCGCTACGGGCACCCAGGCGATTGAGATAATCCACCGCCGCCCAGAACTCGTCATCCGTCACTTCCAGGTCTTCGACGATCCGCGCCACCTCGTTCACCAGGCGCAGCAGCAACTGTTTGGCCCGCGGACTGCCCTGGTCGTTGCCCGTACCGCTGACCTCCTTGAAAAAGGCCTGGAGCTCGGGGGTCTGGGAAATTTTCACGGTCATTCTGACTACCTCTTTTATTGATTTATATTGCCCGGGCCGGCAACGCAGGGGCACACGTGCGCCGTCTGGCGCTGACAGCAAAGACCGCCATGGCCAGCGCAGCCACCACGCCGGGGATGGCAAAGGCGACAAAGTTCAGGTGCAGCGGCAGGCCCAGGCCCATTAACAGCCCGCCCAGCACCGGCCCGACAATCGCACCGTTACGGCCGATGCCCGAGGCCCAGCCCAGGCCAGTGGAGCGGATGGACAGGCCATAGAGCTGGGCGGCACCGGCGTACAACAGGATTTGCGTGCCGATGGTGGTAGCGCCCGCCACACCTATCAGCAGGTACAGCAGCGGCGTCGGGCTGTTGAAGCCCAGCAGACTGATGGCCGCAGCGGCGATCAGGAAGTAGACGACCATGACTTTCGTCAGGTTCAGCCGATCACCAAGCCAGCCGCCACTGATGGCACCCAGCATGCCCCCCAGGTTCAGTGCCACCAGAAACGACAGGCTCGAGCCCAGGCTGTAACCGGCGCTGGCCATCAACTTCGGTAGCCAGGAACTGAGCGCATAGACCATCAGCAGACAACAGAAAAATGCCACCCAGATCGCCACTGTCCGCACCGCCCGGCCTTCGCGAAAAAGCTCCAGCACCGACGCCGCTGCCTGCTTGCGGTCATCAACCAGCAGCCGGTCACCCGCTGCAATCACAAGGCCTGGCTGCAGGCGCTGCAACAGTGCCCGGGCTTGTTCATCACGCCCTTGGCGCACCAGAAAACCAATGGATTCGGGCATGTAATAAAGAATCAGCGGCAGCAACAGCAACGGTAACGTCGCCAGCAAAAACATCGACTGCCAGCCAAAGGCGGGCAACATGTAAATTCCGGCGCCGGCACAAATCAGGCCGCCCAGGGAGTAGCCGCTGAACATCACGGCCACCAGGGTGCTGCGCATGCGTTTGGGTGCATATTCATTCATCAGCGCAACCACATTCGGCATCAAG
>Ga0302347_1003944_pt1 | contig 12388 bp, 8 predicted proteins | sample PhyWR1_FD_202178 | JGI IMG/M metagenome (GOLD analysis project Ga0302347, IMG submission 202178) | Leaf surface microbial communities from wheat plants in UC Gill Tract Community Farm, Albany, California, United States - DLSL W.R1 (v2)... | ecosystem: Host-associated > Plants > Phyllosphere >...
GCTGGGTGAGCGCGCCGTCTTTTGCCCAGCGTACGCGTCCTTCTTTATCCAGCACCACCACTGCCGAGCCTTTCTCTTCCAGTTGCCAGGCCTTACGCGCCGCGCCGTTGCTGTCGATAATAAACTGTGACCACGGGTAGAGCTTTTTATTGCTCTCTATACTGCTGCGCACAAACATCGCCGAGCCGGGTATCGCGTCATCGGTATTGATGATTGTGGTGGTCTGGTAATTATCGTGAGGGAAATTTGCCGTTTTGATCGCTTCGACGAGGTTGGCATTCTTCTCTTTAGCCGAGGTACGGCCCGCAATATGTTGCAGCAGCCGCACTTTTCCGGTGAGCTGAGCGCTATTCCAGTTTTTATAGCTAAACTTGTCATTACTCAGAATAAGCTCGCCACGATCGGCGATGCCAACAGGCGGTACGCGCTGATTATCTTTAAAGTTCTCAGCAGAGGCCATCATGGGCAGTATCAGGCATACGGATGCCATCAAGGTTCGTAGTGTCATGCGAGCTTCCTTTTTTCTAAGCAGGTGATCCGACCACTTACGGCGGAATGTTAATAATATGTGCTATTTTAACCTTTACACGCAAGCGTAATGCCAATTTGCGGGAGAGCGCACATATCGGTTAAAAAATGAAGGCTTATACTGCGTTTATGACATGTCTGAAAGAAAATTCTGATTAATTGTAATCAAACGGTAAATAAACTTATACACACTGGGTGTGTCGGTAGTTCTGGTCTATAGTCATAGGGCATTAAATTTGCGTCTCAAAACAGTTGGTCCAAATGTGGCACCACAAGGGCGTAATCTTCAGCAGGAGTAAAGAAGAATGAAAATTTTCCAGCGTTACAACCCTCGCCAGGTAGCGAAATACGTGAAGATCCTGTTCCGTGGACGGTTGTACATCAAGGACGTAGGCGCTTTTGAATTTGATAAGGGAAAAATCCTTATCCCTAAAGTGAAGGACAAGCAGCATTTATCTGTGATGTCTGAAGTCAATCGTCAGGTGTTGCATCTGCAAACTGAGATGGCTTAATCAACGTGCTATGCAGTGAAAAATCTACGCAGTGAAAAAAACTAAGCGGTAAAAAATGACGGCCCCAGAAGGGGCCGTTGATGTTTATGCGCGATGGGGATCAGATGTCGCTTCTTTCTTCTGCATCCGGCAGTTTCGGCGTAAGCACTGTGGGTTTACTGTCAATACGGGTCACCAGCAGCTGATCGATACGGTAATTATCGATATCCACCACCTCAAACTTATAGCCCGAGAATTTAACCGAGTCAGTACGTTTGGGGATCTTACGCAGCATGTACATCATAAAACCGCCAATAGTTTCATAGTTGCCGGACTGCGGAAAATCGTCGATATCTAGTGCTCGCATTACGTCTTCAATCGGCGTTCCGCCGTCAATAAGCCATGAATTTTCATCACGTGCCACAATCTGCTCTTCCATTCCCTGGCCGATCAGATCGCCCATCAGGGTAGTCATGACATCATTCAGAGTGATGATACCAACGACCAGAGCATATTCGTTCATAATGACCGCGAAGTCTTCGCCGGCAGCTTTGAAGCTCTCCAGCGCTTCGGAGAGGGTCAGTGTATCCGGTACAATCAGCGTATTACGCAGTTGCAGGCCGCTGCTCAGGGCCAGGCTTTGGTTAGCCAGCACGCGATTCAGCAGATCTTTTGAGTCAACATAACCAATGATATGGTCAATATCTTCCTTACATACCAGAAACTTAGAGTGCGGGTGCTCGGAGACTTTCTTCTTCAGGCTCTCTTCATCTTCATGAAGATCAAACCACACTACGTTTTCACGCGAGGTCATGGAAGAGGGAACGGTACGGGACTCCAGTTCAAATACGTTCTCAATCAGCTCATGTTCCTGCTTACGTAATACCCCTGCCAGCGCACCTGCTTCCACTACCGCATAGATATCATCTGAGGTGATATCGTCTTTGCGCACCATTGGCAGCTTAAACAGCCGAAAAATGTTGTTTGCCATACCGTTAAAAAACCATACCAGCGGCATGAAGACAAACAGACAGAAGCGCATCGGGTTGATGATACGTAAAGCCACGGCTTCAGGCGAAATCATACCGATGCGTTTCGGAGTCAGGTCAGCAAACAGAATGAACAAGCTGGTAACGAGAGTAAAGGAGATGATAAAGCTGAGTTGCTCTGCCAGTTCAGGTGAAACAAAGCGAATTAACATGTCATAAAATGCCGGAGAAAATGCAGCATCCCCGACAATACCGCCAAGAATGGCGACGGCGTTAAGGCCAATCTGTACGACGGTAAAGAAGGTTCCTGGGTTCTCCTGCATCTTCAAAATGCGTTGAGCGTTAATATTGCCATCATCGGCAAGGAGTTTGAGTTTTATCTTTCGTGAGGCGGCAAGCGAGATCTCAGACAACGAGAAAAATGCACTCACGGCTATCAGGCAAAGTATTACTAAAATACTGTTTAACATAGTTTATCCGGCTTCTCGCCAGATCCTCGGAAGGGAAGTTTGGATAATACGATAAGCCGCGCCGAAGGCACTGGCGCGGCAATTTCATCGGTAGTATAGCGTAAGGAAGGGGAGGCCTGCCAGAGGGTGAGAATACCCTGATCAGGCGATCAGGGCAGTTAACGCAGCGGTGTTATGCTTATTCGACCACTGAGATCGGCGTTTTCTCGCTAAAACGCCGACTGGCTTCTCCACCCCAGACCTGGTCATAGTCGTAGCCGGTGAGCTGCTTAATCACCTGCCGGGTTTCGTCGTCGCAGTCACGATAATCGCCGCCCAGTTTGCGGCGGGCAATCTCTTTGATCAGTAACTTGTGTGTTTCACGGGTCAGTTTAAAGCGATAGGTGGCGTAAAAACTGACCGACAACAGCGCTGCGGTAGCGAAAATCATCAGTCCAATAATGGCATGTAGAGCGCTTTGCGGCTGGATGCCATTGCCTTTTACAAAACCGGCTTCCTGCAATACAAGGCCGATAATAAGAATGGCCAGCGCCACCGTACTTTTGCGCGTCAATACCATGACGCCGGCAAAAATACCTTCCCGCCGCTGTTGGGTGACCATTTCGTCGATATCAGGAATAAAGCTGTAAATATTCCACGGAATATAATAAAGCCCGGCTCTGGCGACACCCAGTAAGATAAATACGCCGGAGAGCAGCAGGGCAGGCACGCTAATGGCAGTAAGATAGACGGTAAACAAGAAGGCGAGCACCAGAAAAATGCAGCCATAGGCGAGCCGTAATGCACCTGATGGAGTGACATTAAATCGATTAAGTAATTGCATAAAACCGAAAGTACCGGGTATTGAAGCAAAAGCAGCAATACTTAGCCAGCCAGATACGGCAGAAGCATCCTGGCTCAGGCAGTAAACAACGTAGTAGGTAAATACTGAGCCGAAAACATCCATCGCGGTAAATGAGAATATATAAATGATAATGTGGAGACGAAAAGCACGAATGCGAAACGAGGACAGCAGATCCAGTATCAGATATTTCAGATGATTTAGTAAGCCACTACTGCGATTCAACTGCGGCTGGAAATGATGTTCCTCCTGGACGTCTTTGGCTTCCCAGGTACACCACCACGTTGAAAACACCGCCAGACAGAATATAACGGAAAAGATCAGGCCGGTCAGGGTGTAAGTGAACGCGTTGTCTTTGCCGGTGAACTGCATAATCAGGCCCGGTACGGAGACCGCCAGAAAACCACCTAATTGGGAGCAGATCATGCGTACACCAGAGAGGCGGCTACGTTCGTTATAGCGATTGGTCATTTCCGCGGCCAGCGTTTCCCAGGGAACAAGAACCATGGCTGAAAGCAGTTCAATAGAGAGATAAGTTCCCAGATAATACCAGTAACCCATATCGGTAACCCACAATAAAGCATATAAGAACATAAGCGGGCTGCTAATTAATAAGAAGAACCGACGCCGACCAAATTTCTTACCCAGCCAGGTATTGCCAAAGTTATCGGTAATGTACCCCATGATCGGGCTAAGAACGGCGTCAATAACCCGGGCAATCGCAAATATCGATCCCGCTTCCAGAATCGATAATCCACAATAGGTTGTATAGAAAAACAGAAGCCATGTTCCAATAATGGCGAAAGCGCCTCCGCCAAATAAATCCGTTACGCCATAGCCAATCGCTATGCCATAACCAACTCTTCTTTCTGTTGGTTTAACCATTTTTTTATTTCCAGATCGATGTAGGGTTTATAGCGGCTCATAAATAATAAGTCGCACTTTAATACTGGAATCAGTAATGTTAATTCAGAATGTCAATCCATTGTCTTAATTGTGATGAACGATATATTGCCTCCACGATTGAAAGCGATTTTGCAGCCTGTTCAATATCGATATATTCGCTACCAGGCTTATATTGAATCGCCTGATAAAATTGCTCTATGGCCTTTTGGTGACCAGCCCCCCAGTAATTTTTGCCCTGACCCACTGGAGAGTTATCCGTCGCGAGGGCTTTTTTTTCACCGTCACAAATCTGCCACAGGATGCTATCCCTGAGTTGTAACTCGCCATTTTCACAATGTATATCCAGCATTAGCGGCGAGTCTGTAGTGTGATTATTCGTCGCCCAGAACAGGCCGCGTGCGCCGTTACGTAGAGAAAATGTTGCCATCGCGCTATCTTCGGTATCAATTGTGCCAGCCAGAAGACTGCTCTCAACGACGCCTTTTACGCTATCGACTCCCCCGGCGAACCACTGCATCAGATCCAGAGTATGAATAGCCTGATTGATCAACAGACTCCCACCCTCGGTGGCAAAACGCCCGCGCCACGGGCTATGGGTGTAATAACTGCCTGAGCGCGACCAGGTGAGGACCGCTTTTATACTGAGCATTTTCCCCAGTGCGTTTGAGGCGATGATGTCCTGGATCGCCTTGCTGGTCGGGTTATAGCGATTCTGGTAACACACGCCCAGCAGAGATGTTGCGCGAGCTGCGGCGGCGGCAATCTCGGCCACCTCCAGGCTATTCATCCCCACGGGCTTCTCGCTAAAAACGGCCTTGCCAGCCTCCAGCGCCGCAACGATCATCGTCTTATGCAGATAATGCGGGGTGCAAATATGCACGACTTCAATGCTTTCATCCTGCAACATTTCCCGGTAGTCATGATAAAAGTCACATCCGTACGCCGCCGCCAGCGCATGTCCTTTTGCGATATTGGTGTCTACAATAGCGTGCAAACGCGTGCCCGGTATCTGTCGCAGCGCTTCTGCATGGTTGATATGAATCGCGCCACAACCAATAATTGCCGCATTTATCGACCTCATTGGTGGCTCCTTAGCGGCTAGCATTAGCCAGCATTTGTGCTTTCACGCAAAGTTCGGCTGCCTTAAAGGCGTGCGCCTGGCTCATGGCGTTTTCGCTGCGATTAAGGCAATCTTTGATCAGTTCACCAAAGAACGGGAAGCCAACTTGTCCGGCGACCGGGTAGCGGAATTCCCCCTCTTTATTGACCAGATACACCACATCCTGCTCGCCGCGGGTTATATCAACGTATTTACGGATCTCAATGTAGCCTTCAGTACCCAGTAGCGTCAGGCGGCCGTCTCCCCAGCTTGAAAGGCCATCCGGGGTGAACCAGTCGCAGCGGAAATAGCCCGTTGCGCCGTTTTCCCCTGCCAGCATGGCATCACCAAAATCCTCAAACTGCGGGTAGTCTGGATGATTGACGTTGCGCACCTGGCTTGCCACCACGCGAGCGTCGCTATTGCCGGTATAAAACAGAAACTGTTCGATTTGGTGACTGCCGATATCGCACAGTATCCCGCCAAAAAATGCTTTGTCATAAAACCAGGCCGGGCGACCCTTACCTTCCCGGTGCGGCCCGGTCCCGAGCGTTTGAATGACGCGACCAATGGCACCCTGCTGTACCAGTTGACCCGCGAATACCGCACTTTCGACGTGCAGACGTTCGCTATAATAGACCGCATATTTACGTCCGGTTTCAGCGACTTTACGTTTTGCAGCCTCCAGTTGGGCAAGGGTAGTCAGCGGGGCTTTGTCAGTAAAATAATCTTTGCCGGCGTCCATTACCTTCAGGCCCAGTGTACAGCGTTGCGAAGGGATAGCGGCCCCGGCAACAAGCTGGACGCCAGGGTCGTTCAAAATAATGTCCAGTGAGTCGGCGATTTGCACCTGAGGATACTGTTGAACAAAGGCATCGACTTTCGCCGGATCGGGATCGTATACCCATTTTAATGTCGCCCCTGCTTCGATAAGCCCGTTACACATTCCATATATATGGCCGTGATCCAGCGCGGCCGCCGCGATAATAAATTCGCCTGATGCTACAACCGGCTGCGGTTTGCCTTTGGGGGCATAGTTCATTCCGTCATTAAGGCTCATTTTCGTGCTCCTGTATCAAGGTCTTTTCCCAGTGGAATAGCACCCACTTCACTGAAATTTTCCACCGAGGCTGCTTTTTCATAAAAATGCGGGGCCAGTGAGAGCAGTCCACCCGTGTGGTACCACGGATCGTCAGTGCTGATGGGCAGTGACACTACCTGCCGGGTGATCGACGATTTATAGATAGCAGTGATGATTTCCAGTGAACGCTTGCCCTGGACTCCGTCAATCAGCGGTGAAGCACCATGCGCGATAGCGCTAAGCACGTTATCGATTTGCCCGCTGTGCAGGGTCCACGCCAGCGCCGGGGTTGAATGAAAGAGTGTGTTAAGACAGGCTTCTCGCTGAAGATCGTGCTCTGGCTGAGGAAAACCGTTATCAGCTGAAACGCTGGCCCAGACATCCCATGGCGCACTGATGCGGGCTTTGTCACCCTGAATCACTATTTTCTGATCTTCACCATGATGGACTACCGACGCGGTAAGCTGTGTCAGTGCGCCGTTGGGATAGCGAAAAATGGCCGCCGAGAGATCTTCCACTTCGGCATTATCGTGAGCCACGTTGGTCATCATTGCTACCACCTCTGAGGGAAAGCCCAGCATCCATTGAATAGCGTCAATGTGGTGTACAGCATGATTAAGCGTGCAGCCGCCGCCCTCTTTTTCCCAGGTGCCACGCCACCACAAATCGTAATAGCAGTGGCCACGCCACCAGAACGAGTCCACCTGTGCGTGACATATTTTACCAATTTCACCCGAGTCGACGGCTTTTTTGAGTCGCCAGAAGGCATCGGTAAAGCGATTTTGCGCGACAACAGAGAGAATTTTCCCGCTTCTGTTTTGCGCGGCAATCATGGCGTCGCACTCCTGAAGAGAGGCCGCCATCGGCTTCTCACATAGCACGTGTTTTCCGGCATCCAGCGCGTGAATAGCTATTTCAGCATGGACGTAAGGTGGCGTGCAGATATCGACAATATCTACCTGAAGTTCGGCTTCCAGCATTGCGTCGTGGCTGCTGTATACCCGCGCATCGGTTAATTCATAACGCTGCTTTTTATCCCTGGCTTTTTCAGGATAGATATCCACCAGGGCGACAATTCGGCAGCGGTCGGCAAACTGTAAATAACTCTGGATATGGTTATGAGCAATATTGCCAGTGCCCACAATGGCAACGTTCAGCATACTATTTCCTCCTTAGTTACCAGGTGCCTGAAGCATCAAGCGTGCGATTAGCCGATGTTTTTTCCACGGAAGAGGCTATGCGATCCTCGAGCAGCGACAGGTAGCGAGCCTCATCAATGGGAAGTTCGACCCAGTCGTCCAGCCAGGTTGAAAGGTGCATGGCATTCGAGAGCGTAAGACCGTTTATTCCTTCTTCACCCGGCGCAATCAGCGGCGCGCCATGCAGGATCGCGGCGGTAAAGTTGGCGGTGATAACGTGGTGTTCGCTGCATTCCGCGGCGACGGGAAGCGTAACTTCCCAGCATTCCGGTTCGCCAAAACCATTTTGCCAGCGGGCATTGAACGCCGTTTCAGATTCGCGAAGCCGCCAGAAACGCAATTTGCCTTCTTCAACAACTACTTTGCCGCGATCGCCTGCGATCTCCAGACGGTTGGTACCGGGTGCTTCAGCGGTGGTGGTAATAAATACTCCGGTTGCGCCGCTGGCGTATTCGGCGTAAGCCGTCACCTCGTTTTCGACCTCAATCTGGCGATGTTTACCGAACTGACAGAAAGCGCGGATGCGCACGGGCATCCCCACCAGCCACTGCCATAAATCGAGCTGGTGCGGGTCCTGATTAAGCAGAACGCCGCCGCCTTCACCTTTCCATGTTGCCCGCCAGCCGCCAGAGTTATAATAACTTTGCGATCGATACCAGTTAGTGATGATCCAGTTTGATCGACGGATCGCGCCAAGCTCGCCGCTATCAATCAGATCTTTGACTTTCTGATAAAGCGGGTTAGGGCGCTGGTTATACATGATGCCGAACACCACATTGCAGCGCCCGGCAAATTCATTCATCTCACGAACTTGTGCGGTATAAACACCTGCGGGTTTCTCGCACAGCGTATGAATTCCGTGACGCATGGCCAGCATTGAAAGTTCAGGGTGGGCATAGTGAGGCGTGGCTACAATGACCGCATCAATAAGCCCGCTTTTAAGCAGGGTTTCTGCGTCGTTGAAAAGGGTGACACTTTCACCGACCAACTGACGTATTGCCTCGTGTTTAGCCGCATCGTGGTCACACACTGCCAGCAGACGGGCTTCAGGCACGGCGCCTGCCAGTAAATAACGCGCATGAACAGTTCCAATATTCCCTACGCCGATAATGCCGAAACGAACACTTTTCATGTCACATCCTGTTATCGCTTAAATAAACACTGTCTGGAAAATAAAAAAGCGCGTTGCTCAGAACAAACACAATTTGTGAGAATGCTCGCAGGGATAAGACAAAGTTGTCATGGATAAGAAGAAAACGCTTTAAAATCATGCGATTGTTTTTGCAAGAATTTGCAGATATTGATTGCGAGCGGGGTCACACTATGGCAGGAAGGCTAAAAATCAATCAAATCGCGGCGGAAACTGGCTATTCGATTAGCACGGTCTCACGGGTATTAAATGGCAAATCCTATACCAGCGATAATGCGCGGGAAGCTATTGTTCAGTGTGCACGCGAAATGGGGGTTCTGGATGAACTCACCAGTGGCCGCTTATATGTCAAAAGCATCGCGGTTTTTGCACCCCAGCGAACGTTCAACGCGCGCGGTGACGTTTTTTATCTTGAAGTCACTAAAGGTATTGCCGAAGCAACCGCCGCTCAAAATGTCTATTTAAGTTATTACGCACTTGAAGAGCAGCGACCCGACCTGAAATTATTCCTTGAAAAAGCCAGTAATAAAGATATCGACGCGATTATTATTATCGGAACTGACGATCCAACGATATTCAAGCTGACCGCTACCCTGAATAAACCCTGTGTTTTAATTAACTCAGTAGATCGGGATATGACTCTGGATTGTGTTTCACCGGACCATCAGGCTATTGGTTTTAGCGCCGCCCATTATTTACTTGAACGCGGTTACCAGCACATTCTCTCGTTAACCTGTCTGCGACGAGAAACATTGCGCCGCCGTCTGGAGGGCATTAAAGAGGCTTATCGTTATTTTCATAAAACGTTTGATCCACAACGTGATTTAGTTATTACTGAAACGTTCTCTCCCCAGGAAGCCGCCGCCGCGATTGCTGCGTGGCTGGATGACCATCCCAAAGAACACTGGCCGGAAGCTATTTTATGCGGTAGCGTAGAGATGGCAGGCGGAATAATGGAGATTCTGCATAAGCATAATTTACAGGTTCCCGAACAGGTATCGCTAATGGTAACCGACTTTGCCTGGCATCTGGAAAAGAAAATGGGCAGAGGACTAACGGGTATTATCGTGCCGTGCCGTGAATTGGGTATCGAGGCAGTCCACTTGCTTCAGAATCGCCTTAATCGCCCGCAGGCGGCGGTATTTAATTTATTGTTACAGGGTAAAGTTGCTGAATATGGCACGGTACTGAATGCCACCCGCTACGCGGCCAGGGCTGAGCAGAGCAGGCCTGCGGTAGAGTGATATTCCTGATATTTTCAATTTTTTTGTTTAAAATAGAAAGCGTGATATTTCAGGAGAAATAGGCGATCGCTGTCGCCGTTTTCTTTCTCATTTTAAATCATATTGCATCTCGATTTTATCATGAAATGAAATGAGGTTTTAGCAGGTTAAAGTAGATTAATCGCTAATGATAATCTTAAATCAAAGAAAATCATTTCACTGACAATGCCAGTGCATTTCCTTTTTCTATTGTTTATAAATAAAAGTGACTGGATGCTTAACTGCATTCATTTCTTGACGCTGAATAATTTTATAAAGGATAAAAAATGCAATTAGATTTCACTCTTAATTTCAGTAATGATGTTTGGTATCCGACTGTGGATATTAGCGATTTCAAATCGATTTCCGGTGGTAATGTCGATATTAAAGAAAAAATGGTCCTGACATTTAGCGCGCCAGGAAAAATGACTGTCGGAGATATCAACGTTTCAACCAATCCGTGGATGTCATTAAATACTCAGGTCGAATCAAGCGAAATTTCGTCAGGTATCTACGATATCAAACTGACAATTACGTCAGCTGACGGTACTGCTATTGGTAATTCGATTGCACAAATCCATATGGGTGTTAACGTCTCCTCCGATACAGCGCCTAAATTCGACGCTTTCCGTGATTCTTTCGCTATTGCAGCGGATGAAGATACTCAGGTGGCGGGCGAGTTAGTCGTCAACTGTTCCGCATTCCCTGCCGGACTGGAAAATACCGAACTTGAACTGGTTTTGATTCGCGGTGAGAAAAGCGAAGTGCTACACCCTAAAGCCGGTTCCACTTCTTTCACCATTACTGCCGGTACTTACAATGCATCCGTTGCCGAACTGCGCACTATCGACGGCACCGTGCGTGCAGCAGCAATACTCAGCGCATCTGAATTAATCATCGTTAAAGGCCAGCGCACCGGGCTTGCAATCTCTTTCGCTCCGGCCAGGCGTAGCACTACCGTAGATATTTCTGTAGATTTACCTGCAACACATGCGCTGTACAATGAAGATCTGCGCGTCGTATATCTGGAAAATGGTGTCGAAAAACAGAGCATCATCATGCGTTCGGGTCAGCAGCAGCGTCTGGAACAGTTACCCTGTACGGGTAACTATTCAGTACGCATTGATGATGTAAGACTGAACAACGTTCATTCTGTTTTTGATGCGATGAATGGCGCCCTGGATAACCGCCTGCATACTGTTGCGTTCACCCACCAGCAGATCCGTCAAAGCGATGATACGCAAACCGGATCGGCAAAACTGACCATCAATGTGACCGCAGAGAAAACCGTCGCTGACGCTTTTGACCTGCGCCTTGTCGACGGCTCACGTCAATACCATTTCACCGATCTGCCGATGCAAAATGGCAGCCATGTACAGCCCGTGCTGCTGGCACCAGGCGCGTACCAGATTGCGTCCGGATCGCTTATCCATGACGGCGTGGTGTATTACATCGATGTGGTTCCACAGCTTCTGCATGTTGAGAGCAATGCGACGCAAACGCTGACGGTTACTATTACCGAAGGCGCGAATCTGCGGGTTAAAGGTTTCCCTGACTACCTGAGCTTTGGCGGCTGTGCCGATATGTCTCCATCCAACGTTGACGATTTGGCCGAGGCACGCGTTTCTTCTCTCTTTAAATACTCCGGCGATGACGGTATGGGCGATGCCTCTGGTTACCTGGACCCGGCTAAAGAGCCGACGTCAAAAATTATTGAAATGGCACGTAACGTCTCTGCCAAAACCAATGATAGCGTACTGCCGGTAATGGTCTCTTATACCTGTAACTTGTCACTGGGTGACGTTGAAAACATCATTGACGATCCGGTTCGTCACGAGTTCAGCTTTGCCAACTTTATCCAGGCGCTGCAAATGGCGCAGGCGATGAAAGATGATGCGCATCCGGTTCCTGCGGGCTTTATTGTTAACCCGGACTACCTGGGCGAGTGTCAGAAGTACGGTTTCTCGCCGGATTATCCGATCCCTGTTCGTCAACCGTTGGCCAAAGCACTGGCGCATCACGGTGTTAACATCACCGTTCCGGCAGGCATTACCGATACCCTGAAAGGCTATATCAAAGGCGTAAACTGGTTAGTTCGCGTTGTCGCTCCTGATGTGGTCCTTGGCTGGCAGTTAAACCTGTGGAGCGTTGGCGGTTCACAGTGGGTCTACAACGATTTCACCTATGACGATGTGTTCGATCCTGTTGATGGCGTGAAAAAGAGAATGACCATCGATCCTGCACTGGCTGGCAAACTCTCCGCCGAGTACGCGCTGTTGGTCGGTGTGTTTGAAGAGACGCCATATACGCGTGCCGATGGCACTGCCGCTGTCGCTAAAGGCGCTGACTTTATGGCGGCTGACCGCTATGAA